>Ga0207707_10001032_pt1 | contig 26747 bp, 23 predicted proteins | sample KBSC83BmetaG_FD_184336 | JGI IMG/M metagenome (GOLD analysis project Ga0207707, IMG submission 184336) | Corn rhizosphere microbial communities from Kellogg Biological Station, Michigan, USA - KBS C8-3B metaG (SPAdes) (version 2) | ecosystem: Host-associated > Plants > Roots > Rhizosphere ... | reverse complement strand
GTGGCACCAGTCTTGCCGCTCCGCTGGCTGCCGGTGCCTGGGCCCGCATCCTGCAGGGCAATCCGGGATTGGGATTCGCGGCACCGCATCTGTACGCGTTGCCGGCTTCGGTGTTGCATGACGTGCGCGCGGGCAACAACGGCGGCTATCTGGCTAAGCCGGGTTGGGACTGGGCCACGGGTCTCGGCAGCTTCGACGTGGGCCGAGCCGCGGCGGCGCTGTCGAGCGATTGAACGTGCGGCTACGCAAGTAGTGCGTCACATGCGGTGATCGCGCCGGGCACCCAGCCCGGCGCGATCTTTTACGGCTGCGTACACGCCGAGCAAGGCCGGCGCTGTGTCGTCAGCGTTGCAGGATCGTCGCCTTCGGAGTCTTCACGCCGACAGCCGCGCCATTTTGCATGCGCGCCATCTGCGCCGGCGTCTTCAGGAGCGCGCCGCGGAAATAGCGTACGCGCAAGTCGAGGCCGCGCGGACTCACACCGATGTAGGAATAATCGACGCCGGGCCAGTGCGCCCAGCGCAGGGTGTCCGCGAACCCTTCGTTCTCCAACTCCAGCAGGATGCCGATGCACGGATAGTCGTTTGCCCGCGCATATTTTTCCAACACCTCCTGCGTGTGTCGAAGCAAGGGCCGTACCAGTTTGCTGGAACGCCACGCCTGGCCCACGAAGCAGCGGTAGTAATACATGGGTTGGCCGAGGCGCGGCAGGACCTTCTGCGCGACGGTCGCCACCGCGACCAGATGACCGTGTTCGTCCACGACGTGTGCCACGACCTGGTCGAGGCGACGGGTCGCTTCATCGCCGGATACATTCGCGTGCTCGCGCTCCCAGAATGCACGGATGGCATCGCCCGTGGCCGGATCCAGTTGCTGCCAATCGGTGATGGTGGTGTAGCTGTGCCGGTCGGTCATGCGCTGGCTGCCCCGTGTGAAGATCCACACTATAACCAAATGGGAGTCCTCTGGAACCGCCAGCCAGGCCGGCAGGCGCACGCGCTCGTCGGAAGGGCTTACCCGGCGTGCGCGATGGCGCGCTCGGCGTGGGCCTTGATGGTTTTCACCATCGAAGCGAGCCCGTTCGAGCGGGTGGGGGAAAGGTGCTTGCCCAGTCCGATCGCATTGATGAAGGCCGGATCGGTGTCCAGGATGTCTTGTGCGCTTTGCCCGGAATAAACGCGCAGCAACAACGCGACGAGTCCCGACACGATGGCCGAATCGCTGGTCGCGCGCAGGTCGAGGCGACTCGCGTCGCCGGACACCACGATCCACACCTGCGATTGGCAACCATCGACCTTGTTGGCGTTGCTCATGTCCCCGGCTGCCAGCGGCGGCAACTTGCGGCCAAGGTCGATCAGGTATTGGTAGCGCCCGGTCCAGTCATCGAAGAAACCGAATTCATCGATGATCTCCTGTTGGGCATTCTGTATGGCGGACATGTTCATCAGTTGGCGATTTTCCAGCGGGTGCCTTCGGCACCGTCTTCGATGGCGATTCCCATCGCTGCGAGCTCGGCACGGATCGCGTCGGCGCGCGCGAAATCACGTGCTTCACGTGCAGCGCGGCGTGCTTCGATCAGACTTTCGACCCGCGTCGCGTCGACATGTTCCGAACCACGCTTGAACCATGCTTCGGGATCCTGCTGCAGCAGGCCGAGCCATGCGCCGCTTCCGAGCAGGTCGGCCTTGATGCGGCGCAACTCGGCGTTTGCATTGTCCGACAACGGCCGCGCTTCGTGTTCCAGAAGATGGCGCGCTTCGAAAGCAAGCCGATTCAAGGCCGCGAGTGCTTGCGGTGTGTTGAGGTCATCATCGAGCGCTTCAGCAATGTCGCGCGTTGCGGCTGTCGGCTGCGCGTCAAAAGCCGCCAGGTCGCGCAAAGTGCCATAAAGCCGATCCAGCGTCGCGATGCTTTGCTCGATCAATGCATCCGACCAATCCAGTGGCTGCCGGTAGTGCGCGGACAGCAGCGCATAGCGGAGTGCTTCCGGCGGAAACTGTCCCAGCAGCGCGTGCAGCTGCTTCACGTTGCCGACCGACTTGCTCATCTTGGTGCCGCCGAAGGTGAGCATGCCGTTGTGCAGCCAGTAGCGCGCGAAGGTCTTGCCGCCGTGCGCGCAGGTGGATTGCGCGATTTCGTTTTCGTGGTGCGGAAACACCAGGTCCACGCCGCCCGCGTGGATGTCGATGGTTTCGCCGAGATGCGCCGCCGCCATCGCCGAGCATTCGATATGCCAGCCCGGGCGGCCGCGCCCCCACGGGCTGTCCCAGCCCGGCAGTTCGGCCGTGGACGGCTTCCAGAGCACGAAGTCGGCGGGGTTTCGCTTGTAGGGCGCGACTTCGACGCGCGCGCCCGCGATCATTTCATCGGTCGAACGGCCAGACAGCCTGCCGTAGTCCGCGAACTTCGCCACGTCGAACAGCACGTGGCCTTCGGCGGCGTAGGCGTGACCCGATGCGATCAGGTTCTCGCACATCGCGATGATGGCGGCGATGTGCTGCGTGGCCAGCGGTTCCACATCGGGTGGCGCGACCCCCAGCTTTGCCATGTCTTCGCGATAGATCGCGGTGTACTTGTCCGCGACCTTCGCGATCGGCACGCCCGCTTCCTGCGCCGAGGCGTTGATCTTGTCATCCACGTCGGTGATGTTGCGCGCGTACACCAGTCCGTACGTGCGCCGCAGCAGCCGCGCCAGCACGTCGAACACCACCGGGCCGCGCGCGTTGCCGATGTGCACGTAGCTGTACACGGTCGGCCCGCACAGATACATCGTCACCCGCTCGGGATCGGCGGGAACGAAAGGCTCCATGCGGCGGGTCAGCGTGTTGTGGAGGCGCAGGGCCATGTTCGAATCCGGATGTCAACTGGGCAAAATAATCAAGTAATTTTATCAGGTTGCGCCCGTTGCTTGAGGGCCTATTCAGGGTCGGAGTGGTTCAATGCGGCCATCTCCGTAGTTGAGACGCCGGTGCTGGCGTCGGGGCACGACATGTACAGGGTCATCATTGCCGCGTTGCTGGCGGCATTTGCAATAGCGGCGAATGCGCAGGGGTATGCGCCGCCACCTCCACAATATGGGCCGGCCGCCAACGTGCACTATGGCTGGGCGGAAGTCCTCCGCGCCGACCCCGTTTATGACACGGTCGCGCAGCCCCCGCAGCAGCAGTGTTATCCGCAGACGGTGACGCAACAGGACAACAATCACACGGGCGGCACTGTGCTGGGTGCGATCGTGGGTGGCGTACTCGGAAGCACGGTGGGCAAGGGCGACGGCCGCAAGGCCGCGACAGTGGCCGGTGCCGTCGCCGGTGGTGCGGTCGGCAACCGCGTGTCGGCTGCCCACGACCGCAGCTACACCACCCAACAGACGGTCTGCCAGCCGGTGAACTACCCGCCGCAGCAACAGATCGTGGGTTATGACGTCGAATACCGTTACCGCGGCGACGTGTACATGTCGCGCCTTCCCTACGATCCGGGTGAGCGCTTGCGGGTGAGGATCACGGTGGCACCGGCGGATTGACGGACCACATCCCGTTGCGTCCGCGCGGCGGGTGTGCGAGTATCCGCCGCTCAGCGCTGCAGCAACCATGACAAAAACCATCCGCCAATTTCCGGTCATCCTTACCAGCGCCCGCGCGGCTGCGGGGATGACTTCGCGCGCGCGCCGACCGGAGCTCTTTCATACGGCCGGGTAGGCAGTCGCGTGTGGGTGTAGTACCGAACGACAAAACCCGGCCATCGTGCCGGGTTTTTGCTTTTCTGAACTCCGCAAGACGGGCTTCCTGCCACGGCTTGCGGGCAAACGGCGACGGCCAGGCCGTCACACGTTTGCCGTGGCGAGCCAGTCAACCGCTCGCCACGCCGGCACATTTCTTGTGCCGGAAATCCGGTTGCATGAGGACCATGCATGAGCCTTCGCCATTTCATCACCACCCAGGACTGGAGCCGTGCCGAGATCGACGCGTTGCTGGGACAGGCCGCGGCGTTCAAGCGTTCACCGGCCGGCACTCAGCTGGCCGGGAAATCGGTGGCGCTGCTGTTCTTCAATCCGTCGATGCGCACGCGTGCGAGTTTCGAGCTGGGTGCGTTCCAGTTGGGTGGCCACGCGGTGGTGCTGTCACCCGGAAAGGACGCGTGGCCGATCGAGTTCGAGGCTGGCACGGTGATGGACGGCGAGGCCGAGGAGCACGTCGCCGAAGTTGCACGCGTTTTGTCACGCTATGTCGATTTGATCTGCGTCCGCGCATTCCCGAAGTTCCAGGACTGGCCGGCGGATCGCGAGGACCGCGTGATCAAAGCATTTGCGAAATACGCCACGGTGCCGGTGATCAACATGGAAACCATCACCCATCCCTGCCAGGAACTCGCGCATGCATTGGCGTTGAAAGAACACCTAGGTGGCCTGCGGGGCAAGAAATACGTGCTGACCTGGACATACCATCCGAAGCCACTCAATACCGCGGTCGCCAATTCCGCGTTGCTGATCGCGACGAAGATGGGCATGGACGTGACGTTGCTGTGCCCGACACCGGACTACATTCTGGACGAGCGTTACATGACGTTCGGCGAAGTGAATGCTCGCGAGAATGGCGGTTCGTTGCGGGTGACACATGACGTCGACGATGCCTATCGCGGAGCCGATGCGGTGTACGCGAAAAGCTGGGGCGCACTGCCGTACTTCGGTCGCTGGGACGAGGAAAAGCCGATCCGCGATGCGCACAAGCATTTCATCGTGGACGAGGCCAAGATGGCACTGACAAACAACGCGGTGTTCAGCCATTGCCTGCCGCTGCGCCGCAACGTCAAGGCTACCGACGCCGTGATGGATGCGCGTTACTGCATCGCGATTGACGAAGCCGAGAATCGCCTGCACGTGCAGAAGGCGGTGATGTCGGCGCTTGTAAGACACCAATCGGAGAAATCGGCATGACGGGCCATCAACATCACTATCGCGTCGGGGTGGAGTGGACAGGCAATCACGGCACCGGCACAGACGACTACCGCAGTTACGGCCGCGAGCACGTGATCCGCACCGAAGGCAAAGCCGACATTGCAGGCTCGTCCGACCCGGCGTTCCGCGGCGACGCGGCGAAACACAATCCCGAGGAGATGCTGGTGGCCGCGCTTTCCACCTGCCACATGCTGGCTTACCTGCACGTGGCCACGCTGGCGGGCGTGGTGGTGACGGCGTACACCGATGCTCCCGACGGCACGATGGTGACCGAAGGCAACGGCGGGCATTTCACCGAAGTGGTGCTGCGCCCAGTCGTGACGATTACCGCGGCCAGCGATTCCGCGAAAGCCGAAGCCGCACACGAGGACGCACACCACGCCTGCTTCATCGCCAGCTCCGTCAATTTCCCGGTGCGCTGCGAGCCGCGCACCATCGTCGAAAACAACTGACCTGTGCAGGACATACCCATCATGAGCAAGGATATCGTTCTCGCCTTTTCCGGTGGTCTCGACACCAGCTTCTGCGTGCCGTATCTCAAGGAGTGCGGGTGGGTAGTGCACACCGTGTTTGCCGACACCGGAGGCGTAGGCGCGGACGAGCGCGCATACATCGAAGCGCGCGCGAAGGAGTTGGGCGTCGCTTCCCACCTCACGATCGATGGCGGTCCGGCGTTGTGGGAACACTTCGTCAAGCCGTTCGTGTGGGCCGGCGAGGGCTACCAGGGCCAATATCCGTTGTTGGTGTCCGATCGCTATTTGATCGTTGAAGCGGCCATCAAGCGTGCGGCCGAACTCGGCACGCACGCCATCGCGCACGGTTGCACCGGGATGGGCAACGACCAGGTGCGATTCGATCTCACCGTGAAGGCGCTCGGCGATTTCGAAATCGTCGCGCCGATCCGGGAAATCCAGAAGGAACACACCGCCGTCCGTGCGTACGAGCAGGAATACCTGAAGCAGCGCGGTTTCGAGGTGCGCGCCAGGCAGCAGGCTTACACCATCAACGAGAACCTGCTGGGTGTGACGCTGTCGGGCGGCGAAATCGATCGCTGGGAAGCACCCGAAGAAGACGCGCGCGGTTGGTGCAACCCGCGCAGCGAATGGCCGACCAAACCGTTGCGCGTGAAACTCGGCTTCGCCGGTGGTGTGGCACAAACGTTGAACGGCGAACGCATCGCCGGTCACATGCTGCTGGCGAAGTTGAATGATCTGTTCGCGCAATACGGCGTCGGGCGCGGCCTTTACACAGGCGATACCACGATCGGTTTGAAAGGACGCATTGTCTACGAGGCGCCAGGGCTGATCGCGTTGCTGGCCGCGCATCGTGCGCTGGAAGAAGCGGTCCTGAGCAAGCAGCAGAACCGCTTCAAGCCCGACGTCGCACGCAAATGGGTCGAACTGGTGTACGAGGGTTTTTTCCATGATCCGCTGAAGGCCGACCTCGAAGCGTTCCTGGCCTCCAGCCAGCGTTGCGTCGAAGGCGAGGTCATGCTGGAAACGCAAGGTGGTCGTGTCGATGCGGTGGCCGTGGCATCGAAACACATCCTCAACGCCAAGGGCGCTACCTATGCGCAAGCCGCGGATTGGGGCGTGGCCGAAGCGGAAGGTTTCATCAAGCTGTTCGGCATGAGCAGCACGTTGTGGGCCGAGGTCAACCGGTGATGGACGGGTTGCTCGACGCAACACTCGGGCACCTGCGTGCGCTGGTCGGTTTCGACACACGCAACCCGCCGCGGGCGATCGGCACGGACGGCATTTTCGAATACCTGCGTGCGCAATTGCCGGGGTTCGACGTCGAGGTGACCGACCATGGTGCGGGCGCGGTCAGCCTGTTCGCGATTCGTGGCAAGCCGAAGCTGCTGTTCAATGTGCACCTCGATACCGTGCCGGACTCGTCGCAGTGGAGCGCCGACCCGCTCGGATTGCGTGTCACCGGCGATCGCGCGATCGGGCTTGGCGCTTGCGACATCAAAGGCGCAGCGGCCGCGTTGCTGGTAGCGGCGAAGTTGTCGAGCGGCGATATGGCGCTGCTGTTCACGACGGACGAGGAGGGCGCCGACCCGCGTTGCATCAAGGGATTCTTGACATCCTGCCCTTCTCCCTTCGGGAGAAGGTGGCGCGTAGCGCCGGATGAGGTTTCGCAAACCGATGGAAGCTCCACCAACACCGAACCCTCACCCCAACCCCTCTCCCGGAGGGAGAGGGGCTTTCAAAACGTGATCGTCGCCGAACCCACGCGTTGCCAAGCCGTGCTCGCACACCGCGGCATCCAGTCGGTGCGCGCGCGCTTCGAAGGTCGTGCGGGGCACGCATCGGCCGCACAAAAGCCAAATGACAGCGCGTTGCACCAGGTCGTGCGCTGGAGTGCCGCTGCGCTCGATTTTGCCGAATCGCAGTCAAAGGAAAGCTTCGGCGGCTTGCACGGCATGCGTTTCAACCTCGGCCGCATCGAAGGCGGCATCAAGGCCAACGTGATCGCTCCGGAAGCGGAGCTGCGCTTCGGAATGCGTCCGCTCCCGTCCGTAAATATGGACGGCCTGCTGGAAGATTTGCGCTCTCTTGTCCAGCCCGCGCCCGCGGCGTTCGACGAAACCTTTCGCGGACCGCCTTTGCCTGCCGATGCCGCCATTGCGGGCCGGCGCATGCAAGACGCGCGGACGCTCGCGCAGAGCCTGGACATTCCGATTGGCGATGCGGTCGATTTCTGGACCGAGGCCGCGCTGTTCTCGCAGGCCGGTTGCACCACGTTCGTGTACGGCCCGGGCGATATCGCGCAGGCGCACAGCGCCGACGAATGGGTGGCGCTGAGGGATCTGGAAACCGCCGCACGCATGTATCAGCACATCACGGAGAAATCGTCATGAATACGTTTGCCCTTGACACCACGGGCAGGGAACGGTTTGCAGCCGGCCAGCCTCCCCGGAGGTTGCTTCCGGTGGCCCACGCGTGAGGATGCCATCGGCATGAGTGAAGTTCGCAATACCATCGTGCGCCTGCTGTCGGCGATGGGCAGTGCGCGGGAAATCCAGCAGTACCTGAAGCGCTTTTCGCAACTGGATGCGAAGCGTTTCGCCGTCGTGAAGGTCGGCGGCGCGGTGCTGCGCGACGACATGGCCGAGTTGGCCTCGTCGCTGACATTCCTGCAGCGCGTCGGCCTGACGCCGATCGTGGTGCATGGCGCGGGGCCACAGCTTGACGATGAACTGGTGAAGGCGGGCATCGAGAAGCGCATGGTGAATGGCCTGCGCGTGACGCCGCCGCAGGCGCTCGGGATCGTGCGCCGCGTGTTCCACCAGCAGAACCTCGCGCTGGTCGATGCGTTGCATGCGATGGATACGCGCGCGACGTCGGTAGTGTCCGGCGTGTTCGCGGCGGACTGGCTGGATCGCGAAAACTGCGGTCTGGTCGGAAGGGTCGAACGGATCGAGCTGGCGCCCATCGAGGCCAGCCTGCGCATGGGTTCGATCCCGATCATTGCCAGTCTCGGCGAAACGGAAGAGGGCCAGATCCTCAACATCAACGCCGACTTCGCGGCCAACGAACTCGTGCGCGTGCTGCAGCCTTACAAGATCGTGTTCCTGACCGGCACCGGCGGTTTGCTGGACGGTTCGGGCAAGGTCATCGACTCGATCAACCTGTCGACCGAATACGAGCATCTGATGGCGCAGCCGTGGGTCGGTGGCGGCATGCGCCTGAAGCTGGAGCAGATCGCCGACTTGTTGCGCGATCTGCCGTCGGCGTCGTCGGTGTCGATCACGCGTCCCGCGGAGTTGGCGAAGGAGCTGTTCACGCACAAGGGCTCGGGCACGCTCGTGCGGCGTGGCGAGAAGGTGCTGCGCTTCGAATCCTGGGGAGGGATCGACAAGGACCGCATGCGCGCGCTGATCGATTCCAGCTTCGCGCCACGCCACCTGGTAGCCGACTATTTCGAGCGGACCCGGCCTTGTCGCGTGTATGTCAGCGAGAATTACCGCACGGCGATGATCCTGACCCTGGAGGACGGTTTACCCTATCTCGACAAGTTCGCGGTACTGGAAGAAGCGCAGGGCGAGGGATTGGGCCGTGCGGTGTGGCAGGTGATGCGTGCGGAAAACCCGCGCCTGTTCTGGCGTTCGCGCCACGGCAACCGCGTCAACGCTTTCTACCACGAGCAATCGGACGGCTGCTTCAAGGAAGGAGGTTTCAAGGTCTTCTGGTACGGCCTCGGCGCCGATTTCGAGACCATCGAGCGCTGCGTGGCGCATTGTGCGCAGCGCAAACCGACCCTGATCGAGTGACATGAATAGGTTTATGAAATCTGTTGGCATCGTGGGCGCCCGGGGTTACACCGGCGCAGAGTTGATCCGTCTGGTTGCAGCACATCCTTCGCTGGAACTCGCTTTCGTATCTTCTCGCGAGCTGGCGGACCAGCGCGTCGATGTCCACAACAGCGGATACACGGGAGAGTTGCATTACCAGAATCTTGATCCGCAGGCTGTTGCCGAAAAGCGCGCGGACGTCGTGATTCTCGCGTTGCCAAATGGCAAGGCCGCACCCTACGTGGAGGCGATCGAAGCGGTCGCGCCGGGTACGTTGATCGTAGATCTTTCCGCCGATTACCGTTTCGACCGGGCGTGGTATTACGGCCTTCCGGAACTCACGCGCGACAAGTGGCGCGGCGAGCGCCGCATCAGCAATCCTGGCTGTTACGCGACCGCGATCGAGTTGACCGTCGCGCCCATGAAGGATGTGCTGGCCGCGCCGCCGGCATGTTTTGGCGTCTCGGGCTACTCGGGCGCCGGCACCGCGTCGTCTGACAAGAACGATCCCGAAAAGCTTCGGGACAACCTGATGCCGTATGCGCTGACGGGGCACGTCCATGAAAAGGAAGCATCCTTCCAACTCGGCCTGCCGGTGGATTTCATCCCGCACGTGGCACCGCATTTTCGCGGGCTCACGGTTACCAGCAACCTGTATTTGTCGCGAGCCATGAAAAGGGACGACGTGCTCACACGGTTCCACTCGGCGTACGACCGTGAGCCGCTGGTCAACGTCGTCGACGACCCGCCATGGGTCAGCCGCATTGCCGACCGGCATCACGCCGAAATCGGCGGCTTCGGGGTGTCCGCGGATGGCCGGCGCGTGGTGATCGTCGCGACACTCGACAACCTTCTGAAAGGCGCCGCAACCCAGGCGATGCAGAACATCAACCTTGCGCTTGGGTTGGATGAGCTGACTGGAATTTCGATTTGCCGTCATCCCGGCGAAAGCCGGGATCCATCTTGATTCTCGTTAGCAGAAAAACAATGGATTCCGGCCTTCGCCGGAATGACTAGAAGCCAGGAATGTCCCATGACCCAGCCACTTTGGCAAAAATCCGATACCAAAGTCGACGCAAAAATCATGCGCTTCCTTGCGGGCGACGACGTGATGCTGGATCGCGAGTTCTTCCTGCACGACATCACGGCCAGCAAGGCGCACGTCGAAGGGCTGGCGAACATCGGCGTGATGACTGCCGATGAAGCGGTCGCGCTGAAGCGCGAACTCGATGCGCTGGCCTGCGATTTTCGCAGCGGCACGTTCGTGCTGGACGAGCAATTCGAAGATGGCCATTCGGCCATTGAAGCGCGGCTAACCGAACGCCTCGGCGACACCGGTCGCAAGGTCCACACGGGCCGGAGCCGCAATGATCAGATCCTCGTGGCAACGCGTCTGTGGTTGAAGGAGAAGCTGGAAGCGCTGCAGGTGCATTGTGTGACGACGGCCAGGGTGTGCCTGGATCGCGCGGCGAAAGAATCGCTGTCGATGCCGGGCTATACGCATCTGCAGCGCGCGGTGGTGTCGTCCACTTCCATGTGGTGGGCCGGTTTTGCGGAAGCCTTCATCGATGACGCGTGGCGAGCGAAGCAGGCACGGGATTGGATCGATGCCAATCCGCTCGGAAGCGCGGCCGGTTACGGCGTGAACCTGAAACTCGATCGCGACCACACCACGCGTGCGCTCGGCTTCGCACGCATGCAGGTCAGTGCGACTTACGCGCAGCTCTCGCGCGGCAAGTTCGAGATGGCGGCCTTGGAAGCGATCGGCAGCGCGCTGCTGGACGTGCGCCGGCTGGCGTGGGACCTGTCGCTGTTCACGACCACCGAGTTCGGATTCGTGTCATTGCCACCGGAGTACACCACAGGCAGTTCGATCATGCCCAACAAGTGCAACCCTGATGTGGTGGAGTTGCTGCGCGCCAGTTACGCCAGCGTTGCCGCGGCGCGCACCGAGGTCGAGCAGTTGCTGTCGCTGCCGTCCGGCTATCAGCGCGATCTGCAATTCACCAAGGGCGGCATTTTCCACGGCGTGCATCGCGGACTCGCGGCGCTGGAGCTGATCCCCGATTTGCTTGCACGCATGCGCTGGAACGAACTCGCAATGCGCGCGGCGATCGAACCCGCGATGTACGCCACTGATGTCGCGATCGAACAGGCCGTCGCCGGCGTGCCGTTCCGCGATGCTTATCGCGATGCCGCGGATGCCGCGAACGTGGTGGGGCAAGGTCGTACGCCGGAACAGAGCCTTGCGGCGCGCACGTCACCCGGCGCGCATGCCGATCTGAGACTCGACGAATTGCGTGTACGGTTGGCGGCGTTCGACCACTGAAGGCGTGACAATGAAACCCGTCAGCACGAAATCGGCGGAGCACTACCAATGGGGCGGCGCCTGCGACGGTTGGCATCTGTTGAAAGGCGACGACCTCAGCGTGATCGAGGAGCGCATGCCGGCCGGCACGACGGAGCAATGCCACCGCCACGAACGCTCGCGCCAGTTCTTCTACGTGCTGGACGGTGAAGCAGCGCTGGAAGTGGAAGGCTGCCTGCACCGCTTGCGGCGGGGCGAGGGCCTGCACGTCCCGCCCGGTGCCGCGCATCAGATGCGCAACGACAGCGGCGCCGACGTTCGATTTCTGGTCGTGTCGGCGCCGAAAAGCCATGGCGACCGTGTTGCTGTGGCTCCCCTCAGAACGACATGAAATAGCCGCCGTTCACCGGGATGTTGGCGCCGGTGATGAAGCCGGCGTCGTCGGCGGTGAGGAAGGCGACGGTGCGCGCGATCTCGGAGGGTTCGCCCAAGCGTCCGACGGGAATCTGCGCGACGATTTGTGCGCGAATGTCTTCCGGCACCTTCATCACCATCTCGGTCTTGCAGTAGCCGGGCGACACGCTGTTGACGGTCACGCCTTTCTTCGCGACTTCGCGGGCCAGCGCCATCGTGAACCCGTGCATGCCGGCCTTGGCCGCGGAATAGTTGGTCTGGCCGAACTGGCCTGTCTGGCCGTTGACCGAGGAGATGTTGACGATGCGCCCGAACGCGCGCTCGGTCATGCCGTCCACGGTGTTGCGGCACATGTTGAACACGCCATCGAGGTTGACGTGCATCAGCTCGCTCCACTGAATCTGGCTCATTTTCTTGAGCGAGGTGTCGCGGGTAATGCCGGCGGCGTTGACCACGATGTCCACACTTCCGTATTTTTCGGTGACGTGGTTGACGAGATTGGCGCAGTCTTCGAAGTTCGCGACGTCGGCAGGGGCGAACACGATGCTGCCGTTGTATTCGCGTGTTTCCTCGCGGAATGCGGCGAGGCGTTCCTGACGATTGCCAAGATCGGCGGCGATGACCTGACGGCCATCTTCCGCAAGTTTCTTGCAAATGGCGGTGCCCAGACCGCCGATGCCGCCCGTGATGACGGCTACACGCTTGCTCATTCAAATCTCCGAAAAATGCGGCGCAGCGGCATGTGTTGCGCCGCAGCAATCAAGCGATGGTACGAAGCCGGACCCCGGGGTGTCAACGACGTTTGCGCGAAGGTTTGTCGGCGTCGGAATCGGCGTCGGGTGCGGGCTTGGTGCCGCCCGCCGCGCCTGATTGCAGCGAACGCCACAGTTCGACGTTGCGTTCGGTGACTTCGTTCAACATCGACCAGGGCGTTTGCCCGAGCAGGCTGTTCAACTGGTCGCGGAACTTGTGCTGCTGTTCCAGGAAAACCTTGAGGCTGTTCTCGAGGTAGCCGCCGACGAAGCCCTGCATGGCGTCGCCGTAGAAACGGATGATCTGGGACAACAGCGCGGTCGAGAAGATCGGCTGCCCGTGCTGTTCGTGCTCGGCGATGATCTGCAACAGCACCGCGCGCGTGAGGTCCTCGTTGGTTTTGGCATCGCGGACTTCGAAGGCTTCCCCGGACAGCACCAACTGCCGCACTTCCTCCAGCGTGATATAGCTGGAGACGCGGGTGTCGTAGAGACGACGATTGGGGTACTTCTTGATGACGCGGGGTGATGCCATGCCGCAAAGCTAGCACGGTATGCGGCGGCGCACCAGCGAAGGGGCGGAGCCTTCGGCCAGGGAAGCAGCAGCGGCACGGGTACTTCGTGCGTTCCGCGGTTCGGCTTTTCAGGACATGTCCGGTTTGCCACTTTGCGCGGTATCGCCGAGCGGAAGCACCGCGTGCTCGTGGATTTCGTTGATGACTTCAGCGGCCGCGATGTAGACAGCAAGGACGGCGGTCACCAGGCCAAGATACCCGCCCAACACCGCCAGGGCTTCCACGTGGGCCCAATTGGAAAGTGCGGCGGCGAAGAGCGACAGGCACAAACCCGCCGTGAACAGCATGCGGGCAACACCGTCGCGGCACGCCGCGATCCAGGCGCAGAACACGAGGAATGCCCACACCATGCAATACCAGCCGAGGAATCCGGTGGAGGTCGTCACCTGGTCTCCAGCAGCCAGCGTGTGCTGGTAGAGCGCGCTGATCCACCAGTAAGCCGCAAACGCGAGGAACAGGAGGGTATCGATGGAATTCCCGCGGCGCCATTGCAGGATGCCGGCGATCGCAAGCACGCAGCCGCCGAGCACCGCGGTGAGCAACTGCAGCAGACTGTTGCTCCACGGCTGGTCGAACCATCCCGCCGGCGTCATGCTGTTCAGCCACAGGGTCAGCGCGAACGCGCCGTAACCCAGGGCCGAAGCATTCGCGGTTTTGTTCATGGCAACTTTCCCGTGCGCTGGAAACCGTGTCCCGGGCGGACGCACCCGGTTGACGACCATTGTCGACAACGCATGTGTAGAAAGAGTCACGACCGCGCGAAAACGCGGTCGAGCGCGCTCGCGCTGTGCCGGGTGCAGGTTTTATTTTCCGTCGCCCGAGACTTGCACGATGGAGCCTTTGCCCGGTGGCGCGGTTCCGTGCACCTTGCGTGCCGGTACCGCGAATTCGATGCCGAGCTCGTCCCACGCGTCCAGCATCGCGAGATTGATGCGCTGCTGGATTTCGACGAACGTGTTGTAGCCGGGATCAAGGACGTAATACACGAATTCGAAATCCAGCCCGTAGTCGCCGAAGCCGGAAAGATAGCCACGGTCGAAGCGCGTCGGATTTTCGCGCTCGATGAAACCGCGTACACGCGTGACGACCTCGGGGATTTTTTCACGCGGCGTGTCGAACGGCAGGCGGAAATTGAACACGACCCGCCGCTGCTTCATCCGCGAGTAGTTGTGGATCAGGTTTTTCAGCAGCACCGAGTTGGAGATTGCCAGCTCTTCGCCCGACAGCGACAGGATGCGCGTGGACTTGATGCCGACCTTGGTGACGGTGCCTTGGTCGGTTCCGAAGGCGATGTACTCACCGACCTCGAACGGCTTGTCCAGCCCGATCGCGATCGACGAGAACAGGTCGGTGAGCACGTTCTGCAGCGCCAGCGCGACCGCGACGCCGCCCACCCCCAGGCTGGCCACGAACGCGGTGATGTTGACCCCGCCAGTGGCCAGCAGCGCCAGCGCCAGCGTCACCCAGACGCAGAACTGCACGGCCCAGGTGAGCACACCCAGCATGACCGGGTTGGCGGGATGCGCGTCGCTGCGGTCAGCGGACGTATGCAGCAACGAAACCAGCAACGCGATGATCCACAGCGCCACCTGCATGCCGACCAGCGCGTAGGTCAGCAGGTGCAACCAGTCCTGCGTGTTCCATGTGTGCGCCTTGGCTGCGTCGTCGACGGCATTGCCAAAGTGCAGGAAGTCGAGCGCGATCACGATGGCGATCAGCATCAGCAACCAGCCACGCGTGGCGCCGACCACCTTCGCGGCGACGCGCAGGCCGGGTCGTTGTGTGCGTTCGGCCAGCCTGCTCAGGCGCGATTCGAGAAACAGGGCAATGCTGTGCGCAACGAGGTAACCGAACAACGCGCCTGCACCCGCGATCACCCACGCGAGGGTGGAGTTTCCGAACCATTCACCTTGCAAAAGCCAATCGGGCATCAAAACGGATTCCTGTCGTCGTGGCGAGGAGATCGTGCGGTCATGTCAGGCCGCGGGCGTGGAGGGCGGATTGCCGGGCTGCTGGAAAACCCGCTTCATCACGAAGTCGGCGGTGACCTGCTCGCCGGTCAGCAACATCGCGGCGAGCTCGCCGCCCAGGATCTGTGGTGCGATCACCACGTCGGGCTGGACCAGTTGCACGCGTCCGAGGTGGTTGGCGTCGTTGACGGCTGCGATGGTGCGTGCCGTGCCCTGGAGTTCGCGCACCGCCAACACCACGAACGCGTTTTCCGAATCGTCATCCAGCATCGCCAGCACGGCCTGCGCCTTGTCGGCACCGGCCTTGCGCAGCACATCGCCATCGCTGGGCTCGCCGAACACGTGGTCCGTGTCGTCGGGAATGCCGGCTTCGGGTTCCTGGCGCAACAGGCGCGTTACCGGTTGGCCGCGGCGCGCGAGTTCGCGCCAGGTATTGATGGCGAGCGGCGTGTTGCCGATTACGACGAAATGGTTTTCGCGTTGCATGCGTTGATCCTTGCGGTTGACGATGCGTTGCAGGCTGCGGGTGACCAGCGGCGCGATCACCGCGGTCAGCGAGGTGGCGAATACCGCGACACCGAGGGCGATGATCGATACCGCGAACAATTTTGCTTCCGGAGTTTGCGGCGTGATGTCGCCGTAACCTACCGTGCTCATCGTGACCATCGCGTAATAAAACGCGGTCACCAGATCGGTAATCTGCGGCTTGAAATCCGCGCCCAGATAGTAAGTACCGAAGGTCGCATAGACCACCAGCATCACCACCGAGGTCAGCGCGAACAGCGTGCTGGCGGCGATGCTGCTGCGGTCGAACTGGCGCCAGGCGAAGGCCAGCAGCGCCAGCATCAGGATGAAATAGCCCAGCAGCAGGTGCGCGTGGCCGTGCTGCCCGAACAACATGCTGGCCGCGGCCAGCGCCGCGAGCAGCATGGCCATGGTCCACGCCAGGCGCGAGCGCAGCAACAGCCCGGCGGCCATGATGAGCATGCCAGCGCCAATCAGCAGCGGTGGCAGGTACGCCGGGCGCAGGCCTCCGTTGGCATCGTGGTTCAGCAATTGGGCGAGGACAGATCGCCACTGTCGCCCGAGATCGTTCTGCAGCAGCCAGAAACCGCCGAGCGCCAGCAGGATCGCCAACGGCACGTGCGGAAACCAGTGGCGCCCGCCGATGCGCTGGTGGAATTGCTGGACGCGATTGCGCAGGATCTGGGCCGGGCTGGGCAGCATCGTTGCCGCGAAAGTGAACGGGCGCTCACCATAGCAAGCCGTTTCGCGGCACGCCAACATGACGGAAATGACGAAAGTCACTTATAGGCCGCGGGCGATTCCGGTGATGATGTGCCATCGCCACCCGGGACGACTTCAATGAACGTACCTGCTGCCGGTTTCGAACGCGCATCCCTTGGGAGACCACGGGTGTTGCGCGCGATCCTTGCCGGCGGCTTCATCGCCGGCACCGTCGATATCGGCGCCGCGGCACTGATCAACATGATCGATCCGCGCATCATCTTGCGTTTCATTGCCGGTGGCGTGCTGGGCAAGGCCGCGCTGCAGGGCGGTGCGGCGGCCGAATGGCTGGGCTTGTTCCTGCAATGGGGCATGTCGCTGGTCATCGCCGCGATCTTCACGCTCGCCGCCTTGCGCCTGCGCTGGTTGACCGCATGGCCGGTTCTCGCCGGTCTTGCTTATGGCGTGGTGGTGTTCGCGGTAATGAACTACGTAGTGATTTATTTCTCGGCGTGGCACCGCATCAATCACTTCACGCCCCTGAGCTTCGCGGAAAACCTGGCGGCAATGCTGCTGTTCGGATTGATCGTCGCGTTCTGCGCCCGCGGCTTCCTGGGCCGTCCGCCGACAAGGTCATGAATGCCGCCCGGACACGGCGCGGAGGGCAGGCGTGACCATTGTCCCATGCAAAACCTCGTGAAGCGGCGTAAAAATGGCGGTTCCGCCGATGTCGGCCGCGCATGAGCGCGGCATGTGGAGCGGCGACCAACCTGAGGGGTTTTGCATGAAACCGGTCCATGTACGCAAGCTCGGCATCGCCTTGGCGTGCCTGTCGCTGACCTGTGCCGCGGGTGCGGCGACGCCGCCGGCGCAGACATCGCCGTCCGGGGGCATGCTTGGTTTTACCGAGAGCGGCGCGTCGCAGCAGCGCCAACTCGAACAGCGTTTTGATTCGATGCTGAGTGCCAGCGAGATACGCGACTGGCTGAAGCAGATGTCTTCGGAACCGAACCACGTCGGTTCGCCGCACGACAAGGCCAACGCCGAGTGGATGCTGGCGCAATTCAAGGAGTGGGGCTGGGACGCGCACATCGAAACCTTCGACGTGCTGTATCCGACGCCGGTGCAGGAATCGGTGGAACTGGTCGCGCCGACCACCTTCAAGGCCACCCTGCACGAACCGCCGATCAAGGGCGATCCCACCTCGGCATTGCCGGGCGCGTTGCCGCCGTACAACGTGTACGGTGCCGACGGTGATGTCACCGGCGAGCTGGTGTATGTCAATTACGGCATGCCTGATGATTACAAGGAACTGGCGCGGCTTGGCGTCAGCGTCAAGGGCAAGATCGTGATCGTGCGCTACGGCGGCGGCTGGCGCGGCCTGAAGCCGGAACTCGCCTACGAACACGGCGCCATCGGATGCCTGATCTACTCCGATCCGCGCGACGACGGCTATTTCACCGGCGACACGTTCCCCAAGGGGCCGACGCGTCCGGCCGAAGGCGTGCAGCGCGGTTCGGTGGCCAAGATGCAGCTTTATCCGGGCGATCCCACCACGCCAGGCTACGGTTCGGTGCCGGGTGCGAAACACCTGTCGCTGAAAGACGCCAAGACCGTCCTCAAGATTCCGGTGCTGCCGATTTCCTATGCCGATGCGACGCCGCTGCTGCAGGCGCTGGGCGGCCCGGACGCGCCGGAAAGCTGGCGCGGCGCGTTGCCGTTCACGTATCACGTGGGCGCCGGCCCGGCCAAGGTGCACATGGTGGTGAAGTCGGACTGGAGCCGGAAACCGGTCTACGACGTCATCGCCAAGTTGCCGGGCTCCGGCGCTGCCGACCAATGGGTGCTGCGTGGCAATCATCACGACGGCTGGGTGTTCGGCGCGTTCGATCCGCTGGCCGGCATGGTCGCCGAATTGGCCGAGGCCAAGGCGCTGGGCACCTTGTACAAGCAGGGTTGGAAACCGAAACGCACCATCGTCTATGCAAGCTGGGATGGTGAGGAACCGGGCTTGCTTGGTTCCACCGAGTGGGCCGAAACGCACGCCAAGGAATTGCAGCAGAAGGCGGTGATGTACCTCAATTCCGATACCAACGGACGCGGCGTCCTGTTCGCGGGCGGCAGTCATTCACTGCAGCACTTCGTCAACCAGGTTGCGGCGGGTGTGACGGATCCCGAAACCCAGGCGAGCGTGCAGCAGCGCCAGCGCGCGTTCCTTGACGTGAACGCTGCCGGCAAGAGCGCCAGCCCAATGTTGAAGGAAAGTGCGAAACTGGCGGGTGCGAACGGCGACATTCCGATCCAGCCGCTGGGTTCCGGGTCGGACTACAGCGCGTTCCTGGAACACCTCGGCATCGCGACGCTGGATATCGGCTTCGGGGGTGAGTCCAACCAGGGCGGCGTGTATCACTCGCGCTATGACGATTTCGACCACTACGACCGCTTCGGTGATCCGGGCTTCAAGTACGAAGTCGCGCTGGCCAAGGTGGCCGGGCACATCGTGATGCGCACCGCCGATGCGGAAGTGTTGCCGATGCGCTTCGGCGACTTCAGCAGCACGCTGGATCGTTACGTCGAGCAGTTGCACAAGCAAGCGGACACCGCACGCAAGGAAGCCGTGGCGCAGCACAAGTTGCTGGATGCCGGCGCGTACAAGCTGGCGGCCGATCCGCTGCATCCCGTGGGCCCGCCGGAGCGCCTGTCGGATGTGCCCAAGATCGATTTCGCGCCGCTGGACACCGCGACAAAGAAGTTGAAGAAAAGCGCACAAGCCTATGAAAAGGCATACGACGGGCGCGCCGAAAAGGGGCTGGACATTCCCGCCGCGCAGCTCGCACAGGTCAACCAGTTGATGGCCAGCATGGAGCAACGTCTGCTGGATGCGCAGGGCCTGCCGGGTCGCCCCTGGTTCAAGAACATGGTGCAGGCGCCGGGCGAGTTGACCGGCTATGCGCCGAAGACGATTCCTGCGGTGCACGAAGCGCTGGATGCGCGCGACTGGAGCCGCGCCGACAAATATGCGGCGGTCACTGCGAATGTGCTCGACAACTACCGTGCCCAGCTCGACAAGCTGACGGCGCTGTTGAAGCGGTGATTTGGCAGGAACCCCGCACGTGATGCGTGCGGGGTTGCAGGGTTGCGATGCGCGTTGCACGCGCACGATGGCGGGAGGATGATGGGATTCCTTTCCCTTCCACCGGTGAGCCGCCATGCGTCGCTTCAAGTGGATTCCCGTTTTGATGGCAGCCGTGTTGGCTGCCTGCGCCCAGCAACCCGCGCGCGAATCCCCCGCGAGTCACGCGCATCAGGCGATCGACTACGGCAAATACGTGCAAGGCGACGTGCCGTGGTTCAACTTCACGTCCTTGTACAGTTGGGACTCGAACCAGCTCGGTTACGTGGTGGTCTGGACCACGCCGCGCCAGGCCTATCGCCTGCAACTGGTCGGACCGTGCCTGGGCCTCCAGAACGCAGGCGCCATGATCGGCCTGACGTCGCACGATGGTCTGGTGAGTTCCAATCGCGACGCAGTGATTGCCGGCGGCAGTCGTTGCGGGATCATGCGTATCCAGCGGCTGGATGCGAAAGCGCTTCGCGCGCTTCGCGAAAAGCCGGAATCTTCCGCCGAAACACAGCATTGATTCTCGACGCGCATTCGCATGCCGAGGCGTGCACCTGGATTTCCTCGCCGATGCACCGACGTCCGGGTCGAGCCGTCCAAGTCGCGACGACGAGCCACAGCACAGCCTTCCTTGATGCGGGATGCGGTGGTTCTGGACGTCTTTGCGTCTTGCTTGTATGGGCTTGGCGCAGCAGTCAGGGACCAGTAAAGCCCGAAAGGGCGGGATCCTGCGAGCGGCCACGGGCATGGCGGGAGATTGCTGGCGTGCAGCAAATTTGATCTCCGCGGTCACGCACAATTTCGACTATTCTCCGTCGCAATTGGCTTGAATAAGCAGGTCGGGGATGATTTTAGCTCTGTTGCGCCGCAAATTGACACCGGTGTCATAGCTCCTCACACTGGCAGGCATTCGCGTTGCGTGGGGCGTCCATGGACGCAGTGGTCAATCGTCACGGTCGGCATGAGCGCGGGTCGGCGCAGCCGTTTTTGGCCGCCGACGTGGGCGGTACGCACGCGCGGCTGGCGCTGGTGCGCGCATCGCGTGCGCACCAGCGCAAAGTTGAGCTGATCGCGTATCGCAAGCTTGCCTGCAACGATCACGCGAGCCTTGCCGATTTGCTGCGATCGTTTCTGAAGACCGATGCAATCGGGCCGGTTCGTCATTGCGTGCTTGCATGTGCCGGCCAGGTTGTCGGTGACGAAGTCATCCACGACAACCTCGCGTGGCCGATCAATTTCGCCGGGTTGCGCGCCGCGCTGGGCTTCGACGACTTGCTCGTGCTGAACGATTTCGAGGCGCTGGGGTACGCGCTGGCTTACACCGATCGCCTGGACGCGCGGTTGTTGTGCGGCCCGGACGTTGTCGCAACGGGCCCGAAGCTGGTAGTGGGACCGGGCACCGGGTTGGGAGCTGCCGTTTATCTTCCGAAGGAGTCCGGCTTCGTGATGACGACGGAAGCCGGCCAGATGGATTTTGCGGCGCAAACGCTTCGCGAACGCGAGGTGCTTGCATGCCTGGCGCCGGAGGGCGGTTACGTTCCGTGCGAACGCGTCCTCTCCGGCCCCGGACTTTTGACGTTGTATCGGACCCTGTGCGCATTGAACGGTGCGTCGCCGTGGCTGGCCACGCCCGAGGCGGTCACCGACGCCGCGCGGCAACACGCCGATGCGAATGCGTCGGAAGCGGTCGATTTGTTTTGCGCGGCCTTGGGAAGTTTCGTCGGCAATCTCGCCATGGATTTCATGGCGCGCGGCGGCGTGTATCTCGCGGGGGGCTTTCTTTCCGGGATGTTCGACCTGCTGCAGCGAAGCGAATTCGCGACACGGTTTCTGCACGGACGGAGTATCCGGATTTTTCTGGAACATGTTCCGGTTCGCGTGATGGAGCACGGGCAGCACGGCGTGCTGGGCGCGGCACGCTATTACCTCGACGGTCTCGGGTTGGACCGAGCGGCGCAAGAGCGCCTGACGGAGTGATCGATTGAAAAACACCTGATCGGTTCCGCCGATGCATGTGAATCATGCAAACCGGTGGACTCGATTGAAAATCAGTGAGGGAGAAGGCCATGCGTATCGTGCATCGCAGAAGTCCGCTGTCAGTTGCCATATCGGGAGCATTGTTCGCGGTGGTCGCGACTTCGGCCGCGGCGTCACCGCAGGCTGCAAGCCAAACCCAGGACCCATCCGGGCAGGCGACGACGCAATCCGCGCCGGCTTCCGATCAGTCGCAAGCCAAAAAAACCAGGCCCGCCAAGAAGTCGGAAACCGAAAACGCGCAGACGTTGTCGGTGGTCAACGTGGTGGGCGTGCGCGCCTCGCAGATGCGCGCCATCGAACTGAAGCGCGACGCACCGAACATCCAGGACAGCATCACGGCGGAAAGCATCGGCCAGTTGCCCGATGTCACCATCACCGACGCGTTGCAGCGCGTCACCGGCGTGCAGATCAATCGCGATGCCGGCGTGGGCACCTCGGTGGATGTGCGTGGCTTGCCGGAAGTCGGCACGATGTTGAATGGCGAGGTGTTCATCACGCCGAACCAGATCGATTCGCAGCAGCCGGATTTCGAGATGCTGCCCGCCACGTTGTTCCGCGGCGTCGATGTGATCAAGTCGCCCACCGCCAGCATGCTGGATACCGGCATCAGCGGCGACCTCAACCTGCACACCTATCGGCCATGGGACCTGCCGAACGGGTTCACCTACAGCTACTCCGCGCACGGGCAATATGGTGATGCCACCGACAAGTGGGGACAGGCGGCAAGCGGCCTCATCTCCTACAACGCCGGCGGGCGCTGGGGCCTGTTGCTGTCGGGGGATTTCTCCGACACGACCACCGAGAATTCGACCGAAGGACTGGATCAGTACGGCGTCGTGTTGAATGGAGAGAATGCGCTCAGCGCGGACAGCTATTACGGATTCCTCACGCCGTGGGGCAACGCGCCGATTCCATCCGACATCAAGCAGAACCCGGATGGCAGTGTCGACGTCAACGGCGACGGAAAGTCCAACGGCGTGTTCATGGGCAGCCAGAACATCGCGCTGTACGACACCACCACCCAGCGCCGGCGCAAGTCCGGCAATGCCTCGTTCCAGATGGACCTCGGTGGCGGGTTCACCCTGACCAGCGACCTCTTCTTTGCGCGTCAGGACCGCTACGACCGGAACGTCGGCATCCAATTCAATTCACTCGACTGGGAAGGCGCGACCTACGTGCCGGTGAGTTCGCGCAATACCGGTGCCAGCGTCGGCGGCCAGTACGGCACGCCCGACGATCCGCCCTGGCAGAACATGAACATCTACACCACGCAGGTCTACAAGAAATGGCCCGGTGACGTCGAATCGTTTTCGCAGATCACGCGGACCGATTCGATGGCGAGGAACTTCAATGTCCAGGTCGACTTCGACAATAGCGGCCCGTTCACGGCCACCTTGCGCGGCATCCGCGACTCGGCGCATCAGGTGAACCTCGAAACCGACCTCAACATCGCCAATGCCGACGGCGCGCAATGGCCGAACGATCCGGAAGACGCGGCGCCTCCCGGCACCTACATCTACCCCGACGAATTGGGCGGCAACCGGGTGTTCAACGACAACGGCATTCCCGCGAACACGATTCCGTTCACCGCGGACTTCCGCTATCGCAATCTCGGCGTCGGTCTGCCTGACGCGCTCGCCAGCAATTTCGCTAATCCGGATGGCTGGTCGATGAAGACCCTGGAGTCCGACGGCAGTTACGACCGCAAGGTGGGCCTGAGCGCGGTGCGCTTCGACGGCCATTACGCCTTCGACGACGGCATCAAGCTCGACTTCGGCGTGCGCAACAGCATCCGCAGCGCCAACAATATCGGCTTCACGTTCATCACGCCGGTGTACGCAGGCATGGGTGCCAGTGACCCGAACGGTTGCCTCGTGCGTTACGTTGCCGCCGACGTGGTCATGGACGACGATTCGTGCTCGGCCGGCAACGCGCAGGGTTTCTTCCGCGCGGGGCCGCTCTCGGCGCAGCACCTGTCGCAGACACCGCCGCCGCTCGCCAACAACTGGAAGCAATACACCGACCTGCTCGGTTCGGGCATCACCTTCTGGGCTGTCGATCCGTCCGCAATGGACAATCCGGAGGCGTACTGGCATTCCCTGTATCCCGACACGCGGCGGCAGGTGTCGCCGGGCCGCACCTGGGCGGTGTGGATGAAGGAATCGTCGGCGTACCTGCAACTCGATCTGGACGGCAACATCGGCAGCATGCCGTATGCGGCGAACCTCGGCATGCGCGTGATCAACACCAATCTCGACATCACCCAGCACCTGACCGGCGCGCCCGCGCCCTACGGCGTGGAGGCCGCCGATGCCGGCACCCAGGTCACCCGGCGCAGCTATCGGGATTACCTGCCGGCGGCGAATTTCGCGATCAACCTCACCGACGATTTGAAGCTGCGGCTGGCGTATTCGAAGAACATGATGCCGCTGGACCTGAGTACGTGGGGCGGCGGCTTGTCGCTGAATTATTCGTTGACCGTGGTGCCCGGCCAGCCGACGCTGTTCCGCGTGGCGGGCGGCAATTCGGATGGCAATCCGAACCTCGATCCATGGCGGTCCAAGAACTACGGCGCGTCGCTGGAGTACTACATCAACCCCTCCAGCATGGTGAGCCTCGCGTTCTTCCGGATCAACGTGCAGAGCTTCATCGAGAGCGGCAGCGTGATCAATTGCGATCTGCCGGACGAGGACGGCGTGGTGCGCAACCGCTGCGTGGTGATCACCGAACCGGTGCAGGGCACCGGCAACAGCATCCACGGCGCGGAGTTCGACTACCGCCAGGCCTTCACGTTCCTGCCCGGCCTCCTGCGCAACACCGGCATGGAATTCAACGCCACCTACGCGCCGAGCGATTCGGGGCGGACCGACCTTGCCGGCAACAAGATCCCGTTCCAGGACAATTCGACCAAGTCCGGCAACCTGATCCTGTGGTACCAGGACAGCCGGTTCCAGGCGCGGGTCGCCTACAACTATCGTTCGAAGCGTGCCGTCTCGTCCGACGTCGGCGCGATCGCGGGCCTGGAACAGTACGAGGCACCCCAGAAGTACATCGACGCATCGGTGTCATACAAGATCAACAGATTCGCGGAGGTGTTCCTGCAGGGGACCAACCTCAGCAACGAGTACCAGCGCTTCTACCTGGTGTGGCCTGACCAGCCCGCGCATTCGAACTTCTCCGAGCGCATGGTCATGGCCGGCATTCGTGGGCAGTGGTGATTCGTTGCATGCCTAGGCAGGTTGGGCTGACGCCGGCTTCTCGGCGGAAGCCCAACATTCCCGGCGCACCGTTGGGCTTCGCAAAGAGCCGCTCAGCCCAACCTACGGTCGCGTTTCGGGTTCACCCGCAAACACAGTAGCGACACCCAACCGGAAACGACATGCCAGTAGCGGAACTCAGCAAACAAGCAGCGGAAACCGGCAAGCCCACACGCAGCGCAGGTTTCCGCCGATCGATCGGTCTGTTTTCCGGCACCGCGATCAACATGACGCAGATGTGCGGCATCGGGCCGTTCATCACCATCCCGATCATGGTCGCGGTAATGGGCGGACCGCAGGCGATCGTCGGCTGGATCGCGGGTGCGATCCTCGCGGCGTCCGACGGCATGGTGTGGGCCGAACTCGGCGCCGCGATGCCGGGTTCCGGCGGCACCTACGTGTATCTGCGCGAAGCCTTCCAGTACCGCACCGGCAAGCTGATGCCGTTCCTTTTCATCTGGACGGTGCTGCTGACCATCCCGCTGATCATGTCGACCGGCATCATCGGCATGGTCGAGTACCTCGGCTTCTTTTTCCCGCACCTGAGCTGGACGGCCGTGCACCTGATCAGCGTGCTCGCGAGCTTCCTCGTGGTGTTCCTGCTGTATCGCCGGATCGAATCCATCCGCGCGATCACCGTCGCGCTGTGGATCATCATGCTGATTGCGGTGGTCGGAACCTCGGCGGCAGGCTTCGCCGATTTTCATCCGGCGCTGGCGTTTACGTTTCCGAGCGATGCCTTCGGCAGCCAGTTCTTCTTTGGACTCGGCGCGGGCCTCGTGATTGGCATCTACGACTACCTCGGCTATTTCACCACCGCGTACATGGGCGACGAACTGCGCAATCCCGGCCGCACGATGCCCGGCTCCATCCTGATCTCCGTGATCGCGATGATGTTCGTCTATCTCGCGCTCAACATCAGCGTGCTCGGTGTGGTGCCGTGGCAGGAGGTTGCGACCTCGAAATCGATCGCCTCGCTGGTGGTCGAGCACAGTTGGGGTCACACCGCCGCCGCCGTGATGACGATCCTGATCATCGTGACCGCGTTCGCCTCGGTGTACGCCGGTTTGCTTGGCGGTTCGCGCGTGCCATATCAGGCGGCGCACGACAAGGTTTTCCTGTCCGCGTTCGGGCGGCTGCACGCGAAACACGGCTTCCCGCACGTGGCGTTGCTGACGATGGGCGTGGTGATGGCGGCGGGTACGTTCTTCGACCTGACCCAGGTCATCAACATGCTGCTGGCCGCCACGATCATCGTGCAGTCGGCGGCGCAGATCGTGGCACTGGTGGTGCTGCGCAAGCGCCAGCCGGAGTTGCGCCGACCGTACCGGCAGTGGTTGTATCCGCTGCCGTGCGTGGTGGCGATGGTCGGATGGATTTATGTGTACGTCTCGGCTTCGAAGCTGTCGTTGATCCTGTCGGGCGCGTGGATCGCCGCCGGGCTCGTGGTGTTCATCGTCTGGGCCAAGGTCAACAAGTCCTGGCCGTTCGCGCCCGTGGAAGTTCGTGAAGCCTATCTGGGGAAAAACTGACGCCATGCAAACCTTCGTGCAAAAAGTGTTGTCGGCCGTGGCTGTACTGGTGGCGATGGCCGCACCTGCCGTATGCGCTGCAACTGCCTTCGCGCCAACCGGGATCGGGCAAGGACCTGGCCACGTCACCCCGATCGCGCACTGGCAAATCCAGTCCAGCGCCAAGGCGCAGGAGAGTGGCGCGGAAATCTCCAGCGCGGATTTTTCGACCAAGGGCTGGCATCCGGTGAGCGGCCGCGCGACGGTGATGGCCGGGCTGATGGAAAACGGCAAGTACAAGAATGTCTTCCACGACGACGAACT
>Ga0207707_10001029_pt1 | contig 26760 bp, 24 predicted proteins | sample KBSC83BmetaG_FD_184336 | JGI IMG/M metagenome (GOLD analysis project Ga0207707, IMG submission 184336) | Corn rhizosphere microbial communities from Kellogg Biological Station, Michigan, USA - KBS C8-3B metaG (SPAdes) (version 2) | ecosystem: Host-associated > Plants > Roots > Rhizosphere ... | reverse complement strand
CCACGGCCATGCATATCTTCACCAAGCCGGCCAATCGGTGGGCGGAGCGCATCTGCGACGAGCAGGAAATACAGGCCTTTCGGACCGCGCTCGCGGACACCGATGTCCGGGTCACCGTATCGCACGATTCGTATCTGATCAATCTGGCCAGTCCCGACCCCACCCTGCGCCAGCGCTCCATGCAGTCCTTCATAGCCGAGCTGCAACGGTGCGAAGCGCTCGAGCTGGATTTCCTCGTGTCGCATCCGGGGAACTACATGGACGACCGGAGCAGCGGCATCGCGCGCAACGCGGATGCCATCACCGCATGCCTGGAACAGGTGCCGGGCCGTACGGTATTGTGCATGGAGACCACCGCAGGAGCCGGAACGGTGCTCGGCGCGACGTTCGAGGAGCTGGCCGCGATTCTCGCTCGCGTACCGGCCGCGTTGCAACAGCGGCTCGGCGTGTGTCTCGACACGTGTCACGTCTTCGCGGCCGGTTATGATCTCGTCAACGACTATGCGGGCGTCTGGACCCGGTTCGCTGACACCGTTGGTGTCGACCGGCTGCGGGTAATGCATCTCAACGACTCCAAGGCGCCATTCGCATCGCGGCGCGATCGGCACGAACTCATTGGCGAAGGGGCGCTGGGCGAGGAACCATTCCGCCGGCTGATGAACGACGAGCGCCTCGAGGGCGTCGCCATGGTCATCGAGACGCCAAAGGGGGATGACCACACTGCGACGGATACGCGCATGCTGGACCGGTTGCGCGGCTACCGCCAGGCAGCGGGCGCAACGTGACACGGCCGCCAATCGTATTAGAATGATGGGCATGCTGAGCTTCCTTCGTCCGCGGAGCCGTTCCAGGCTCCTGCGCGTCGTCGCGCTGGTGGTGATCGCGGCGCAGGCGGTAAGCGTATGCCTGGCACCCAGCGCGGAAGCATTCGCGTCGCGCAGCGCCCCGGCGCACGTGGAAGAAGGCGGCACACACCTGCACCATTCCCACACCCCGGAAACGTGCCCCGCCTGTTTCGCCCTGCAGATCACGGGCGAACCCCCGCAGCATGATCCGTGGCAGGCCCGGCTATCCACGGTATTCGACGCGCCGCGCCCGATCGAGCCGCACGTCACGCCCTCCCGGCGCCTTGCGGCCAAGTCTCCCCGCGCTCCACCGCTCGTCACGCTCGCGAACGGCTAGCCGGCCCCGCCTGCACGGCGGCGGCTCTCTCCGGCGCGAGGCGCATCACTCTTCCGCCTGAACGATCTCCGGTACCACGCGGCTCGCGCTGCCCCGGATGCGTTCGGCCCGGAGCGCGCCCCTGCGTCAGTTCCGCGAATGACGAGATGGGAGAACATGCACCTGAAATTCAGTGGGATCACGCTGGCCCTGGCCTGCACCTCGTTCGCCGCCGCCGCGCAGCAGCCCGTGGCGGCGGGAGCCGACACGGGTGTGGTGCTCAGGCTCACGCGCCAGCAGGCGATCAATCTGGCCCTGGCCAACAATCCGCAGCTTGCCGCGTCCCGGGAGCAGGTGGCACAGGCGCGCGCCCGCGTCACCGAGGCCACCGCCCTTCCCGATCCCAGCCTCTCGGCCACGATCGTCGGGCAGACTGGCGCCTTTGCACCAGGTAGCGCGGGCGAGCATGACTACGCGCTGGGACTGACGATTCCCTTCCCTGATCGCATCCGGCTCAAGGGAAAGGTCGCCTCGGCGGATGTGCACGCGTCGGAGTTCTCCCTGGACCAGCTACGGCAGAGCATCGCGTCGCAGACGTCGCAAACGTACGACTCGCTGCTCGTCGCCCTGCGTCACCAGGCGGACTTCCAGCAGGCGGGACAGCTCGCCCAGGATTTCCTTACGCGAACCGAGGCGCGCTTCAACGCCGGCACGACGCCCAGGCTCGACGTCATCAAGGCGAGGGTGGACGTCGCGCAGGCGCAGAACGACCTCATTGCCAGCGAGCGCACGGTGTCCAACGCGCGCGCTGCACTCAACCGCCTCATCGGCCGATTGCTCGGCGCGCCCGTGGAGGCGAGCGATTCGCTGGAGATTCCGCCATCGCTTCCTCCGCTCGACAGCCTGGAAGCGGCGGCGCTGGAGCATCGGCCCGAAGTGCACAGCCTGGATGCCCAGCGATCTGGCGCAAGCGCCGCGACGACACTCGCGAAGGAATTCTGGCTCCCGGACCTCAGCGTGTCGGTGTCACGAAATACCGTGGACGGCACGCCCGCCTCGTTCGACACCGGCTTCGGTATTGGCTTTCCGATTTTCTTCTGGCAGCACAGCGGTGGCGAGGTCGCCGAGTCACGGCATCACGAGCTGGAGCTGTCCGCCAGTCTGCGCGATCTGCGCGCGCAGGTCAGCCAGGAGGTACGCGTCGCGTACTCCGCCGCGAGTACCGCGCTGCGGCAGGCGCACTATCTCGAGGACGCGCTGCTTCCCGAAGCACAGCAGGCCTACCACATCGCATCCGTCAGCTACGGTCTGGGCGGCTCCTCGGCGCTCGAGGTGCTCGACGCCAAGCGCACGCTGCTCGATGCACAGAGCCAGTACACCGATGCGCTTGGCGCCGCGAATGACGCCGTCGCGCAGTTGCAGCTCGCTGTCGGCACGACGCTCGACGCCGGCACTTCCGGAGGTACGAAATGATCAGGCAGCATTTCTTTCGCAGCGCGGCGGCCGCCGCCGCGGTGACGTTCATGGTGTCGGGATGCGCGCGCGACAGCGCGTCCGGATCGGATGCGGGCGGTGAAGTGACCGCGACATCGTCCGGCGCCCTCGTGCTGCCGGCCGCGCAGCGCGAGCGTCTGACGGTAAAGGCGGTACAGAGCGTGGCGTACCGGCCCACGGTCCAGGTCACCGGGACGGTCGCCTTCGATGGCGACCTCTCCACGCCGGTGCTCGCCACGATTTCCGGACCCGTCACGCGTGTGCTGGTGCAACCGGGAACGCGCGTGGCGCGCGGCGCACCACTGGCGTACGTGTCCTCGCCGGACTTCGCGGCGGCGGTCGCCACCTATCGCAAGGCCGCCGCCACCGCGCGCAATCTGCAGCGCATTGCGGATCTGGACCAGAAGCTGTTCGAGAACGATGCGCTGGCACGGCGCGACCTCGAGCAGGCACAGACGGATGCCGTCTCCGCGAACGCCGACCGCGATGCGGCGCTCGAGCAGCTCCGCGCGCTCGGTGTCGAGGACCATACGCTGCAGGAACTGCAGGCGAATCATCCGGTCGAGACCGTGCAGGGCGTGATTCGCGCGCCCATCGGCGGCACGGTGGTGGAGCGCCTCGTGAGCCCCGGCCAACTGCTGCAGGCGGGATCCACGATGTGTTTCACGATCGCGGATCTCTCCCGCATGTGGGTGCTCGCGGACGTTTTCGAAACGGATTTGCCGGATGTCCGGCTGGGTGATTCGGCAAGTGTGGTCACCACCGCGTCGCCGCGCACGTTTCGCGGAACGGTGGACAACATTGCCGCGGAGGTGGATTCGAGCACCCGCGCCACCGCGGTGCGCGTGGTCGTCCCCAATACGGAGCGTCTTCTCAAGAAGGACATGTACGTGCGCGTGGTGGTCCATTCACGGCAGGCGCACACCGGCATGCTCGTGCCCGTCTCGGCCGTGCTGCGCGATGAGGACAATCGGCCGTTCGTCTACATCCAGAACGCCTCCAGCGCGTACGAGCGCCGGTCGATCACGCTGGGCGCACGGGTGAATGACCAGTGGCAGGTCACTGCGGGGCTGATCCCGGGGGACAAGGTCGTGTCGGAGGGCGGACTGTTCCTGCAGTTCGCGCAGAGCCAGTGACGGAGCCCGAGCGCACCGAGGGCGCACCGGTCCGCAAACCGTCGCTGATCAACCGCATTATCAGCACCTCACTGGAGCAGCGATTTCTCATCTCGCTGCTGTCGCTCCTTCTGATCGGCGTGGGGATCTGGTCGTTTCGCCGGCTGCCGGTGGACGCCTACCCGGACCTTTCCCCGACGATGGTCGAGATCATCACCCAATGGCCCGGGCATGCGTCGGAAGAAGTCGAGCGACTGATCACGGTACCCATTGAAGTCGAGATGAACGGGATCGCCCGACTCAAGGTCGTGCGCAGTATCTCGCTCTACGGCCTCTCCGACGTCACGCTCACCTTCGAGGACAAGACCGACGACTATTTCGCCCGGCAGCGTGTCTTCGAACGCCTGCCGGACGTGGATCTGCCCGAGGGCGTATCGCCCAGCGTGGGGCCGCTGTCCTCACCGTCGGGGCTGGTGTACCGCTATGTGCTCGACAGCCCGGACCGGTCGCCCATGGAGCTGAAGAATCTGAATGACTGGGTGATCACCAAGGCGTACAAGTCCGTGTCGGGTGTGGCGGATGATTCGCCGCTGGGAGGCGAGACCATGCAGTATCAGGTCCTGCTCGACCCGGGGCGCGTCGCCGCCTCGGGCCTCTCGGTTACCCAGATCGCGGACGCGCTCGGCGCGAACAACGGCAACGCGGGTGGCGGATTCTATTCGGAAGGCGGGCAATTCTACTATGTGCGCGGGCTCGGACGCGTGCACACCGTGGAAGACATTGGCAACGTGGTCGTCGCGGTGCACAACGGCACGCCGATTCTCGTCAAGGATCTCGGCGACGTGATCATCGGCCACGCACCGCGACTCGGACAGTTCGGGTTCAACGGCCGGAACGACGCGGTGGAAGGCGTGATCCTCATGCGCCGCGGCGAGCAGACCCAGACCGTGCTGCAGGGCGTCGAGGCGATGACGCGCCAGCTCAACGATTCGGTGCTGCCGAAGGATGTCCGGATCCATCCCTTCTACGACCGAAGCGACCTCGTTCACCTGACCACGCGAACCGTCGAGGACAATCTCGTTCGCGGGATTCTTCTCGTCATCGTGGTGCTCATCTTCTTCCTGTACGATGTCCGGTCCGGACTGATCGTGGCAACGGCGATCCCGCTCTCGCTGCTGTTCGCGTTCATCTGTCTGGATGTCCGGCACATTCCCGCGAATCTGCTCTCCATCGGGGCCATAGACTTCGGCATTCTGGTGGATGGGGCAGTGGTGATGGTGGAGAACATCCACCGGCAGCTCGCGCTCCGCCACGGCACCGCATTCAGCATCGTCAAGGTCATCGTCAGCGCAGCCGCCGAGGTGGACCGGCCGATCTTCTATGCGGTCGCGGTGATCGTGGTCGGGTTCCTCCCCATCTACGTGCTCTCCGGTCCCTCGGGGCGGTTGTTCAGCCCCATGGCGGACACGACAATCTTCGCGCTGGTCGGCTCGCTGCTCGTGACGTTGACGCTCATTCCGGTGCTCTGCGCCTGGCTGCTGCGCCGTGGCGTCCGTGATCGCCGCAACGCGATCTTCGAATGGGTGCGCGATCTGTATGCTCGCGGCCTCGACCGGTGTCTGGCGCGGCCATGGATCACCACCGTTGTGTCCGCGGTGGTATTCGGACTGTCCATGCTGCTTATTCCAGCCATTGGCGCCGAGTTCATGCCAAAGCTGGACGAAGGCGCGCTCTGGGTGCGGGCCACCATGCCGTACACCATCTCGTTCGACGCCTCGTCGAAGATCGTGCCGCAGATCCGCGCCATTCTGAAGTCGTTCCCGCAAGTCACCGACGTAGGATCCGAGCACGGCCGTCCTGATGACGGTACCGATGCCACCGGATTCTTCAACGCGGAATTCTTCGTTGGACTCAAGCCGTACGCCGACTGGACCGGCCCCTATCACACCAAGCCCGAGCTCATTGCGGCAATCGACCGGAAGCTGTCCGGCTTTCCAGGCATCACCTTCAACTTCACGCAACCGGCCGAAGATGCCGTGGACGAGGCGGAAACGGGACTGAAGAGCGCCCTGGACGTGAAGATCTTCGGGCCGGATCTCACGGTACTCGAAGGCAGGGGACGGGAGATCGAGCACGTGCTGCGCGGCGTGCGCGGCATCACGGACGTCACACTCGTGCAGGAGCTGGGCCAGCCCGCACTCACCATTGACATTGATCGCGAGCGCATTGCGCGCTATGGGATCAACGCGGGTGATGTGAACGCGCTCATCGAGGCGGCGGTGGGTGGCGGCGTGGCCACGCAGGTGGCGCAGGGTGAACGGCTCTACGATCTGGTCGTGCGTCTCCAGCCACAGTTTCGCGAGACGCCGGAGCAGATCGGCTCGATTCTCGTGCCCGCACCGGACGGTCAGCAGATTCCGCTGAAGGATCTGGCCACCATCGCGGTGTCGAACGGCGCTTCGTTCATCTATCGGCAGGACAATTCCCGCTTCATCGGCGTGCAATTCTCCGTGACCGGCCGCGATCTGGCCGGCGCAGTGCAGGATGCGCAGCGGCAGGTCGCAGCCGCAGTGAAAACGCCCTCCGGCTATCGCGTGGTCTGGGGTGGCGAGTATTCCGAGTACACAGCGTCACGCGCGCAGCTCCGCGTGATCCTGCCGCTCACGCTGTTCGTGATCTTTCTCCTGCTTTTCGCGCTCTACGACAACTTCAAGTTCCCGCTGATCACCGTCGTGGGCGTCGTACTGTCCGCGCCGATTGGCGGCCTGCTCGCGCTGCTCGTCACCGGTACGCCGTTCTCGGTGTCGTCGGGAATCGGCTTCCTCGCGCTGTTCGGCGTGTCGGTGCAGACCGCCGTGGTCTACATCTCCTACGCGAACGAGCTGCGCAACGGGGGCGTGAGCATCATGGAGGCGACCCGTGAAGCCGCGCTATTACGACTGCGCCCCATCATGATGACGGCGCTGGTCGCCGCGCTGGGCCTGCTTCCTGCAGCGCTGTCACACGGCGTGGGGTCGGACTCGCAGCGACCGTTTGCGCTGGTGATCGTCGGCGGACTCTTCTCGCGCCTGCTCATCAGCGTGTTCCTCATGCCCGCACTGTATGCGCTCGTTGCGCGACCTGGCGATCGGCTGGAGGTCTGACGCGCGCCTCGCGCATGGCGTACGCCTGCGGTACAATTGAAAGGATGCCCGTGACGGGGCATGCCAATGCATTTTCCTGATTTCGACTGCAAACCGGACTTCGACTCAATGGCCACACAAACCAAGCCGCACAACGAGGCGGCAGCACGCAAGGGTACAACAGGACTGGAACAGCTCGGCCTTTCTCCCTCGGGAACGATCCACTGGAATCTGGTCGCACCCGAGCTCGTTCAACTGGCGGCGCAACACCAGGAAGGGACACTCGCGGACATGGGGCCGTTCGTCGGCATCACGACGCCGCATACCGGACGCTCCCCCAAGGACAAGTTCATCATTCGCGAGCCCGCCACCGAGGGAGACATCTGGTGGGGCAAGGTGAACCGGCCAATCGAAGCCGAGAAGTTCGAGCTGCTCCTGGCCGATGTGCAGGCCTATCTCGGTGCGCAGTCCGATCTCTTCGTGCAGGATTTGTGGGCGGGCGCTGATCCGCGCTATCGGCTCTCGGTACGATTCGTCTCGCCCAACGCCTGGCAGTCGCTGTTCGTGCGCAACATGTTCATCCGTCCCGAACTGTCCGATCTGCCCACCTTCGCCCCCAATTTCAGCGTGCTGCACACGCCGGAGTTCCAGGCGGATCCGGCACGCCACGGCACCCGCACGGGCACGTTCATTCTGCTCAATTTCGCCAAACGGCAGATTCTCATTGGCGGGACGCGCTACGCCGGCGAGCTCAAGAAGTCCATCTTCACAGTCATGAACTACTTCATGCCGAAGCAGGGCGTGCTCTCCATGCACTGCTCGGCCAACATCGGACCGACTGGAGACACCGCCCTGTTCTTCGGGCTCTCCGGCACCGGAAAGACCACCCTGTCCGCCGATCCCGAGCGCATGCTCATAGGTGATGATGAACACGGCTGGAGCGATCAGGGCGTGTTCAATTTCGAAGGCGGCTGTTATGCCAAGGCCGTGAACCTGTCGGAGGAAGGAGAGCCGGACATCTACCGGACGACGCAGATGTTCGGCACCGTGTTCGAGAACGTGGTTCTGGACCCCAACTCGAGGCGCCCGGACTTCGGTGACATCTCGCTCACCGAGAACACGCGCGTGTCGTATCCGCTGCACTACATCCGCAACCACGTGCCCAGTGGCCGGGGCGGTCATCCCCGCAACATCGTGCTGCTCACCGCGGATGCCTTCGGCGTTCTGCCGCCGATCGCGCGCCTCACGCCCGACCAGGCGCTGTACTACTTCCTGTCGGGATACACCGCCAAGGTTGCCGGCACCGAGCGTGGCGTCACGGAACCGCAGGCCACCTTCAGCGCCTGCTTCGGTGACGTCTTCCTGGTCTGGCCGCCTGCGAAATACGCCGAGATGCTGGGCCAGCGGCTGCGGGAGCACGGCTCTCGCGTCTGGCTCGTGAACACGGGCTGGACCGGTGGCCCCTATGGCGTTGGCACGCGCATGAAGCTCGCCGACACACGCACCATGGTTCGCGAGTTACTCAAGGGGACGCTCGATACCGTGCCGACGTTCACCGACGACATTTTCGGGCTCGCGGTGCCGAAGTCCGTGCCTGGGGTGAACCCCGCGATCATGAATCCGCGCGGGACCTGGAGCGACCCTGCCGCGTACGAGACCCAGGCCAGAAAGCTGGCCGAGATGTTCCGCAAGAACTTCGCGACGTTGGCGGGACAGGTGGACGAGCGCGTACAGAGGGCGGGACCAGGGACGCGATAGGGGCCCCTCCCACCGCCCCGCCGCCCCGCCCCTGGGAATGGGCAATCGGGAATGGGGAATGGTGGGAATGGTAAATCGGCCTCCCTATTCCCCATTCCCACCATTCCCCATTCCCGATTGCCCATTCCCAAGGGCGGGGCGGGGCGGCGGCGGGAAGGCCGGGAGCCAGGGTGGCGGCCGGGCCGCCCCCCGCTTCTCTTTCGTCATGCTCCCGTCCGAGATCATTCGCGATCCGCTCTGGAACAACATCCGGGTGGATCCGCATGCGCTGCAGCTCGTTGACACACCGGTCTTCCAGCGGCTGCGCTACGTGCGACAGCTCGGACTCGCGTATCTGGTGTACCCCGGCGCCACGCACACACGATTCGAGCATGCACTGGGCACATACCATCTGGCGCGCCGCACACTCGGCCTCCTCGCTGAACGCGGTGACCTGGGCGAGATCGCGCCCGATGAACCGGCCGTCGTTCGTGCCGCCGCTCTGCTCCACGACGTGGGGCACTATCCCTTCTCTCACGCGCTCGAGGAAATCGGCGCGCTGCACCACGAGGCCGTGGCGCGCACGCTCGTCACTGAGGGAGTCGCCGCCGCTGCTCTCCGCGAGCTGATCGCGCCAGACGCCCCGGAGCGTGTCTACAAGCTCATTTGCGGCGACAGCGAGAGCCCGCTGCAGGGCCTGATTTCGGGATCACTCGATCTCGACAAGATCGAGTACCTCAAGCGCGACGCGCTCATGTGCGGCGTGCCCTATGGGGAAATCGACGTGGATCGCCTGCTCAATGCGCTCACCGTCGTGCGCGACCCCCGCACCGGCGGACCAACCGTCGGCGTGAACGAGAAGGGACTCTCCGCGCTCGAGTCGCTCCTGTTTGCCAAGTACCAGATGTACCGCAACGTCTACTGGCACCATGCCGTTCGCAGCGCCACGGCGATGTACAAGCGTCTCGTGGACGACGCATTGCGAGGTGGCGCGATCGATGAGCGCGCGCTGGCTTCGTTCACGGACGAAGGACTGCTGCACACGCTCGAAGGCTCGTCCGGCCGGTCGTCCCTGCTCAAGGCCCTGCGGGAGCGTCGCCTCTACAAACGTGCGTACGAGTGCGTGGCCGAGGAGCTGCCCCAGGATGGAGACTGGATCGCGGAGGACCCCGAGCGATCGCGCGCGGTGGAAGATGAGCTGGCCACGGAGCTCGACCTCGAGCCCGGCGAGCTCCTTCTCGATTTTCCGGTGAAGCCCCGAATGCTGGGCCTTGATATCCCCGTCCAGCAGCGCGACGGGAGTGTGCGGCGACTCACGATGGACGGTTGGCCCGGCGCGATCAACCTGCCGCTCCTGAGTGAGCAGCTGTACCGCACCGCGCGCGTCTTTCGGGTGTTCGTTGCGCGTCCCGTCACGTTACGGCCGGAGCGCGTGCGGGCGCTGATGCAGCAGGAGTAGCGCCGCAGTGAGGCCGCGCCGAGGCTACTCGCCCTGCGCCTTGCGCTCCCGGCCGCGCGCTTCGGCGAGCTGACGGGCAACACCGCGATAGAACCCGGCGTCATCGCCGCGTCCCTGGGATTCCAGCGACAGCGCGGCCAGCTCGAGCGCGTAGAGAATGTTTCCGAGATAGAGCTCGGCCAGCGCGCCGACCGACTCGTCCGCCATGTCAGCCGTTCGCGTCTTCGCCGGCGTCGGGCGGTGCGTCGCCATCATCGTCCACGGACTGCACTCGAACCACGATGGCCGTGATGTTGTCCAGCCCCCCGCGCCCATTGGCCTCGGAAATGAGCGCGTCCACGATGCGCTGGACCGTGGCGCGCGACATGAGAAGCTGCTGCAGCCGGCGATCGTCCACCATCCCCGTGAGGCCATCGCTGGCCACCAGGAAGGTGTCGCCCCGCTTGACGTCGCCTGCGTAGAGATCCGGCTGCACGTCGCCGGACGCTCCCACACAGCGCGTGATGACGTTGGAATACGGGTGATAGCGTGCCTGCTCGGGCGTGAGCACACCCGCGTCGACCTGCTCCTGCACGTAGGAGTGATCCTTCGTGAGCTGCCGGAGAGCGCCGTCGCGGAGGAGATAGACGCGCGAATCGCCGACGTGTCCGATGAGATAGCGGCCGCCGTGCAGCATCAGCACCGAGGCCGTGGTGCCCATTCCCTGCTTGTCGGACTCCAGCAGCGTGCGTTCATAGATGGCCACGTTGGCATGACGCAACGAGTCGGCAATTCGCTCGCGTGCTTCATCGCCCGTGTCCGTGACCCGCGCCAGCTCCGTCGAGACGATCCGCACGGCCATGTCGCTCGCCACTTCGCCGGCAGCGTGTCCGCCCATTCCATCGGCGACGACGAAGAGCCCCGCACGCGAATCCGCGAAGAGGCTGTCCTCGTTGCCCGACCGGATCATCCCGGTATTGGTGGCCTGCCCAACATCGAGCCGCACAAGCAATTCATCAAAGGGGAAACGCGGACTGAAGACTCGTCATCGTGACGGCTTCGCGAAGACCTGCACATGAGGACGGCCGGGGGTTTCCGTACGACCCGGTGCCGGTCGGCATGATGGAACGATACAGGAAGTAACGCACGAAGGTATGGCGGCCCCTATCGGCAGGCAAGCGGCGTCCACCCGTGCGCTCATTCCCATCTCCATCTCCCGTCATGCATCATCCATCATGCCATTGTGGCTTCACTGGATCATTCTCGGTCTTGTTGCCGGCGCTCTCGCCAAGTTCATCATGCCCGGGCGCGACCCGGCCGGGTGCCTCGTGACGATCGCGCTTGGCGTCGCCGGTGCCTTCATTGGCGGCTGGGCAGCCATTGCGCTGGGCTGGGGACGTGTCAGCCAGACCAGGTTCGACCTGCGCTCCGTCGGCCTTGCCACGCTCGGTGCCGTCCTGCTGCTCGTGGCCGGCCGGCTCGTCGTGCGCCGGAGATGACTGCAGCCGTCTATCGGTGTTTCTACGGGGTGCGACGCGCTATCTTTGGTGTCAATGAAGTCGCACATCGTAGTCCGGGGCGCGCGCCAGCACAATCTCGCGGGATTCGATGTCGAAATTCCCCGCCGAGCCTACACCGTCGTCACCGGACCGTCCGGCTCCGGCAAATCCTCACTCGCCTTTGACACCATCTACGCGGAGGGACAGCGCCGCTACGTGGAGTCGCTTTCGGCGTATGCGCGGCAGTTCCTGGAGCGCATGGAGAAGCCCGCGGTCGACTTCATTGACGGTCTCTCGCCCGCCGTAGCCATTGAACAGCGCAACCCCGTGCGATCCGCCCGCTCCACCGTGGGCACGGCCACGGAGATTTACGACTTCCTGCGCCTGCTCTGGGCGCGCGTTGGCCATACCGTGTGTCCCGTGTGTGGTCGCGAGATGCATCCGGACACGGTTCAGTCCGCGACCGACGCGGTGCTCGCGCTCGGCGCCGGCACGCGCTTCTCCGTGTGCTTCCCGCTGCGACTGAGTCCGGCAGTCACGCACGACGCCGTGGTGTCCAGCCTTCGCGAGCAGGGCTTTCTGCGCGTGTCCGCGGACGGCGTCATGTATCATCTCGACGATCTCGGGGGCGGCACACCCGATCTCACGCGCGCAGCGGAGCTGCTCGTCGTCGTGGATCGCCTCATCGCGGGACCCGATGCCGCGCGCCGGCTGACGGACGCCGTCAGCACGGCCTTTGCGGAAGGCGATGGGGAGTGCGTGATCCTGCTGCAGCCCGCGGCACATGGAGACACGGCGGCCGCCGAGACGCGGCTCCGCTTTACCGAGCGCTTCGAGTGTCCCTACGATGGCACGCGCGCGCCCATGCCCACGCCGCAGTTGTTCTCGTTCAACAATCCGCGTGGTGCCTGCCCCACCTGCAACGGATTCGGGGCAACGCTGGAGTACGATGAAGCGCTCATCGTTCCGCACCCGGAGCGCTCGCTCCGCGACGGCGCGATTGATCCCTGGACGAAACCACGCTACGAAGGGCGCCGCAGGACGCTGGCCGATTTCGCCAGGACACACGGTATCGCCCTGGACGTGCCCTGGAGCGCGCTCGAGGCGGCTGACCGGGACCTGCTGCTCACCGGGCGCACGCGCGCCTACAAGGGGATCCTTCCCTTCCTCCAGGATCTCGAGGAGAAGCGCTACAAGCAATACATCCGCGTGTTCCTGCGGCAGTATCAGAGTGCTCGCGAATGCCCGGCGTGCCATGGGGCGCGACTGCAGCCCGATGCGCTGAACGTCCGAATCGCCTCGCGCACGATCGCGGAGATTTGCCAGCTGCCGGTAGACGACCTCGCGCCGTGGCTCGACAGCGTGCCACTCTCCCCATTCGAGCAGCGCATCGCCACGCACATTCTCGGCGAGGCTCGTGTCCGCACGCGTTTTCTGGTGGACGTGGGCCTCGGTTACCTCTCGCTGGACCGCGCCATGCGCACGCTCTCCGGCGGCGAGGCGCAGCGCATTGCGCTCGCCAATTCGCTCGGCGCGCACCTGGTGGACACCCTCTACGTGCTCGACGAGCCGTCCATCGGGCTCCATCCGCGCGACGTGAGCCGGCTGCTGGCGCTGCTCCACCGGCTGCGCGATGCGGGGAATACCGTGCTGGTCGTGGAACACGATCTCGAAGCCATCCGCGCGGCGGATTACATGGTGGAGCTGGGACCGGCGAGCGGCGAGCAAGGCGGCCAGCTCGTTTTCGCGGGTCCGGCGGCGATCGCGGAATCGAGCCCGCTCACCGGCGCCTATCTGAGTGGCGCCAAGAGCATTCCGGTGCCCAGCGAGCGGCGCCAGCTCGGCCCGCGCTGGCTCACCCTGAGCAACGCGCGCGCCCACAATCTGCGTGGCGTGGACGTACGGATTCCATTGGCAGCCATGACCGTCGTGACTGGCGTGTCCGGCTCCGGCAAGAGCACGCTCGTGCACGACGTGCTGTATCACGCGCTGGAGATGCGCCTGCACGGCGACCACACCGCCAAACAGCACCTCGGCGAACCGGTCGGGGCGTTCGATGCCATCGAGGGATGGCAGGCACTGGAGGACGTGGTCCTCGTGGATCAGAGCCCGATCGGCCGCACGGCGCGTTCCAATCCGGTGACGTACGTGAAGGCATTCGACGAGATCCGGCGCATCTTCGCGGCGCAGCCGCTGGCGCGCAAGCGGCGCTACACCGCGGGTACCTTCAGCTTCAACATCCCGGGCGGGCGATGCGAGACCTGTGAGGGCGCGGGTCACCTCGCCGTCGAGATGGTGTTCATGGCGGACGTCTTCGTCCCCTGCGACGAATGCGGCGGCAAGCGCTTCAAGCCCGATGTGCTGGATGTGACCGTGAACGGGCGAAACATTCACGACGTGCTGAATCTCACCGTTGACGAAGCCATTCGCGTCTTCCTGCGCGAGGAGAAGCTGGGGCAGGCACTCTGGCAGGTGCAGCAGGTGGGCCTTGGCTATCTGCGGCTGGGACAGCCCGCGCCCTCGCTGTCAGGCGGCGAAGCGCAGCGACTCAAGATTGCGCGCGAGCTGGCGACGTCCAGCCGCGGCGCGGGCCGGCGCATCTACATCATGGACGAACCCACGACCGGGCTGCATCTCGACGATGTGCGCAAGCTCGCGCGCGTACTGGACCGACTCGTGGAGCACGGTCATACGCTCGTGATCATCGAGCATAATCTCGATGTGATCAAGCTCGCGGACTGGGTAATCGATCTGGGGCCGGAGGCGGGCGCGGCGGGTGGCGAGGTCGTCGCGGCCGGCCGGCCCGAAGACGTCGCCCGCGTGAGCGCGTCGCACACCGGGCAGTGGCTGCGCACCGTGCTGCCGGGACGCGCGCCTGCACTCACGCGCGCGTCATGACAATTGCTTGACCCCGGTTCGCGCCGGGTCTAAGTTTCCCTGTTATTCCCGAGTAGCTCAGGTGGTAGAGCAGGTGACTGTTAATCACCGGGTCGGGGGTTCGAGTCCCTCCTCGGGAGCTGCACCAGGATTCCATCAGGCCCTCATGATGCGAGCACCGCGTCATGAGGGCCTGATGTCATCTGCGCGCCGTGCCGTTGGCATCGAGCGTCCCCAGAGAATTCCGTCGTCGTCAATCCTGTCAATCCTGTCAATCCTGTCTCTGCTGTTCCGTTGACTACGAGATCGTGCGCTGCTTGATCAGGATGATGGCCTCGGAGTTCCGCAGCTTCACGCTCGTCACCGCGGCGCCGAGCGTGCCATCGCCGTGCAGTGGCAGCCAGCTTTCGCCGGCCGGGAGCGGGACGCTGACCGCGGTATTGTCGAGGTACGTCTGCGCGCCCCAGCCCCGCTGCATGCGCAACACCACCAGCGCGCGATCGAAATCACGCGAGTAGATCGTGTACGCCTGCCCCGTCGGATCCGTACCTTGCAGCATGATGGTGCGCGCCGCGGTGGGATGTCCGATGTTGGCCTCCTGCGCCTTCAGCCAGAGAGACGAATACGGCAGATTCCACAGGTTCACGAGCTGCAGCGCCAGGTGGTCCGGCGATGAGGGCACCACCATGTAGTAGCTGGCCAGCTCCCACATCTTCAGTCGCTCGTACGTTGACGTGGAGTTGCCCGCCGGATAGGTCGGCGCCAGCACAACGGCATCCGGATAGTCGTACGCATTCACGAAATCCACGAACACACCGGCGGCCAGCAGCTTGTCCACCCACGTCCACTGGTCAGGCATGCCGGAATGGAGCGGATTGTTCGCCTTCTCCAGATGCGCCGCGCCCGCCGCGACGAGATCGGCGAAGTCCGCGTCGGTCGTGTAACCCGCGCTGTTGAGCATGAGGATCCTGGAACCCACCGCCTGCTTCACCGTCGCAACCAGACCTGCATACGCGGTCATGTACGATGCCGCATCGGGGAACTCGGCCGCGTTGCCGACGCGCGATCCGATGTCGCCCGATCCGGATTCATCCACGAACGCGCCCGCATGCCCCGACACCACGCGCGCGTAGCGGTCCGCCGTGTACGCACGCGCGCCGGCATCAGCGGCGTTGATGATCCAGCGCGATGAGTCCCAGATGTGCACGACCAGCCGGTGCGCCGAGTCGGGCGTTGCGCCGCGCACGTGCAACCAGGCGTTCTCCAGGTGGTACTCGGGATGCGCAGCGTACCATTGAGCCATGTCGCCGTAGTAGGCGCCGGTGATGTTCGCGCTCACGCCGCCTGGAATCTGCGTGGTCCAGAGCAGCGTGTACGGATACTGCTGGACGGTGGCATTCACTGCGGTCCATGCCGCTCCGTCCCCGGACATCGCGAAATCGTAGTGCTGACCGGCCCATGCGCGCTCGGTCGGCGTCCAGTTGTAATAGAAATCCGTCATCATCGTGCGAATGTGCTGCCAGTGCGGCGACGTCGTGCTGTATCCGCTGAAGAGCGATCCGGTGGGCGGCGCCGTCTGCGTCGGAGCCGCGGTAGGCGGTGATGACGACGGCTGCGACGGCGTCGATGGAGCGGGTGCCGTCACGGTGATGGCGGACGTGCCTTTGCCTGTTCCGCTCTGGGCCGTGATGCTGGCCGAGCCGGCGGCGACGGCGGTGACAAGTCCGCCTGGCGAAACCGTGGCGACCTTCGTGTTCGACGAGAGCCACGTGATTGCCGGATTGGATACCGTGCTGCCGGTGGACAGCTTCACCGTGGCACTGAGCTGTCTGGTGCCGGCAACAGTCAGCGCAACCGATGCAGGCGAGACGGTGACAGAAACAGTCGGAGGTGGTGCGGCAGTGACCTGAACTTCCGCATATGCACCCTGTGCGGCGGACGAGACCCGGATTTTCGCGCTGCCAGGCTTCCGACCTGTCACGACTCCCTTGTCCGACACGACGGCGACGGTGGTGTCGGATGAAATCCACTGGGTCGGCGCGACATCGAGCTTCTCGCGCGATGCATCCTGGAACTGGACATCGAGCGCGACCGTGGCGCCACTCCGGATGGCGGCCGTCGCTGGCGACACGACCACCCACTTGACGCGCGAAGCATCCGGGGAAGTGCCATGCAGCTCGGTGGGCGAGGACGTGCTGTCCACGCAGGCGGTAATCGCCAGAACACCAGTGGCGATGGCGAACAGTCGGAGGGGATCGGTGAGATGCATGCGTCGGCTCTCGGCTGATGGTCCCTTCGGCGGCCCGACGAGCATGGCGCGCGTTCGCGTGCGGTAGCCTCGTGGCTTTGCGGCCTCGCCTTTCGACGAGTGTGCCTTTGTCGCAAGGGCATCAGCCCAGAGCGATCATGCCGGCGAAATCTGCGCAGATCAGTGCGTAGGGTGGACGACCTGAGGTGAAGCGAGTCACGCGTTGCGCGTGAGTGAAACGAAGAACAACTGAGAGTGGAACGAACTGTGACTGGCGCGCCCGCACTGGTTGCAAATATTATTCCAGATTCCCGCTTCACCTGAGATGCGTGTGCGCCAAGAACACTCCACCATTACGACTTCTTCATCAGCGTCGGCAACAGAGCCACCACTGGTCGGTGTGATCATGGGAAGCCGGAGCGACCTCGCACAGCTCGAGCCAGCCATTGAGCTGCTGAACGAGCTCGCCATTCCACATGAAGTGCGCATCGTCTCGGCGCATCGCACGCCCGACTGGATGGCGAAGTACGCGACGCAGGCCGAAGCGCGGGGCATCCAGGTGATCATCGCGGCCGCGGGCGGTGCGGCACATCTGCCGGGCATGGTAGCAGCCCACACCCTGCTGCCCGTGCTCGGTGTGCCGGTGCCGGCCACCGTCCTCAACGGGCTCGATGCACTGCTCTCCATCGTGCAGATGCCCAAGGGCGTCCCGGTCGGAACGCTTGCGATCGGGAAGCCTGGCGCCGCGAACGCGGCCATCCTGGCCGCCGCCATTCTCGGACTCTCCCGCGCCGATGTGCGCGAACGGTTGCGCGCCTGGCGCGCGGCGCGAACACAGGACGTGCTGGACAGCGAGGGCGTGCATTGACCGCCGTGCTGCCGGGCGGGACGATTGGCATACTCGGTGGCGGGCAACTCGGTCGGATGATGACGCTGGCCGCGCGCACGCTGGGCTATCACGTCATCGTGCTGGATCCGGACGCCCACTGCGCCGCCGGCGCCGTCGCGGACCGCGTGATCGTCGCGCGCTTTGATGATTGTGCGGCCGCCGCCGAGCTGGCGCGCGCATCCGATGTCGTCACGATTGAGATCGAGAAGATCGCGCATCCCGCGCTGGAGGCAGCGGCCGCGTTTGCCCCGCTCCGTCCCGGCGCGCACGTGCTGCACATGGTTCAGGATCGGGCACGGCAAAAGGAGTGGCTCGTGACGCACGGCTTCCCGGTGGGCCCGTACTGGAGCGTCACGTCCGAGGGCGAACTCGAAGCCGCGATACGCGAGGCAGGTGAGGGTGCGTTCGTGAAATCCTGCACCGGTGGCTACGACGGCCGCGGCCAACTGCGGGCCGGCGCCGCGGTGGGCGCGTCAGAAGCCTGGCGCGCCCTTGGCTCTGCACCGTGCGTGGTGGAACGCGCGCTGGAGCTGGAGAAGGAACTCTCCGTGCTGGTCGCGCGACGGCCCGGCGGTGAGACCGCCGTGTATGCGCCCTCGCGCAATCATCATGAACACGGAGTGCTCGACTGGGCGGTCATTCCGGCCGCAGTTCCAGGTGCGGTGGCCAAGCATGCCGCCGCGATAGCACGCGGCATCGCCGAGTCACTGGATGTGGTGGGGCTGCTCGTCGCCGAGCTCTTTCTCACGCGCGACGGCGCGTTGACCGTGAACGAGCTCGCCCCGCGGCCGCACAACAGCTTTCATCACACGGAGCTTACCGTTCTCACAAGCCAGTTCGAGCAGGCTATTCGTGCGGTGTGCGACCTGCCGCTCGGAGCCACTGATGTCGTGCAACCAGCGGCGATCGCCAATCTGTTCGGCGATCTCTGGCTGCACGAGGCAGCTCCGCGGTGGGAAGCCGCGCTCGACATGCCGGGCGTCCGGATTCATCTCTACGGCAAGGCGCCGCGTCCCGGACGCAAGATGGGGCACCTTGGCGCAGTCGGCACAACAGCCGCCGATGCCGTCACCCGGGCGCGCGCGGCGCGCGCGCTCCTTCTTCCAGAGCAACACCGAACCCCGAGCGACTCATGAAGCCCATTCTCTCCATCGCCGCGCTCCTCGCCTGCGCCGTCGCCGGGTGTACCCGGGTGGTCCGCGTGCAGGAACCCGGACCGGGACAGCAGTCGGCACGAGCGGAATTGCACAACGTGTCCGGGCAGAGCGTCGGCGTCGCCACGCTGAGGCAGACCCCGCATGGCGTGCTCATCTCGGCGCAGCTTTCCAATCTGCCGCCGGGCACGCACGGTTTTCACATCCACGCCGTGGGTCTGTGCCAGCCCCCATTCACCACGGCGGGACCGCATCTCAATCCGGCCAGCCGCCAGCACGGGATGGACAACCCCGCGGGCATGCACGAAGGAGATCTGCCAAATCTGTATGTGCCCGAGAGCGGCAGCGTGCGCATTGACGTGCTCGTACCCGATGCGTCGCTCACGACGGGCACCAGTCCCATTCTGGATGCGGATGGCGCAGCGCTCGTGATTCATGCCGGCGCCGATGACTACTACACCGATCCGGCAGGGAACGCGGGGTCCCGCATCGCGTGCGGGGTAATCAGCCGGTAACCACGCGTCGAGCGTTCGTGGCGGCGAGCGCATCGCGGCACTGCCGCACGATCGCGGCAGCCGGCTCAATGTCGTGAATGGCCGCCACGCTCTTTCCCGCCTGCCAGAAGTCATCGCCCGATTCGTCGAGTGACGACCGCTTGAGCCGCCACAGGGATCGGAGCGTGTACGCGCTCCGCATCCAGTGCCGGGTCCGCCTGCCGCGCAACAGCCGGCGGGCGAGCGGTCCGGCTCGCGTGCCCATGCGCTCGATGTAGGGCGTGCGAATCACGGAGACCGGCACACCTGTGATACGCTCGGTGAGCACGATGTCGCTTTCTTCGGCGCGGAGGATCGCGCGCTTGTAAGCCTGTGAGGCGTGGCATTCATTGGTGGCGATGAAGCGCGTGCCCATCTGTACACCCGCGTAGCCCGTCTCCAGCGCCTGCACGAAGCCGGCGGCGTCACCGGCCCCGCCCGCACAGATGAGCGGCACGCCAAGGCTGGACAGCTCCTCATGCAGCGCCGCGGCGCTCCAGGGACCCGCATGGCCACCGGCGCGGTTGTTCACCGCGATGAGCCCGTGCACACCGCCATCGAGTCCCTTGAGCGCCCACTTCCGCTCCGTCACATCGTGATAGACGACACCCCCGGACGATGCCACCCGATCCACGACCCAGCGCGGGTTCCCCAGCGACGTGATGAAAAAGCGAATCCCTTCTTCGAGTGCCACGTCGACCCAACGCACCATGCGCTCGTGATAGTACTTCGACGATCGCTCAATGAGCGCGTTCATGCCGATGGGTCGTGTCGTGCATGAGCGGATGAGTCGCAGTCCTTCGCGGAACTCGTGTCCGTGCACGTAGGTGAGGGACACGGGTTGCACGATGCCGATTCCGCCGGCGTCGGAGACCGCGGCTACGAGCTCGGGGTTGCTGCACGGATACATGGCGCCACAGATGAGCGGCACTTCAATGCCCACCGCGCGCGTGAATGGCGTGTCGAGCGCGGCTGACGTCATGACACCGCCGCCGGGGCCGGAGCCGTACCCGGGCTGAGCAGCCAGCGCGCCGTGGCTCGTGCCACGACGTCGCCCGTCGCATCGGTGATGACGGCCTCGCAGCGCTCCTCGCGCGGTTCGGCCGGTGCGACCTGCGGCGCCGACGATTCGGCGACCAGCGTGCCGCGCGCTTTTTTCAGGTATTCGATGGAGAGGCCGGTCACGATACCGCGAACTCCGTCCGGCAGGCCGGAGAGCATTGCCAGCCCACTGCTCACTTCCGCCAGATTCATGAGAGCAATGGCGTGAATGGAGCCAAGGTGGTTGCGCACGCGCCGGCGATCATGCATGCGCACCCGTGCATAGCCCGGGCGCAGCTCCTGAACGAGCGGGCGGATGGTTCCGGTGTAGGGCACGGAAAAACCCAGCAGGCGACTGAACAGCCACTTGCCGCCCGGCAGGCCCTCGAGCGCTGCCCACCGCGAGCGCAATCGCGCGCCGGGAGAGGCCGGCGACGTCATGATCGCTCAGCTCCCGATCGCCGCGAGAATCCGACTCGCGATCTCACCGTACTTCCTGTCGAAATGGTGTCCGCCCGGCAGATCGATGACGGTCGCCGTACCAGCCTTCACCAGTGGACAGGCGCTGTCCGTCTCATCGTCGCCGTACACGCAGAGCACGGTCGGCCCGTGGATCCTTTCGATTTCCGGCACCGTCATCAGATCGTCCTTCCGCCTGTGATTGGAGATGAGATCGACAAGGTGAAACCTGAAATTTGCATTCACGGCGGGCGCGAGCAGCGCCACCACCCGCGTCTGTGCCAGCAGATCCGCCGGTAACCGGGTCACGAGGAACGGCAGTACATTCGCTCCGCGCGAATAGCCCACGAGCACGAGCGAACGCGCCGCCAGCGTGCTTTCGTAGTGCCTGATGATGCGGTCGAGATCCTGCGCGGCACCGTCAGGGGTCCGTTGTGAGCTGAAGTATTCGCGGGAATTGACCGCGACCACCAGCGCGCCGTGCGCCGAGAGCGAATCGCTGAGCTCCTTGTCGATCGCCGCCCACCCGCCATCACCGGTGAACAGGACGGCGAGCCGTTGTGCGGGAGCGCTCGCGGCGGGCACGACCTTGAGCGGGAGATTGCCGAGCGAGTCGGCGGCCACTGGTGCGGACAGCAGCAGCAGGACAACGTGCAGCGCGAGCATGAATCCGTGCGTGGAGGGTGGACTACCATTCGGCGTGTCGCCAGCACAAGATAAGCGAAGCGTGGCGCCATCTGGTGCGCCCACTACCCCGCCGGAGGATCGATGTCAGCCCCTCACTCGGTCATCGTTGACGAGCTGGATCGCGACGAGATTGTCGCGCTGCTGTCCCGCAACCATGTCGGGCGCATTGCCTATTCCATGCATGACCGCGTGGACATACAGCCGATCCATTACGTGTACTCGGATGGCTGGCTGTACGGGCGCACATCGCACGGCGCGAAGTTCGCCACGCTCATGAAGAATCGCTGGGTGGCGTTCGAGGTGGACGAGGTGTCCGCACTGTTCGACTGGACCAGCGCTGTGGTGCATGGGGCGGTGTACATCCTGACGCCGGACGAGATCTCGCCCGCCGCGCATCACTCCTGGGCGCGGGCCGTGGATCTCCTCCGGAGGCTGGTGCCGGGGTCGCTCGGCGCCAACGATCCGGTCCCGGAGCGCGACGTGGTCTTCCGCGTTGCGGTGCAAGAGGCCACCGGACGCCGGTCCCGCAGCAACGTCGAGGGCTGAGGAGCACACCCGCCCGCCGCGCGCGGCCGCGCGCTGGCTGCGCAGCGGGCGGGTGTGGCCTCAGGGAGACGCCGATGGCGGTATCACCAGCGACACGTGATCGCCCGGCAGCACCGAGATGTCGTCGCTCACCGGCCGGTTCGATCCGCCAATCGGATCCGCCAGAAAACGCATCTGGCGCGCGCCACCCACGAGATCCGCCGGAATGGTGAAGGTGGCGCTCGAGTTGCCGGTCACCATCCCCAGTCGCACGCGCCGCCCTTCCGACAGCACGAAAATGTTCATGTCCGCGAAGCCCTGGTTTTCGACTTTGAGCAGGGTGGGCCCCGGCCGCTCTGTCCTGGTGTCCGGCTTCTGCTGCGAATGCGCGCACGCCAGTGTGGCGGAAAGCAGGAGACCGGGAAGAACTCGTGTGATGAGATGCATCGTTGATTTGGGCTGCTGGCTCTCGACACGGAGCCAGTTCAGACCCCTCCATACCATTCGTACCCCTGATCGCTCCAGTAGCCGCCATTGCGCTCGGGGAGGAAGAGAATCTTCGTCAGGTACTTGGTACACTTGTAGCCGAGTTTCACGGGCGAGTTGATCCGCGCGGGCGCGCCGTGCGCGATCCCGAGATAGTGTCCGTCCATCCCGTAGGCGACGATGGTCTGCGGGTGCATCGCGCTCGCCAGATCCCAGCTCTCGTGGTACCCCTTGTCGAACGACTGGAAGTCCACGTAGCGCGCATCCGGCTGGAGGCCGGCCAGTCGGGCCAGTTCGCTCACGCGCACGCCGGTCCATTCCGCCACCGCGGTCCATCCCTCCACACAGTAATGGTCCACCCGCTGCGTGATGCCGCGCAGACGCGTAAGGTCCTCCATGGAGAGCGTGAGCGGGTGCTGCACCGCACCGCCGACTTCAAGGGTCCACTTGCCGCGCACGGCTTCGTTCCACACCGGCACTGAATCTGAAATGAAATACTGCGGGAAGGCCGTCCCCGCATCGCGGGCGCTCGCGGATGCCATGTCCATCGATGTGTGACGGAACAGCCCCCGCTCCACCTTCTCGTTCAGGCGCTCGGCGCGGCGCAGCAGCGGCTGGGCCGCACGCGGCCCTTCGGAATCGCACGCGGCCAGATAGGCAGCCGGAAGCCAGAGGCCGCCCGCGATGATGAAGTCTCGGCGGTTCATGGAGACGATGCCTTGGTGACGGAGCTCTCCTCAGCCGCATGCTCCCTTGACGGCGGAAAGAGATGGTAGAATGGCCGCGCGTTGCGCTCTTCGGGAGAGAGGGCCGGGTTGTAATTGCCCGTGATCATGGACGGAATGGAATACGGATCCACGACGAACACCATGAAGACATGCGCCAGAGCCAGCGCCACAAGCACAACCATCGCCAGGAAGTGCCAGTAGCGCGCCCACACGAAACCGCCCAGGAGCCAGGTGAGCGGCGCCAGTTGCACCGGCTTCCAGATCGCGAGCCCCGTGAGCACGGCGAGAATGCCAAAGATCGGCAGCGCGAAGTACGTCAGCTTCTGCAGAACATTGTGCTTCCCCTGTCTCGGATGATCCTGGCGGATGAACAGATAGTAGCGGATCATCTGCCACGCGTCGCGAACGTCACCACGCCGCGGCACCAGATCGCGCCACTCGCCGTGCAGATAGATGAACCCCAGATAGATCAGCCCGTTGAGGACCAGCACCCACATGGCGGCGAAGTGCCAGTTGCGCGCGCCGGCGAGCCATCCACCAAAGGTGAGCCAGTCCGGGATGGCCTGGTGCGCGAATGGATAACAGCAGAAGCTCTCGCCGCGCCGGGCGAAGGCGGGATAGGCGTTGAAGATCTTGAGCCCGCTCCCCACCATGATCACGAACGCGATCGCGTTCACCCAGTGCGTGGTGCGGACTATCCAGTGGTGCCGTTTGGCCATCCCCCCTCCTCATGCGTCAGCCTGTCGCCGGGTCGTACCTCGCCGTACCCCCCCACCACCCCGAAATGTCGAGCCCAGCACGCCGCGACGCTACATCGCGAGGCCGAACGTGATGCGATATTGAAGGCTGCCGTCGCACAATTCAGTTCCGGACCTCCACACGCCCATGCCGATTCTCCCGCTGTACGGACATCATGCGCTGCGCGAGCGGCTCCGCAAGACCGTCTTGCGTGGCGCACTCCCGTCGAGCCTGCTCCTGCAGGGACCGCATGGGGTTGGCAAGCAGCGCCTGGCACTCTGGCTGGCGCAACTGCTCGTATGCACCGGAAGTGGCGAACGCCCCTGTGATGCGTGCGTCTCCTGTCGCTATGTGCGGGCGCTGGCGCACCCGGACGTACGCTGGTTCTTTCCGAGGCTGCGACTCTCCGACGGCGACGCGTCAGTCGAGAACATTCTGGCGGACTACGCGGATGCCATGGTGGAGCGCGAGAAGGCTGGCGGTATCTACCCGCCATCGAGCGGGCTTGAAGGAATCTTCGTTGGCGCGATTCACGCCGTCGTTCAGCTCGCGTCGCTGGCACCCGCTCTCGGAGCACGGACGGTGTTTGTCCTGGGTGACGCCGAGCGAATGGTTCCCCAGGAGGGCGCCGAATTCGCCGCCAATGCGCTGCTCAAGCTGCTCGAAGAGCCGCGGCAGGATACCACGATAATTCTCACTTCGAGTGAGCCTGGCTCATTACTTCCCACCATCCGCTCGCGCGTGGTATCGGTGCGCGTCCCCCTCCTTACCGACGCGGATGCGCAACACTTTCTGGAGGACCCGGTTGTTCAGGCTGCGCTCGATGCCCATGGCGTTCCGGGGAAAACAGCTGATCGAGTCCGCGCAGCCGGAGGCGCGCCGGGAACACTGTTCGGTGCGGCGGCCGCGGGGGAAGCTGCTGCCGCCGCCGCACGGCTGCTGCAGTCGGCGAGCGCGGAACGCGAAGAGCAGGCGCGCGCCGTGCTGGCCATGGGCGGAGCTGGTGCCCGCGGCTTCTTCACCGATGTCCTCGATGCGCTTGCCGTCATGTTGCTTGCGCGCCAGCGGGCCAGCCTGGATCAGGGCAATGATCGGGCGGCGATCAGCGCCGCCAGGGCCATTGGCATGGTCGAGGAAGCGCGAACGCACGCTGCCGGGAACGTCAACCCTCAACTGCTCGGGGCCGCGCTGCTGCGGCACCTGAAGGAGGTCGGTGTATGAATGGCATGAGTCATGTAGATGCAGAGGGAGACGCACGCATGGTGGACGTCACTGGCAAGGAGGTGACAAATCGTGTTGCGCGGGCGAGCGGCTGCATCCGAATGAAACCCGAAACACTTGCCTGCATTCGCAGTAACGAACTGAGCAAGGGAGACGTCATATCTGTAGCGAAAGTAGCCGGGGTTCTGGCGGCAAAGCGGACGGCGGAGTTAATTCCGCTCTGCCATCCGCTCCCGCTCACCGACATTCAGGTGCAGTTGACCCCGGTAGAATCGCTCCCCGGCCTGCAGTGTGAGGCCACGGCCCGGACGGTCGGCCGAACAGGGGTGGAGATGGAGGCGATCACGGCAGTTGCAGTAAGCCTGATCACAGTGTACGACATGGCGAAGTCGATAGATAAGGACATGTCAATCACTGACATATGCTTGCTGGAGAAGTCAGGAGGAAGGTCTGGTACCTGGAGGCGCGGGTAGCGCCGCCCTCCGTGCGGAGTCAACTGAAGCAGCGGGGCCAAACAGCCCCGTTTGCTTATGGGATATCCTGCAGGGGAGGATTCGCTATTGCAGAGCGCACAGCAGAGCTACTCTCATCGAGGCGATCGCCTCAGACGGATGGACCGGCTCCGGAAGGTCGGGCTGGTCGTGGTGTTCCTGGGTGCCGTTGCACTCATCCCGCGCGAGCAGCCACGGGCTGCACAGGCGTCGGAGAACTCGAGTTTCAGCTTCGGATCGTCCAGCCAGAACCGGAAGTTGCGGGCTGAGCTGGATGCCACCAGGGGCGCGCTCGAGCTGGCGAATGCCCAGCTCACCCGGGCCCGCACGATCATGGACTATTCGTCCCGCTACAAGGTGGGCGCAGATCTGGCCGGTTCCGTGTACGACGTTGCCGTGGCTGAGGGCATTGACCCCGAGCTCGGCTTCCGGCTGGTCCGCGTCGAGAGCGAATTCAATCCCCATGCAATCAGCGCCGCTGGCGCGATTGGATTGACCCAGCTCATGCCCGCCACGGCTCGATATTTCGATAGCACCGTCACGAAGGAGAAGCTCTACAACGCGCAGACCAATCTTCACCTCGGTTTCCGCTACCTCCGTTCGCTGATCGACGAGAATCACGGCAACGTGAAGCTGGCGCTGCTGGTGTACAATCGGGGACCGCAGGCGGTGGAAACGCTCCAGTCGCTCGGCATGAATCCGAGTAATGGCTACGAGCACGCCGTCATGAAGGGCTACACGGGTACGGGTCTCTCCAACTGAGGCTCCGGCTGCAGGAAAGGAACAGAGCCCCTGGTTCGCGACGCGAACCAGGGGCATCTGTGTCAAGAGGGCACGTGGTCGTCGCGCCTTGGCCGCTGCTGGTCCCACTGGGAATCACGCGAGCGTGCATTGCTGTCTGCACGACGAACAGAGACAGGTGACGGTATGAACAGGATGGACAGGATGAAGAGGATGAAGCGGATTGTGGAGAGCCGCGTCCCACGGTTTCAATCCGTTCGCCGAGTGACGGCAACTGCTTTGGGAACGGCACCGTGGGAATCCTGTCAATCCTGTCAATCCTGTCCGGCCCTTTTCGGAGGCGCTCACATGACCGGCCTCGCGGCTAGTCCTTATT
>Ga0207707_10001028_pt1 | contig 26771 bp, 27 predicted proteins | sample KBSC83BmetaG_FD_184336 | JGI IMG/M metagenome (GOLD analysis project Ga0207707, IMG submission 184336) | Corn rhizosphere microbial communities from Kellogg Biological Station, Michigan, USA - KBS C8-3B metaG (SPAdes) (version 2) | ecosystem: Host-associated > Plants > Roots > Rhizosphere ... | reverse complement strand
GATGCGAATCCTCCAAATACCTTCCGCCCGTTGGGCAGGGTCACAGTACGGGCGTTAGCGACGTTCGCACGATTCTTTGAAGCGTAACCGTCCACTGTGACACGATCGCCCTCTTTCAACTCTCCCTTTTTCCAACCCCTGTGAAGAAGACCGCCGGGGGCGCCCATTTCGAAGCGCCAAATAGTCAACGTACCGCTCTCATCCCGCTCCGTCACGTTGAGCCACGCGTGGGGGTTGGTCCACTGAAAGCCAGTAACTGTTCCAGAAACTATGACCAGCTTTTTCTCATCATACTCAGCTGCGAATGCATGGTGGGCCGAGAGGCGCATCGTCGTCAAGAGCAAAACAACCAACGCAGCGCGCAAGGTCTTGTTCATCTCAAGGTCCACTTCTTCGGCCCAAAACGGCCGAATCCGCTCCACAATTTGCCCATTATACGGGCCGGAACCACCCCAGCATGGTTCGCGCGCCCTCCACGCTCCAGGCGGAAAGAGTGTAACCGACTTGGGTATACGCCATCAACAGGATCAGCAGCAGGAATCCATAGCGCGCAACCATGGAATAGATCTCGACCGGAACTCGCGCGGCCAGCAGGAGCTTGGACCCGTCCAGCGGCGGCACCGGGATCAAATTGAATAGCGCCAGGTACAGGCTCAGCATCACACCTTGCGCAGCGAAGTTCGCTACCGCGACATTCGCGTGGGCTGTGGCCGCTGCCACTGCCGCCAGCACTACCGCGAACACCACATTGCTCGCCGGACCCGCCAGCGCGACGATCGCCATCCCGTTCAAACCGCCCCGCAGCTTCGAAGGATTCGTGCTCACTGGTTTGCCCCATCCCAGGAATCCCGCGCCCACCAGCGACGTGATTGCAGGCAGCAGCACTGTGCCGATCCAATCGACGTGAGCCAGCGGGTTGAGCGTGACGCGGCCTTGGAGTCGCGGAGTGTCGTCGCCCAATTTGGTCGCGACCCAGGCATGAGCGAACTCGTGCGGCGTAGTCAGCAGCCACAGCAACGCCACATTGGTCAGGGCCGCTTCAAAATTCATTTAAAGAAGGCTTACTGAGGCAGGAATCGTACCGGCTGGATCGGCGTGCGAGGCTCCGCTGACTCGCTAAAGGATGTAACCTTCCATCCTGCACGAGTCTTCTCGAGCAGGATGACTACGGGCACCTGGCGTGTCGCAATTGAACCGTATTGGACGCGCGTGGCTTCCACTCGGGCAACTTTGGCCGACAAGAATTGAACGGAGCGAGTGACTATCACCGGACGGCTCATCTCCGACCAGACTTCAGCGCTATCGCGCTTGGTTTGCGCGGAATTCCACGAGGCGATCACGTTGTCAATAGCCGCGCGATCCTTAGCTTGATCCGCGGCCCACAGCCACGACGAGGCCAACATTAGCCCGGCCACCCATTTCATGACCCCATGCTAACACCGGGCCTGCCAAGTATCATATAGAGCGATGCGATTACCCGCCTTCCTCATATTGGCCCTCTTGCCGCTGTCTGCCCAGGACGCCGGCGTTACCCGCGCCGACTGGCCCCACTACGGCGGCACGCAGTTCTCCTGGCGGTACAGCGCGCTCGACCAGATCAACACTGCAAACGTCAAGAATCTTCTCCCTGCCTGGATTTTCCAAACCGGCGATTACACGGAGTACCTCGGCTCAACGCCCATCGTGGTCGATGGCGTGATGTATCTCATCTCTGCCAGCGCGCGCGTCTTCGCACTTGATGCGGCCAAGGGGACTGTGATCTGGCAGTATCGCTATCCGACTCCTCGTCCAGGGATTGCCGGTAGCCATTCCGATTTCATCCAGAACCGCGGCGTCGCGCTCAGCGATGGCAAAGTCATCTTTGGCACTAGAGATAATTTCCTGGTTGCGCTGGATCAGAAGACGGGCCGTGAGATGTGGAAGGTCAGCGTCGACGATCCCAAGCAATGCGGCTGCAATAACCTATCTGCGCCGCTGGTCGTCAAGGATAAAATCATCGTCGGCGGCAATGGCGGGGATCAGGCGCATCGCGGCTATCTCACGGCTTTCTACACTAAGACCGGCCGCCTCGCCTGGCGCTGGTACGTCGTCCCAGCTCCCGGCGAAAAGGGCAACGAGACATGGTTTTCTAAAAATGGGTCGGGCGATAGTTGGCGCTACGGTGGCGGCGCGCCCTGGCTCACCGGCTCCTTCGACCCCGAGCTCAACCTGGTGTACTGGGGAACCGGCAACGCTGCGGCGGATTTCTATGACGCCGATCGCGTCGCGCCCGGCACCAATAAATCCAAGGACGTGAACCTTTATACCGCCAGCGTCGTGGCGCTGGATGCCGACACCGGCAAGTTGCGCTGGCACTTCCAGGAGGTCCCCGACGATCAGTGGGATTACGATTCCTCCTATGAGGTCCTGCTCATGGACCGGCAAATTCGTGGCCAGATGCGCAAGGTCCTGGTTCACATGAACAAGAGCGGATTGACGTTCGTGCTCGATCGCACCACCGGCGAATTTCTCAGCTCATTCAACGTTCCGGAGCTCTCGAATTGGATCTCGGGCGTCACTGAAGATGGCAAGCTGGTGGGCCGCAACGAACCCGAGATGGGCAAGACCAAGAATTTCTGCCCGAGTACGGCCGGCGCCAAGAGCTGGAATTCCACGGCGTACTCGCCTCGCACCGGGTTCCTGTACGTCCCGGCATTGGAGCTCTGTATGGACATCACTCCGAACGACACCAAGGCCAGCGAAGGGCGCTTCTACATGAATGGCGATTTCCCCACTCGCTTGCCGCCCAACCGCACCACCTATAGTCACGTGGACGCCTGGGATCCGATCACCGGCAAGAAAATCTGGAGCGTGCCGTACAAGTTTGTTCTGCTCTCGTCCATGCTCGCCACGGGCGGCGATCTGGTGTTTACCGGCGATCCCGAAGGCAATTTCTTCGCGCTAGATGCACGCACCGGCAACAAGCTGTGGAGCTTCCAGACCGGGGCCGGGCATCGCGGCGCGTCCATTTCTTATTCGGTCGGTGGCCGGCAATACATTGCGGTGACTACCGGATTCCAGCAGACCATAGTCGGCGGCGCCGCACTTGGGCTGTTCCCCGACGAAAATTTCCGCGCTGGATCCACGTTGGTGGTGTTTGCCCTGCCGGAGGGATCGCGATGAAGATCCTTCTCTTCTTGGTGATCTGCGCTTTCGCCAGCGCGCAGAGCCTGCCGGACGTTTTGACGCAAGGCGAAACCGTGTTCAGCAAATCCTGCGCAACCGGATACTGCCACGGAGCTCGCGGCACGAGTGGCGGCGCGCCCCGCCTGGCTGCCCGCGGATTCGATCAGAACTTCATCAACGACACCGTCGTTCGAGGTGTTCAAAGCACCGCGATGCCGGCTTTCGGAAACACGCTCTCGCGCGCCGATCTGACTGCGGTGGTGGCCTATGTCGCATCCCTGAACGGCGTCGCGAATCCCGCGATCGCGAGTCGCGGCGGAACTCCAAGCCCGGTTGTCACCAGACTCTCCAGCGACGCAACTCGTGGCCGCGACCTCTTTTCAGATGCGGTGCGCGGCTTCGGACGATGCTCCACCTGTCATGAGATCGGAGGCTTGGGCATCCCCGTCGCGACGCCCATCGCAAAAGTTCCCATGGATGCGGCGGCCCTCAAGAATCTGGTCACCCCGCAGGTCTCGACGGTGACCGTGGGATCCGACTCCATGCCCGCTCTTGTGGTCAGCAAGAAAGCCAGCGCGGTCGTCTTCTACGATCTGACCGCTGCGCCGCCCGTGCTTCGCACCGAACTTCCAGCATCCGTTCAGACTCGCGACGGCAGCGCGTGGCGCCACGCTTCCGTCATCGGCGCCTATAGCGATGCTGACTTGGCGGCAATTCTCTCGTATCTCCGCGCGGTGGTAAAACCCTGACCATTTTTACCATCGGCCACTCCACGCTGCCCATCGAGAAGTTTCTCGAGAGGCTGGCGGCGCATGGTATCCGGCAGCTGGTGGACGTCCGTACCATTCCAAAATCGCGCAGGAATCCGCAGTTCGGCCAGGATCAACTCGCGGCCTCTCTGGAGCAACACGCAATCCGGTACATACATGTGCCTGGACTCGGAGGACTACGGCACGCCCGCAAGGATTCCATCAACACCGGCTGGAAAAACGCCAGCTTTCGCGGCTACGCGGATTACATGCAGACTCCGGCGTTCGGAGAAAATCTGGCCAAGCTCCTGGAACTTGCATCCGGCGGTCCGACGGCGATCATGTGCGCGGAAGCCGTGCCCTGGCGATGCCACCGGTCGCTGATCGCCGATGCATTGATCGCGCGCGGAATCCAGGTCGAGCATATCCTGACCGCCACCAGCAGCAAGCCCCACACCTGCACGCCTTTCGCGCAGGTTGATGGTGGGGTTGTCACCTACCCTGGACTCCCCCTATCGGAGTCTTGTTAGACTGTGGTCAGGTGCTGTCCTCACACCATCTCGGATTCCTTCTGCTTGCCGGGATCGCCGGGCTCACGCAAGCCCAGGCGCCTGCGCCTTCGCCGGACCAGAACGATGTTCCGCTGTATCGCGCCGATGCACGTCTGGTGCTTCTTCACGCCAGCGTGGTCGATAAGAACGGAAAGCTGATCACCAACATTCCCCAGTCAGCGTTCAAAATCCTCGAGGATGGTGTCGAACAGCCGATCCGGCTCTTTCGCCGCGAGGACGTTCCCGTCTCGATGGGTATTATCGTAGACAACAGCGGGAGCATGACCAGCAAGCGCACCAGAGTGGCCGCCGCCGCGATGGAACTGGTGAAGCAATCCAACCCGGAGGACGAAGTTTTTATCGTCAACTTTAACGACGATACGCATTTCGATCAGCCTCTGACCAATAACGTCAAGAAGATGGAGGCGGCACTCGCCAGGATGGAGGCCCGCGGCGGTACCGCCATGCGCGACGCGTTGAGCAAATCCATCAGCTACGTCAAGAAGAACGGCAAGAAAGACAAGAAAGTTCTGGTGGTGATCACCGACGGCAACGACAATTCCAGCGACGTCACCCTGGAACAGGTTCTCCGCCAGGCGCAGAACAGCGATGTGCTGATCTATGCCATCGGGCTGCTGAACGAAGAAGAAGCACGGGAAGCGCGGTCCGCCAAGAAAGCCCTGAAGTCCCTCGTGGACGCGTCCGGCGGCCTGGATTACTACCCCAAAAGCACCAGCGACGTCCTGGAGATTACGCCGCGCGTGGCCCACGAGATCCGCAATCAGTACATTCTCGGCTACACGTCCTCCAATCAGGTTCTGGATGGTACGTTCCGGACAATTAAGGTGACCGTAACGGGTTTCGGCCGGCCCACGGTGAGAACCCGCAATGGCTACTACGCCACACCCATCGCCCGCCTGGATCGTTCCGGCGATCGCCCCGAAGAGACGCTCGCAGCGCGCCGCTAGTTTTTGGGCGCCAACGGAAGCGTGGGTGCGTAATACCCATGCCGGGCCCGCACCATGAAATCCTTGCGATCTTTCACGCGGATGTCCACGGGATGGTACAGGCCGTCCGTACGCAAAGGATCGGGCCGGTAGAAGACGTTGTACTGGTGCCGCAGCTCATTGGCAATATTTTCGAACGATTGCCCCATATCTTCCGCCTTGAAGGGGAAGAATGCCATGCCGCCGGTTTCTTCCGCATAGCGCTTCAGGACCTTGTCGCCGCTGGTTTCCAGGTGCGTGATGTTGGTCGAGATGGTGTAGATAACCGCGTCGGCCTTGTGGGCCATTTCGAGCGCCTGCTCGCGGGTGTAGCGGCTCTGGTTGTCGTCGCCATCGCTCAGCACAACAATGGCGCGCCGGAACTTGTCGCGCGGCTGATCCATCATCAGCTTGTCACGGCAGGAATAGAAAATAGCATCGTACAGAGCCGTGCCGCCGCCCGGCCGCAGCTCCCGGATCGCTTTGGTGACGGCCACCTGGTCGTCGGTCAGATCCGCCACCAGTTCGGGCGAAGTATCGAAGCTGACCACCAGCGCCTTGTCTTTGCCCGGACGCATGACTGTGGTGATGAAATCCGTCGCGGCCTCCTGGATGAAATGGAAGCGCTCGCGAATGCTGTTGCTGGTGTCGATCAGAATCGCCAGGCGCAAAGGCAGATCGGTTTCCGCCGTGAACTCCAGAATCTGCTGCGGCTTCTTGTTTTCGAAAATCTCGAAATCATTCTTGGTCAGATCGCTGACAAACCGGCCCTTCTTATCCGTCACCGTGTACAGCAGGTTCACGCGCGTCACGTCCACCGTGATCCGGCTCTGGTCTTCCGGCGAAGGAGCCGCTTTGGGCGCCGCCTTCTGCTTGGCGTTCTGCCCAAACGCGAGGCCGACACCTAACAGGGCAATGATGGCGCGTTTCATGGTTGTGTCCACCTAGAATTATAGCCCTGCGATCCAAGCTGCCAGCTCGGGCGGCAGCGGAGCCTCTACCGTCACTCGGTTCTCTGTTGCCGGGCTTATAAATCCGATTCTCCACGCATGCAGGAACAAGCGCGCCGCGGGCGTCGTATATAGACGAGACCCATACACCCGATCTCCGGCCACCGGATGCCCAATGCTGGCCAGATGCACCCGGATCTGATGGGTCCGGCCCGTCCCGATGCGCACTTCCAGGAATGTGAATTTTTCAAATCGCTGGCGCACGCGGTATTCGGTCAAAGCCTCCCGGCCGGAACCGAGCCGCGCGGTCATGCGCGTGCGCCGGACAGGATCACGGGCGATCGGTTTCGTGATCCGTCCTGAATCGGCCCGTACGTTTCCATACACCAGCGCGAGATAAATCTTCTCCACGGTCCGGCCCGCGAACTGCGCTGCCAGTGCCCGATGCGCCGCGTCGGTCCGGGCCACCAGGAGAACGCCGCTGGTGTCCTTATCCAACCTGTGGACGATCCCGGGCCGCATCTCGCCGCCCAGCTCCGAAAGGATGCCAAAGTGATGCACCAGCCGGTTGACCAGGGTGCCCGCATGCAGGCCTGCACCCGCATGCACCGCCAGTCCAGCCGGCTTGTTCACGGCGATAAGCGACGCGTCCTCGTACAGCACTTCGACAGGGAGATCTTCGGGCGTGGCTTTGAGCGGCGGCAGACCCGCCGGAGACACCTCGATGGTCTCGCCGCCGTGCAGCACAAGCGATGATTTGGCAGGAGAGCCATTCACGAGCACGCGGCGCTCCTTGATCCACGATTGAATCCGCGACCGGCTGTATTCGCTCAGCTTTTCCTGGAGGAAATGATCCAGACGCGTTCCCGCTATACCTGTGAACGAGTGCATCTTACAGCGCGATCATGGCTCGGTTCAGTGCGACCCCGCCGACACTTCAAACACCGCAATCTCCGCCATCAGGTTTGGCAGCCACGTCACCTGCCGCTCCCCCGCCACGCAAATGCGCCGCTCGACATTCCAGCCTTGCTTCTCCGCGAGCGCCTCGAAATCGAGCACCGACAGGAAGTGGATGTTTGGTGAATCGTACCAGTCATAAGGGAACCGTTCTGTCCGCGGGGCGCGTCCGCTCAGCAGCCAGGCCAGCCGCACCGAGTAGTGTCCGAAATTCGGGAACGCCACGATGGCCCGCTTGCCCACCCGCAACATCCCCCGCAGCACCGCCAGCGGATACCGCGTCTCCTGCAGCGTTTGCGACAAAACCACGTAATCGAACGCCTGGTCCGGATAATCCTCGACCGCCGATTCCAGATCGCCCTGGTAGACCGATGCTCCCCGCGCGATGGCTTTTTGAACCCGCGCGCCTTCCATCTCGACGCCGCGCCCGTCCACCTGCTTGTTCTCCTTGAGCCAGGCCAGCAGCTCGCCCTCACCACAGCCCAGATCCAGCACGCGCGTTCGCGGTACGATCAGTTCCCCGATGATCGCGAAATCGCGCCGCCCGTAGACGTTAGACATCGGCTCTACGCATTTGCGGCCGCCTCCCGGAAGGTGCTCGCCAGGAATCCGCGCACCACTTCGGTTTGCTGCTCCACTTCCACAAGGAAGGAATCGTGCCCATAGCGTGCATCCAGATTGCAGTAGGCCACGTCGCAGTTGCGCCCGCGCAGCGCCTTCACGATCTCGAGTGACTGATACGGTGGATACAGCCAGTCCGAAGTGAAGCTGATCAGAAGAAACCGGGCTGTGTTTGATTCGAACAGCGTGGGTAGCGCGCCGCGCTGCGTCAAATCGAACGTGTCCATGGCGCGCGTGATGTAGATGTAGGAATTGGCGTCGAAGCGGTCGACGAACTTGTATCCACGATACTTCAAATAGCTCTCGACTTCGAACTGATCCGGCGTCCGCAGCTTGCGCCCGAACTTTTCGCGCATGCTCTGGTCGCTCATGTAGGTGATGTGGCCTACCATGCGCGCCACCGCCAAGCCACGCCCCGGCAGCCGCCCGCCGTAGTAATCTCCGTTGTTCCAATCCGGATCCGCCATGATGGCCTGCCGTCCGACCTCGTTGAAGGCGATCTGCTGCGCGCTATGCCGAGCGGTAGTGGCAATGGGGATGGCCGACAATACCCGCTCCGGATACGATACCGCCCACTCCAGAGCCTGCATCCCGCCCATCGATCCGCCCGAAACCGTCAGCAGCTTTTCGATTCCCATATGGTCGATCAGCATCCTTTGCAGCCGCACCATATCCCCGACGGTGATTTGAGGGAACGACATGGCCCATGGGCATCCCGTCTCCGGATTGATGGAGCCTGGACCGGTGGTACCGCGGCATCCGCCTAAAACGTTGGAACAAATGACGAAATACTTGTCGGTGTCGAAGGCCTTACCCGGCCCGATCATGGAGGACCACCAGCCGCCATCGCCTGCCGCGTGCGCGTCGCCCGAAAACGCATGAACGATCAGAACGGCGTTGGAGCGCGCGGCGTTCAGCTCGCCGTAGGTTTCATAAGCAATATCTACAAGGGACAGTGTGCCACCGGAATCAAGCTCCAGCCGGTCGAAAGTACAGCTAGCAACCTCCGTCACCATGGGGATACTTTCAGTATAGTAGGCAGGAGGCAAAAGCCCGTTATGCTACGAAAGCTGCTCTCGACCCCCAATGATCCGACGCTCACCCTGGCCCGGATCATTCTGGCCGTGATCTTTTTTGCTCACGGATCTCAAAAAATGTTCGGGTTCTTCGGAGGCCGAGGCGTCTCCGGGACTGTGGAGATTTTCCAGCAAACCATGGGTATTCCGGCACCTTTGACGATTCTGGCGATGACCGCCGAAGTCTTCGGCGCGGCCGGCTTGTTCCTGGGGCTGCTGAGCCGCATCGCCGCAATGGGTGTGCTGGTGGTAATGGTGGTCGCTCCTTTCGCGAACCATCTGTACCCCCACTTCTTCATGAACTGGACGGGCCGTCAGGTGGGCGAAGGCTTCGAGTACCACCTTTTGGCAATCGCCTTAATTGTCACGATCCTGGTTCGGGGCGCAGGCGCTCTCTCTGTCGACCGGGCCCTGTCGGCTCAACGCCTATGACCGCGCAAGCGCTTCGAAGATTCGCTTTACGTTCGACGGTCCCGTACCGGTCAGCGCGGGCTCAGTTTTAGGTCCGGGTTTGGATTCGGCGACCGCTCCCACGTGGGGGATCGCCAGCCCCCCGCCCTTAATCAACGGCATCACCATCTCGGGCGTGGGCGGGTTGGTTTCCAGGTAATCCATGCCTTCCACCGTGATTTGCAGATTGCTTTTGTCGTCGCTGGTCACCAGGCTCCGCTGTTTCAAGTACCACAAAGCGAAGCTCAGTCCTTCCGACGTGCATTGGAGCATGTTCTCGACTCTTCGCATGGAAAGGCCCGGCGTAAAGGGCTTGAGCCGGCGACGGTCGTATAGGACACAAAGCAGCGCCGCGCGCAATGCCGTCTCATGCCCCAACGCCGCGAAAAAATCCATCCCGCTGAACTTGAACTCCGCCTTTTCCTCTCCACCGGATTTTAGGTTGTCAAATTCGTGCCGCAGCCCGGAATCACACAAAACTTCGTAAGCCAGGTTGATGGAATCGAATTTAGCCTGATCTCCGGTTTCGGCGTTCCGGGGATGATATTTCTCCGCCAGCCTGCCGTACGCCTGGTGAATCTGGTCCAGGGTGGCTTTCTGATCGATTTCGAGAGCCTTATAGTGATCCTGGAACTTGCCGGCGAGAGGAGCGGACATAGGTATTACTTCTATCGGCAGTTGGGGGCCGCGCCTCCAGAGTCGGTGTGCCGTGCGATCGACTTCTCCGCGTCAAAACGGATACTTCGCCGGTGTCGCGCTCACGGTGATCCACTGCCATTCGGTGAACTCGTCCAGATTGGTCGTGCTCCCGAAGCGCGATCCATTGCCCGAGGCACCCATCCCGCCCATCGGAATCCCTGGATGGTCGCCGATGGTCTGATCGTTGATGTGCACCATCCCGGCCTTGATCCGCCGCGCCATCCTCATCCCGCGGTCGACGGATCCCGTCATCACCGACGCCGCCAGTCCGTACCCCGTGCCATTGGCAAGCTCAACCGCCTCGTCGTCATCCTCGACGATGGTCACCGGCGCCACCGGACCGAAAATCTCTTCATCGTAGGCGCGCATTCCGACCTTCACGCCGCCCAGCACCGTCGGCTTGTAGAACAGACCTTCGTGCGTGCCACCAGTCACCACCTTCGCCCCCGCCTTCACTGAATCGTCCACGATTCCGCTAACACGATTGAGCTGCTTCTCGCTGATCAACGGCCCGATCGCTACATGCGCACGGAAGGGATCGCCAACGGGCAGCGCCGCCGCATGCTCCGCGAGTTTTTTCATGTACTCGGCGGCGACTTTCTTATGCACGATGTGCCGGCTGGTCGCCATGCACACCTGTCCCTGGTGCAGGAACGATCCCCACGCGCCGCACGAGGCTGCCGCATCCAGATCGGCATCATCCAGGATGATCATCGGACTGTTTCCGCCCAGCTCCAGCGAAACTTTCTTCAATCCCTTGCCCGCCAGCTCGCCTACGCGGCGGCCCACCGCGCTCGATCCGGTAAACGTGACCAATCGAACGGCTGGCGCTGTCACCAGTGCCTCGCCAACGTCGGGTCCGCCCGGAATCACGCTGAATACGCCGGCCGGAACTCCCGCCATCTCGAACACGCGAGCCAGCAGATAACCGCCCGTCACGGGAGTCTGATGATCCGGCTTCAGCACCACCGCGTTGCCCAACGCCAGAGCCGGAGCGACCGAGCGCATGGCCAGCACCAGCGGCACATTCCACGGGGTGATCACGCTGACCACGCCCACCGGGACGCGGATCGCCATGCTCATCCGCTCCGGAGAAGTCGGCGGCAGAATTTCGCCGATCGGCTGGATCAGGATCGCGGCGGAATGATATAGCTCACCCGTGGCGATCGCCACCTCGTAGCCCGCTTTGGGCTCTACGCCGCCGGTCTCGCGGACGTTGAAATCCATGATTTCTTTCGAGTGTGTCTCGATGATCCGGGCCGCCTCGCGCATGATCCGCGCGCGCTCTTCCGCGGGTTTCGCGGCCCAGGCGGGCTGTGCTTTTGCGGCCTGTTCGGTGAGTTGCACCGCCAGTTCAGGCGTCCCGCCGCCGGCCGTGCCCAGCGAGTCTCCGGTGGCCGGTTCCCGTACCGGAATCGTCTTAGGCGCGGTCTTCCAGGCGCCATCGAAGTACTTCTTGTCCCAAATCGCGTTGTCCAGCAGTGTCTCTGACATACTCTTCTCTTCGTCGATCCCCAAGTCAGTATACAGAATGGGGCATTCTAGGAAATGACGAACCATGCCCCACGTGACTCGCCTCGAATGCAGCCTCTGCGCCAGCCGATTCGAACCTCACCAGATTCACAACCTGTGCTCGTGCGGCGGAACGCTCTACGTGCGTTACGATTTGCCCGCCATTAAAAGCGCGTGGTCTCGAGACAGTTTAAGATCGGCGCGCGCTGATTTGTGGCGCTATTTACCGGTTCTGCCGCCCCAGCGCGAGGAGTCCATCGTCTCGCTCGGCGAGGGTATGACGCCGCTGATCCGGACACGTCGTCTGGGAGCCGCCCTGGGCGCGCAACACCTGTGGGTCAAAGACGAGGGGCTGAATCCCACCGCTTCTTTCAAGGCCCGCGGGATGACCACCGCGATCACCATGGCGCATGAGCTCGGCATTCGCAAGATCGCTATTCCGTCCGCCGGAAATGCCGCCGGCGCCGCGGCCGCGTATGCCGCTGCCGCCGGAATTGAAGCGCACATCTTTATGCCGAAAGACGTGCCGCGATCGAATTATATCGAGTGCAAAGCGCTGGGCGCGAACGTCACGCTGGTCGATGGACTCATCAGCGATTGCGGCCGCATCGTCGCTGAGCGCAAGGATCAGGAAGGCTGGTTCGATCTGAGCACCCTCAAGGAGCCCTATCGCGTCGAAGGCAAGAAAACCATGGGCTACGAGGTCGCCGAACAATTCGACTGGAAGCTGCCCGAGGCGATTTTCTATCCCACCGGCGGCGGCGTCGGCATGATCGGCATGTGGAAAGCCTTCGACGAGCTGGAGCAGCTCGGCTGGATCGGCACCGGCCGTCCGAAGATGATCGCCGTCCAGGCGGAGGGCTGCCGGCCCATTGTCCGAGCCTTCGAGCAGGGCGCAGCGCGCTCCGAGTTGTGGCAGAACGCCTCGACGGTCGCCGCCGGGTTGCGCGTACCCAAGCCGCTGGGCGATGTGCTGATCCTGAATATCCTCCGTGAGAGCGCGGGTACCGCGATCGCCGTCAGCGACCAAGAAATTCTCGATGCCGGCCGGGAACTCGCGTCGCTCGAAGGAATCTTCGCCGCCCCCGAAGGCGCGGCCTGCGTCACCGCGGCTCGCAAGCTGATCGCGAATGGTTTCCTGAAACCCGACGATCGCATGGTCCTCTACAACACCGGGTCTGGCCTGAAGTATCTCGATGCTTATAGCCCCAGCACTTAAAGGTTAGAATCGTTACATCCGTCATGGCACTCGCGTCCGCGACAAACTCGGTCCCTACGAGATTTTGACGCCCATCGGCAAGGCCTATACGAAATGGTGACCGGTTCGCGGCCTTTTGACGGCTCGACATCCCCTATCATCTGCGGCGCTCTCTTAAACAAGCCCCCGTGCCGGCTCGCGGCAAATAGCCGGGCATTGACACGCCCTGTCATTACGATCACAATGTGATAGTAATGACGATCGGCGAGTTCGAATACCTTCTGCTCACCGCAGCCGCACGACTGGGAGAAAAAGCCTACGGCGCTGCGATCCGGCAGGAGATCGAAAGCGCAACCAAGCGCCGCTGCTCTATCGGCGCCCTTTATACAACTCTGGACCGCCTGGAGACCAAGGGCCTTCTCAAGACCTGGATGGGCGACGCCACACCTCAACGGGGCGGCCGCGCCAAGAGAATGATCCGCGTAACTGCCAAGGGCATTCAGGCCGCCACGGCTTTCTACGACGCGGTGACGCGAGTGAGCCGTGGCGTGACTTGGGAGGCAAACCGAAGGATGGTCGGGCCATGACCCCAATGTGGCGGTTGGTGGACATAGTCTCCCGAGTGCTCGAGCCCGACGAACAGGATGCCGTACGCGGGGATTTCGCGGAATCCGGCGAGACAAGTGGACGAGCGTTGCGCGGTCTACTGGGTTTAGCCCTCCGGCGGCAGACAGCTTTGTGGAGGAACTGGCGGCCTTGGCTGGCCTTGTTGGGAGCGGTTGCTCCCTTCGGCATCCTGCTCAGCCTGGTCTCCAGGCGGATGGCCCAAAGTAGCGCCATCACTTCGTGGCTGTACCTGAATAACTGGGATTGGACCTACGTTCGGAACACTGGGTTCCGGCTGGATTTCGCCCACGACGTCGCGATTGTCCTCTTCGAATTCCTGCTGCTGAGTTGCTGGTCGTGGACCAGTGGCTTTGTGCTCGGGTATCTTTCGCGCCGTGCCATCTGGATCAACGGAGCCTTATTTTGTCTCGTACTGGTGACGGTGGAACTCTGGGGCATGCCGCGGTTTCTTGGGCGTTCGTTGCTCCTGTCCCGGGCGGACGACTTTTCGCCAAACTCCGCGGTGTTTTCGGGTGCGTTCTATCGCGAGGTGTTCCCGCTGATCGTACACACCGTCCTGGTTCTCCTTCCTTCACTTTGGGGAATGCGTCAGGGTCTCCGGCTGGCTGCGCTCCCGTTACCGCTCCGGACCATGCTTTGGGCGTCCTCGGCCTTGGCGATGACGACGCTAGCGATGCAGAACTCGCCGTGGTGGCAGGTGCGGACTTGGAACAATCAACCCCCGCCACCGCCACCGGCTCATCTCCCGTACCTGGCGCCCCTTGCGGTAATTGGCCCGCTCGGGTACCTCCTCGCAACCACTATCGGTCGGCGCTGGCCGGGCCGCAGCGCCGCATTCAAGTAGTCCTGAGATTCGCGACCCACTTCACCCCTCTCCGAAATGCGTCAAAATATCTCCGTGGCCCATCCTCTAACCCGACGCAAGGTTCTCGCGACCCCTCTCGCTCTTGCCCTCGCCGCACGCACGTCGCGCGCTCAGTGCGCGCCGCCGAACATGGTCTACATCATGGCCGATGACTTGGGCTATGCTGATCTCTCCTGCTACGGACGCCGCGATTACTCGACGCCCAACATCGACCGCCTGGCCGCCGAGGGAATGAAATTCATGCAGGCCTACGCCAACTCGGCCGTCTGCTCGGCCACGCGCACCGCCCTCATCACCGGACGCTATCAGTACCGCCTGCCGATCGGACTCGCCGAACCCCTGGGCACTGGTAACACGAATATAGGCTGCCTCCGCAACATCCCACATTGCCATCGCTGCTGCGGCAAGCCGGCTATGGCACCACCTTGATCGGCAAATGGCACCTCGGCAATCTGCCGAATTTCAGCCCGCTCAAGAGCGGCTACGATCACTTCTGGGGATTCCACAATGGAGCCCTCGATTACTTCACGCACAAGGCTGGTACGGGTCCCAATGCGTTGGCCGATTTATGGGATGATGACGCGCCCGTGGAGCAGGCCGGCTACTTCACCACTCTGGTGGGCGATCGCGCCGTAAAGACGATCAGCGATTACGCCGCGGAGCGCAAGCCGTTCCTGCTGAGCCTTCACTTCAACGCGCCCCACTGGCCCTGGGAGGGCCCCCATGATGAGGCGGAGTCCCAGCGCATCCGTGGCTTGTTTGATATAGACGGCGGGTCTCAAAAAACGTACGCCAGCATGGTCGGAGAAATGGACACGCAGGTCGGGCGGGTGCTTCAGACGCTGGCCTCCACCGGCATCGCGAACAACACCATCGTAATCTTCACCAGCGACAACGGTGGTGAGCGCTTCGCGGATACGTGGCCGTTTACCGGAAAGAAAACGGAACTCTTGGAAGGTGGTTTGAGAATTCCTGCGCTGGTTCGCTGGCCCGGCCATATTAAAGCGTCAAGCACCACGGAGCAAGTCGCGATCAGCATGGACTGGCTTCCCACCTTGCTGGCCGCTGCCGGAGCCCGGCCCGACCCCGCCTACCCTCCAGACGGTATCAGCCTGCTGCCGGCGTTGATCCAGAACGCCGCCCCGGTCCCGCGCAAACTGTACTGGCGCTACAACGAGAAGTCGCAGCACGCGATGCGGGACGGCGATATGAAGTATCTGAAGATTCGCGAGAACACCTTCCTGTTTAACGTGGTAGACGACCCTCTAGAGCGCGCGAATCTCAAGAATCGCCAACCGGAAGTGTACCGCCGCCTGGTCCAGGATTACGAGAACTGGAACGCGACTATGCTAGCGGAGCAGCCTCGCCCCAATGGGGGATTTACCGCCGATCAACTGGCCGATCACTTCGGCAACGAACGGCCCGCGCGTCCGCCTGCGGCGGGCAAACAGTGAAAGTTCAGGAGGCGTTGGGGGGTTGCAAAATCCCAGGGAATCGGCCGTTTTCCAGCGGTCGAAACCGCTCTGCTCGGCCGATTGTCCCTGGAGGAAGCGGCAGGCTCTCGGAGGAAGAAGCCCACGACGCTTCAGAAATTCTATCATCACGCCGGTTGCTGTAAAAGGAAAGTATCGAAAGATAGCTTCCTTCCGTGAAGCCTGGTCCAGTTTGTGCCTCATCTCCCGCTGCGATAATCTTAGGTCATGAAATTTCCGCAATGGATCCTCCTCGCCGGATTGCTGCTTTTGGCGGCAAGTTTGATACTCTACGCCGCCAAGACGGATGGCATGACCGTCCGGACCGGCAAGCAGGCCTTCAGCACCACGGCCGCGCTGAAGCCCGGCGTGGCCTACAAGATCACGGCCAAGGATCTTCCTAAGCCCGGCGAAACGCCTTCCGGCAATACTCCTGGCGGCAGGGGTGCGGTCCGCCCGCCGGACGCGATGCCGCAGGCGCCTGCCGGTTTTAAAGTCAGCTTGTACGTGAGTGAAGGGTTCACGAATCCGCGCCAGATGCGCAGGGCCCCGAACGGCGACGTCTTCGTTGCAGAAACCACCGGCGGCGCCTCCGGCGGCGTCAAGATCTTTCGCGGCATCACCGCCGACGGCAAGGCCCAGCAATCCTCTGTATTTGCCTCTATGCCCGCCGCGTTCGGAATCAATTTTTATCCGCCCGGACCAAATCCGCAGTGGGTCTACGTGACCAACACCAGCACGCTGGTCCGGTTCCCCTACAAGAACGGCGACCTGAAGGCCACCGGCCCGGCTCAGACGCTCATTTCCGACATCCCGGCGGGCGGCGGCCACTCCACCCGCGACATCGTTTTCTCGAAGGATGGCAAGAGCCTGTTCCTGGCGGTCGGTTCGGCGTCCAATAACAACGACGATGAGAAGGAATTCCATCGCGCCAACATCCTGGAGTACACTCCCGAAGGCAAATTCGTCGGAATTTACGCATCGGGGATTCGCAATCCCGTCGGCCTCGCGATCAATCCGGAAACAGGCGAGCTGTGGACCTCCATCAATGAGCGCGACACCTACGGCGACAATCTGGTTCCCGATTACGTCACTAGCGTCAAGCGCGGTGGTTTCTACGGGTGGCCCTGGTATTACATCGGCGGCAATTACGATCCCAAGCATGCGGGCAAGCACCCCGAGTTGAAAGACAAAGTGATCGTGCCCGACGTTCTGGTCCAACCGCACAGCGCCTCGCTGGGCATGGCCTTCTATGACGGCAAGCAATTTCCTAAGGAATATGCGGGCGATGCCTTCGCCGCTGAACACGGCTCCTGGAATCACGCCGCAGGCTCGGGCCATGAAGTTATCCGAATCCCACTCGATAAAGGCAAGTCCAACGGAGTGTATGAAGATTTCCTGACCGGCTTCTCCACCAACGGCGTCGTCTGGGGACGTCCCGTGGGCGTGGCGGTCGCCGAAGATGGTTCCTTGCTGGTGACTGACGATGGCGCCAAGGTCATTTGGCGCGTTACTTATACTGGCAAGTAGAATTCATCAGCCCCGGAATCGGCGCCGCAGATGAGCGCAAATCCTGATGCCACGGTCATTCTGGCATCTCCCCAAGAGATGGAATCCGTCCGGCAGCTCTGGAGCGAATACTGGGATTCCCTGCGGTTTCCAGCGGACTTTCAAGGCTTTGCGGAAGAGCGCAGATCCCTTCCGGGCGTCTACTCGAATCCCAAGGGCCGCTTATTATTAGCCCTGGTTCAAGGCGACCTGGCCGGTACTGCTGCTCTACGTCCTCTTCATGAGCGCGCCTGCGAAGCCAAGCGGCTCTATGTCCGCCCGCAGTTTCGAGGTCGTGGCGTCGGCCGAGCACTTCTCAAGAGTCTGGTCGAGCATGCGCGTGCCGAAGGGTACAAAGAGATGTACGCTGACACCTTGGAATCCATGCAATCCGCTCTCCGGTTGTACGCTCAAATGGGTTTTTCAGAGACCGCTCCGTATTCCTCGGATCCGACGCCGGGCGCCATTTACCTTAAGCTGTCGCTTTGACTCGCCGCATTCGCTCAAAGTTCGCGCAGGCGGCGCTCTAAAAATCGGCGCTCACTGTCGTTGCTGACTAAGGCCAGTGCTCGTCTATAGCTCTCGGCCGCTTCCCCGGACGATCCGATGCGGCGCAGCAAATCCGCACGTGCGGCATGTAGCAGGTGATAGTTGTCGAGGTCGCCGGCGGCGGCCAGCGCATCGATCAGAACCAGACCCTGCGCTGCCCCGTCGACCATAGCAACCGCCACAGCGCGGTTCAGCGAAACGATAGGTGACGGCTGCATACGATCGAGAACGTCGTAGAGCCGCACGATCTGCGGCCAGTCGGTGTCCTCGGCCCGCGCAGCCTGGCAATGCAGCGCGGTGATGGCCGCCTGAAGCGCGAAAGGACCGGGACCGCCCCGCAGCGCTTCCTCCACCAGCGGGAGCGCCTCGGAAATCTTGCGATGATCCCAAAGGCTGCGATCCTGTTCCTCCAACACCACCAGATCGCCGGTCTCGTTGAGACGCGCGGCTCGCCGTGAATCGTGAAGCAGCATCAGGGCCAACAATCCAGTGGCTTCCGCGGGGGTCGGCGAAATCAGCGTCCGGATCAGATGCGCCAGCCGGATGGCGTCGGAGCAGAGATCGGTGCGGACAAGCTTCTCGCCTCGGGTGGCCGCGTAGCCTTCATTGAAGATGAGGTAGATGGCCGTCAGAACTGCCTCCATCCGCCCCGGCATGTCGCCGGCGGCCGGCACCGAATAGGGAATGCCAGCATCCCGGATCTTGCGCTTGGCACGGACCAGCCGTTGCGCCATGGTCGCTTCCGGTACCAGAAAGGCGCGCGCGATCTCTTCCGTTTCCAGGCCGCCCAGTGTACGCAGCGTTAGCGCAACCTGCGCCTCGATAGCGAGGGCCGGATGGCAGCAGGTGAAGATCAGCCGAAGACGATCGTCGGCTATTTCGGCGGCGTCATAGTCCGGCGTTTGAAAGATCTGAGGCGGTGCATACGACTCCAGCTTTTCTTCCAGGCGCGCCCGGCGGCGGATGTGATCGATAGCCTTGTGACGAGCGGTCTGGATGATCCAGGCGCGAGGTGACTCGGGAACGCCCGAGCTCCTCCACTGGTCCACGGCGGCCGTAAAGGCTTCTTGTACGGCATCTTCGGCTACTTCGAAATCGCCCACGAGTCGGATCAGCGTGGCGAGGATACGCCCCCAATCGGAGCGCCAGATCGCATCGACCGCCTCATCTGCGGCTTCATCGGGGGACATGCCCGATTGTAAATATTTTTGGTATACCTGTCGATTCCGGCACCCGCCGTTCGACTTACTGACGGAGGTTCACAACATGAAATACCTGCTATTGATCTACGACGAAGAGAAGAGCTTTGAAAAGATGACCGAGGCCGAAGGCCGGCAGCTGATGAGCGACTATGCGCAATTCAGCCAGGAGATTCAGGCCAGCGGTCATTATAAAACCGCATCCCGGTTGCAGCCGACGACAGCGGCGACCAGCGTCCGGATTCGCGACGGCAAGCGCCTGGTTACTGACGGGCCCTTCGCGGAAACGCGCGAGCAACTCGGCGGCTATTATCTGATCGAGGCCAAGGACCTGGATGAAGCGATCGCGATCGCGGCGAAGATTCCGTCGGCGCGCCGGGGGACCGTCGAAGTGCGGCCACAAATGGAAATGGGCGCACCGGCATCGGCGTAACGGTACTGGGCATAGGGCCGGCCTCCAGACCGGCCCTATAGCCTACTGCACTTTGCAGGAAAAACTCGCAGCGTCGTTGGTGCTCCCGGCGCCACCGTATACCGCAACCTGCGGATACGGACACAGCGGACGCGTCATATCGACGTTACTTCCGGTGACGTGCTCCGCGACGATGGCTTCTGGAGCCTGCCCGGCCTCGCGCCAGCGTTCAATCACGCCCATCTTATTAAACTGATTCGGACCGGGCCCGCCGCCGCAGTGCGCCATTCCCGGCTCCATGTAAAGCTTGAACCAGTCGTCTTGCTTCTTCCCCATCTTCGCCAGCACGTTCTTGTAGTACATCACGGTGTGGCCTGGCGGAATACTGGAATCGGCCCAGCCGTGATACAGCAGTAGTTTTCCGCCATGCGCTTTGAACGCCGACAGATCGTATGTAAGCACGTCGATTCCGGCTTTATCGGCCTGGGCCACTTCCGCGCCCAAGTCGAAATTATGCCAGTCGTAGTCTTTGTCCTGGTGACCTAAAATGCGGATCACGTCCCAGACACCGCCTGGTCCGGCAGGAACATTGCGGAGCGATGCGACTTCCATTTCCGTGCCGGCCGGATAGCCGGTCCAGATGACTTCGCCCTTCTTCGTTTTTACGTCGCCGAACACGATTTGCACGGTTTTGAGCTCAGGCGATGTCAGGCAGGTGGGGCCATCCGCGCCTTTGCACAGCAGCGCCACCGGATCGTAGTGGCATTTTTCTGGATTGCTGATGATGCCGTCCTTGACGCCGTCAAGCGCGTCGCAGGAGTCCATAACGGCCTTGTGCAGCGTCTCGACCTTGGCCAGCGTCAGCGGCGCGTTGTTCTTCATTAATTCGAGGGATCGTTCGACACCCGCGGCGTGCAGATGAACGTGCGGGTTCGCGGGAGCGCCCACGGATGCGGCGTCGAAATCCTCGGGAAACTTCGTGATTTCGATGAGGCCCTGCCGCCCGCCCGTGGAGCAGCCGTTGTAATAGGAATACTTGGGACCTCTGCCGTAAAATGCGGCTGTGATCACCTTCGCCTTGACCACGGTTTCATGCATCGCGCGATACGCGAAATCGGTGATCTTCTCCGGATGGCCGAGCGCGAACATGCCGCCTCCGCCCGCGTCATTGGCGCGATGCCCGGTGTCATTCGACGCGGTCGCATAGCCCTCGCGCAATGCCGCCGCCATCGCGGGATAACTGACCGTTCCGGCCCATCCGCCATTTCCAACCACCTGGAGCTTTCCATTCCAGTTTTCGATCGGCAGGAAAATCGCAGTGTCGATCAGGGAGTCCGACGACGGCGTCATCACCATCAACACCCGGCAATAGGCCGGCACGGAAAGGGGAGGTTGCGCTGCTCGTCCACCCGCGGCCGGGCCTCCTCGACCTGCTCCGCCACGCCCTCCACGACCACCCGGCGCAACAACACCGGGAGCCGGGGCCGGAGCGGGAACAACCGGAGTCAGCGATCCGGTGGGGGCTACAAAGGGACCAGCCGGGATGAGCTCGATCGATTTGACGGTGACATCTGAAAGCGAAAGCTTCAGCTGATCGCAGGGAGTCTGTGCAACTGCGAACGCAGCCACCGCAGGCAGAGCCAGGAGCGTATACAGTCTGGACATCGGGGTCCTCCTCTTATCTCTAGTTACTGTACACAAAACCGCGATCCCATGACGCGATACACTGATCGCAATGGCTACGGTGACGATTCGACTCGCGAAGCCGGAGGACGCCGCGGCAAGCGCCAAGATTTGCTACGAAGCGTTTTACAAGATTAACTCCCAGCATGGATTTCCTCCGGATCTACCGGCCATTGAGCATGCCGCGGATCTGATGTCGATGATGTTCGCGCACCCAGGCTTCTACTGCGTGGTCGCGGAAGACAACCGCGGGATCCTAGGCAGCAACTGCATGGACGAGCGTTCGCCCATCGCCGGCATCGGGCCCATCACCGTCGACCCGGCTGCGCAAAACCGAGGCGTCGGGCGGAAGCTGATGCAAGCCGTGATGGATCGCGCAAGCGAACGAAGTTTCCCGGGGGTGCGGTTGGTGCAGGCGGCGTTTCACACCCGGTCGCTGTCCCTATATACTACTTTGGGATTCGACGCGCGCGAGCCTCTTGCGGTGATGCAGGGGCCCGCTATCCAGAAAGAGCTGGGGGGGTGTTTCGTGCGCCCCGCAGGGACGGAAGACTTAGACGCCTGCAATCGCGTGAGCCTAAAGGTGCACGGGCATCATCGCGGCGGCGATCTGGCGGACTCGATTGCACAGGGAACCGCGACCGTGGTCGAACGGCATGGCCGGATCACGGCCTACTGCAGCAACCTGGCGTTCTTCGGACACGCGGTGGCGGAGACCAATCTGGACTTGCAGGCCCTGATTGCGGCCGCGGAAGGATTTGGCGGGCCCGGAATCCTGGTGCCGACCCGCAATGCGGAACTATTTCGGTGGTGCCTGGCGAATGGGCTGCGCGTGGTGGAACCGATGACGCTGATGACCCTCGGCTTGTATAACGAGCCGGCAGGGGCGTATCTGCCGTCAATTTTGTACTAGATTTTGGTTTTCAGAATATCCACCAGCTCCTGGACCGAAGCGGCGCTCTTGGCGAGCATGCCCTTCTCTTCCTCGGTCAGCTTGATCTGGTAGATTTGCTCGATGCCCTTGGCGCCCAGCTTCACCGGCACACCCACGAACAATCCGTCGATGCCGTACTCGCCTTCGAGATACGAGGCGCAGGGCAGGACTTTTTTCTTGTCCTTGAGGATCGATTCGACCATCTCCACCGCCGATGCCGAAGGAGCGTAGTACGCGCTGCCGGTCTTCAGATACTTGACAATCTCGGCGCCGCCGTTGCGCGTGCGGTCGACGATCGCAGCCAGTTTCTCAGGCGCGATCAGCTCCGTCAGCGGAATGCCCGAGACGCCCGATAGCCGGACCACCGGAACCATCGTATCGCCGTGGCCGCCCATCACCACCGCCGTGACATTCTCGATAGAAACATCCAGTTCCTGCGCGATGAACGTGCGAAAGCGCGCCGAATCCAGTACACCCGCCATGCCGATCACCCGATGCTTGGGGAACTTCGAGGCTTTGAATGCGCTCCAGCACATCGCGTCCAGGGGATTCGTCACCAGGATAATGATGGCGTTGGGCGAATATTTCGCGATCTGCTCGGAGACGCCCGTGACCACCGCGTGGTTGGCCAGCAGCAGATCGTCGCGGCTCATGCCGGGCTTACGGGCCAGGCCGGCCGTGATCACCACGACATCGGAATCCGCGGTGGGAGCATAATCGTTCGCGCCGGTCAGGCGGACATCGTAGCCTTCCACCGGGCCCATCTGGAGCATGTCCAGAGCCTTGCCCTGAGGCACGCCTTCGACGACGTCCACCAGAACCACATCGCCCAATTCCTTATACGCGAGGTTGACCGCGCAGCTCGCGCCGACGTTTCCCCCGCCTACTACAGTAATTTTTTTGCGCATTGAATTAGCGATTATAACATCCGGACGCGAATTCTCTAAGATCGACTACAGCGTGCGATGAGCCTAGCCTAAGATGGATCATGACTCGGTTCGCCAGCGCTCGCGAGGCCAAGGAATTCCTGGTCGCTAGAATAGCCGAGGAGGCGCAGCGCGAGGGTATTCCGCTCTCCGACGTCGAACGCAAGATGCTCTACTTCACGGAGACAGGGTGGACGCTACCGGACATCGCCCAGGTAGGCGATCAGTTCGACCGGGAATATAATCGGGAAGAATACGAGAAGAAAATTACGAGGTTGATTCGCAACGCCCGCAAACGCGCTCGCAAGGAAGATAAACAGGAGTTCAATAGCTGGTCGGCTGCAGTCCGTCGTTTGAGCAAGGAAGACCACTACCTCCTCGCAATGATCGAGGCGGCGGGTACCTCGGTGCGTCCCCGTAGCTATTTGAAACTAAGAATAGTTGCGTTTCTATTAATCTGCTTTTCTGCCCCTCGAGTTTTGGCATATATCGCCAGTAAATTCGGCCAGGAGTTAACCAGAGAATCCGTGGCTTTTTTTAGCTGGGCGATCGCCGCCACCGTTGTGTTTATCTACGTTTTGCTCCGCGTGGTCCTGGGGCGCGACAGAACAGAAGAAGTTTTCGACAAGATCACCGGCTTATTTCTAGGTCGACCATAGACGGCCAACGCGTCGTCGTCAGAGTCTTAAGACTCCGGCTTGGCGTCTTCCTTCGCGGCTTCTTTGCGAGCGTGCTCGAACAGGAAGCTGAGGGTCTTGTCGGTGCGGATATGGCCGGCGATGCGGGCCAGCCCGCCTTCCTTCTGGAGCTTGGCGCGCGTTACCGCGGCGGCCTCGCGCTGTTGGCGGGCGATTCGGTTTACCTCGCGGTCAACTTCTTCCTGCGTGGCGCCGATCGCTTCCCGTTCGCCGATCTTATCCAGAATCAGCGACGCCTTCACGTCTTTCACGGCCCGGTCTTTCTGCGACTCGCGCACTTTGGCCCAATCCAGTTTGATCTGCTTGGGATCCACGCCCTGCGCGGCCAGCGAACGCAACTGGTTTTCGACGTTGATCTGAACCTGCCGGTCAATATAGGCTTCCGGCACGGGGAACTCATGCGAGTCCACCAGCTTGTCGATCAGCTGGCTCTTGGCTTCTTCCTGGGCGCGATGCTCGCGCTCCTGCTGGATCGATTTGCGGATGGTTTCGCGCAATTCTTCGAGCGTCTTGAAGTCGCCCAAATCCTTGGCGAACTCGTCGTTGAGATCCGGCAAGTCCTTGCGGCGGACGGCCTTCACCACCGCCCGGAATTTCACCGTTTTCCCGGCCAGATTGGGGCGATCGTAATCCTCCGGGTAGGTCACCTCGAACTCGCGGATATCGTCCGGCGATGCCCCCCGCAAGCTCTCGCTGAACTCCTTCATGGTGGCCTCGTCGCCGATCTTGAGCATCAGCTCTTCCTGCGAGACCTTCTCCTCGACGCCCTCCAGGCTTTCGAGCGACACCACGGCGTAGTCGCCGTCAGCCAGCGCGCGCGGCTCCTCGTTGACGTACTGGGCTTTCTGATCGCGAATCTGCTCGACGCGCGCGTCTACGTCCGCCTCGGTAACTTCCGGCTCGTCGTAGGTGATGGTGACGCCGCGATACTCACCCAATTCGAAGGTGGGCGCGACCTCGAATTCGGCCTTGAAGCGCAGCGGCTCCCCAGCGTGAAAATGGACGTCGGAGATCCCCGGCCGTCCTACCAGCTGGAGATTTTCCTTCTCCACGGCGGCTTGCAGGAAACGCGGGACCAGCGCGTCGAGAACTTCCTGCCGGATATCGCCGGCGAAGCGGGTCTTGACGATGGAAAGCGGCGCCTTGCCGGGCCTAAAACCGGGCAGGCGCGCTTTACCTTGAATTGCGACAGCCGCGCGCTCGGTCTCCTGCTCCACCTCGGCTACGGGGACAGAAATATCCAGAGCGTGCTTACACCCTTCAACTAGCACGGAATTTCCGGTACTCAGCTGCGGGCCGCAGCGGCCGGCTGCGCGGCTTCTTTGAGCGCGTGCGCCTTGTCCGTGGCTTCCCAGCTGAAGGTGTCTTCGGTGCGGCCGAAGTGGCCGAACGCGGCGGTCTTGCGGTAGATCGGGCGGCGCAGTTTCAGCGTGTCGATCATGCCCTTGGGAGTCAGATTGAACGTGGCCCGCACCAGATCCACCAACCGCTCTTCAGGCAGTGTCCCGGTGCCGAAACAGTTGACCATCACCGATACCGGCTCGGCCACGCCGATGGCGTAGGCGAGTTGCACTTCCACACGCTTGGCCAGACCGGCGGCGACGATGTTCTTGGCAACGTAACGCGCCATGTAGCAGGCCGAACGGTCCACTTTCGTCGGATCCTTGCCGGAGAACGCTCCGCCGCCGTGACGGCCCATGCCGCCGTACGTGTCGACGATGATCTTGCGCCCCGTTAATCCCGTGTCACCATGAGGTCCGCCGATCACGAACCGGCCGGTCGGATTGATGTGATATTTCGTGCCCGAATCCACCATGTTCGAGGGAACGATGGGATCGATGACGTACTTCTTTACATCGGCACGCAGCTGCTCGGTCGTAACGTCGTCATCGTGCTGCGTGGAGATGACCACGGCGTCGATGCGCTTGGGCTGGCCGTCCACGTACTCGACGCTGACCTGGCTCTTGCCGTCCGGACGCAGATAGGTAAGTTTGCTGGTGCGCCGTATATCGCTCAACTGCTTCACCAGGTGATGCGCCATCTGGATCGGCAGGGGCATCAATTCGGTGGTTTCGTCGCAGGCGTAGCCGAACATCAGGCCTTGGTCGCCGGCGCCGCCCGTGTCAACTCCCATGGCGATGTCGGGCGACTGGGTCTGGATCACATTCAGAATTCCGCAGGTTTTGGCATCGAAGCCCATCTTCGCATCGGTGAATCCGATGTCGGCGATGACCTCGCGCGCCAGCCTGGGAACATCGAGAATTGCCTTGGTGGTGATTTCGCCGGCCACCATGCAGATTCCGGTGGTGACCAATGTTTCGCAGGCCACGCGGCTAGTGGGATCGACGGTCAGAGCCGCGTCCAGCACGGCGTCGGAAATCTGGTCGGCCATCTTGTCGGGGTGACCTTCCGTCACAGATTCCGACGTGAAAATATGTCGCATTCGTTCAGACACTTGCAATATCCTCCACGGGGATGTACCTACGATCTTCTGAGGGGAAAACCAAAGTATTCAGTGTACCACGGGTCTCGTCAAACGCTATAGCCTGGCCGGTGACGTCACCGCGGCTTCCGGATGGACCTTGCCGGAATCGGTCCTGCGGTCTTTCCGGAACCGCGCCGGAGGCACGCCGAATTCTCGTTTAAACGCGCGGTTGAAGGCTGATTCCGATTCATAGCCGACGTCGGCGGCAATCTGCCCCATGCTATGCGCGGTAGAACCGAGCGCGCGGGCCGCCAGTTGCAGCCGCCAGCGGCCCAGATACGCCATGGGGGGCTGGGACAAGTAGCGACTGAACCGCTCGACCAGCGCGGAGCTGGATAAGCCCGCTTCCCGGGCCAGCTCGGCGATCGTCCAGGGGTGGCTCGGCCGGTGATGCAGGAGCGCCAGGCTTTTGCCGACAATAGGGTCCCGTGTTCCAGCCAGCCATCCCGTCTGTTCGGC
>Ga0207707_10001025_pt1 | contig 26798 bp, 25 predicted proteins | sample KBSC83BmetaG_FD_184336 | JGI IMG/M metagenome (GOLD analysis project Ga0207707, IMG submission 184336) | Corn rhizosphere microbial communities from Kellogg Biological Station, Michigan, USA - KBS C8-3B metaG (SPAdes) (version 2) | ecosystem: Host-associated > Plants > Roots > Rhizosphere ... | reverse complement strand
TGCCGCCCTATCTCCGGCATGAGCATTTCGAGGCGGTGCATGCCCGCGTCGATCGGGTCGAGGTGATGAACCGGTCGGTCACCGAATATCTCGCGACCTGTCCGGCCGCCTCGCGCGACCGCTATGTGCTGCTCGATGCGCAGGACTGGATGACCGACGCCCAGCTCGCGGCGCTGTGGACCGAGATCACGCGCACCGCGCGGCCGGGCGCGCGCGTGATCTTCCGCACCGCGGCGGAGCCGTCGCTGCTGCCCGGCCGGCTCGATCCCGCGCTCCTCGGCCGCTGGCGCTATGAAGCCGAGGCGTCGCGCGCCTTCACCCGTCGCGACCGCTCGGCGATCTACGGCGGCTTCCATCTCTATGTGCGGGGCGATTGACCGGTGAGCGATACCGCGATGTCCGCCGACCGCATGGACCGGATCTACCGCCGCCAGCGCCACATCTACGACCTGACGCGCAAGCACTTCCTGCTGGGCCGCGACCGGCTGATCGCGCGCCTGGCGCCGCCGCCGGGCACGCGCGTGCTCGAGATCGGCTGCGGCACGGCGCGCAATCTCGTGCACGGTGCACGCGCCTATCCGGACGCGGATTTTTTCGGCATCGACATCTCCCACGAGATGCTCGACACCGCGCGCCAGGTGGTCGTGCGCCGCCAGCTCACGGCGCACATCCAGCTCGCCCACGCCGACGCCACGCGCTTCGATCCGGCGCTGCTGTTCGGCGTGCCCGGCTTCTCGCGCATCTTCATTTCCTACAGCCTGTCGATGATCCCGGGCTGGCGGGCGGTGCTGACCCAGGCCACAGCGTGCCTGCTGCCGGGCGGCGAACTGCACATCGTGGATTTCGGCCGCCAGGAACGGCTGCCGCGCTGGTTCAGGGCAGCCCTGCGCCGATGGCTGGCCTTGTTCCATGTCCATCCGCGCGACGATCTGGAGGCCGAACTGGCCGATCTGGCCCGCCGCCGGGCCCTGTCGTGCGTCACGGAGCGTCCCTACGGTGGCTATGCCCAACACGCCATCCTGGGCATGGCCCCCCTGTCCGCAGGGCATTGGCAACCCCCCTGAGACGATGCTAACCGGCTTGGGACGACTGTTCATGGGAGTTCCGCCGAGATGACCGAAGCCTTCATCTGCGATGCCATTCGTACCCCTGTCGGCCGCTACAACGGTGGCCTGGGCGCGATGCGCGTCGACGACCTTGCCGCCCATCCCCTGAAGGCCCTGATGCAGCGCAACGGCAATGTCGATTGGGGCGCGGTCGACGACATCATCTATGGCTGCGTGAACCAGGCAGGCGAGGACAATCGCAACGTGGCGCGCATGGCGGGCCTGCTGGCCGGCCTGCCGGTCGAGGTGGCGGGCGCCACCGTGAACCGCCTGTGCGGCTCGGGCCTGGAGGCTGCCGGCCATGCCGCGCGCGCCGTGAAGCTCGGCGAGGCCGACATGATGATCGCCGGCGGCGTCGAGGGCATGACCCGCTCGCCCTATGTGATGGGCAAGCCCGAGGGACCTTTCGACCGCAGCATGAAGCTCGAGGACACGGTGCTGGGCTGGCGCTTCGTCAACCCGAAGATGAAAGCGGCCTACGGCATCGACCCGATGGGCCAGACCGCCGAGAACGTCGCCACCGAGCACCAGATCAGCCGCACCGACCAGGATGCCTTCGCCTATCGCAGCCAGCGCCGCTGCAAGGCCGCGCAGGACAAGGGCTTCTTCGACAAGGAGATCGTCAAGGTCACCGTGAAGAAGGGCAAGACCGAGATCGTCGTGGAAAAGGACGAGCATCCGCGCGGCGACACCACGATGGAGACGCTGTCCAAGCTGGCGCCGGCCTTCCGCGAGGGCGGCTCGGTGACCGCGGGCAACTCGTCGGGCATCAACGACGGCGCGTGTGCCATGATCATCGCCTCGGAAGCCGCCGCCAAGGCCTATGGGCTGACGCCGCGCGCGCGCATCCTGGGCACGGTCTCCGCCGGCGTGCCGCCCCGGGTCATGGGCATCGGCCCGCTACCGGCGACGCGCAAGCTGCTGGCCAAGCTCGGCATGACGATCAAGGACTTCGACACGATCGAGCTCAACGAGGCATTTGCCGCGCAGTCGCTGGCCGTGCTGCGCCAGCTCGGCCTGGCCGACGACGCCGACAACGTCAATCCCAACGGCGGCGCGATCGCCTTGGGTCATCCGCTGGGCGCTTCGGGCGGCCGGCTGATGATCACCGCGCTCAACCAGCTCGAGGCCATCGGCGGCAAGCGCGCGCTCTGCACCATGTGCATCGGCGTCGGCCAGGGCATCGCGCTGGCGCTCGAGCGGGTCTAGGCCGGTACATTTTCTGCGCTGTGCGGCGCTACCGCCTAAGCGGTAGCGTTCAAATTGATGCCGGCCTGGCGCATGTCGGTGAGCATGCGTTTGCGGCTGCCCTCGAGGTCGATGGCGGCCGTTGCCTCGACGACGACGGCGACGTCGAAGCCTGCCTGGCGGGCGTCGATCGCCGACCAGGCGACGCAGTAGTCGAGCGCCAGCCCGCAGAAGACGAGTCTCGTGAAGCCACGCGCCTTCAGATAGCCGTCGAGGCCGGTGCGCGTCATGCGGTCGTTCTCCCGGAACGCCGAGTAGGAATCGATCCCGCCATGGAAGCCCTTGCGCACGATGGTCTGCGCCCGCGTGGCGTGAAGCTCGGGGTGGAAGTCGGCGCCGGCCGTGCCCTGCACGCAGTGGTCTGGCCACAGCGTCTGCGGGCCATAGGGGAACTTCGCGGTGGTGAAGGGCGCGGCGTCCTTCCAGGCGCTCGCGAACGAGGCATGACCCGGCGGATGCCAGTCCTGGGTGAGCACGATGTGGTCGTGGCGGCCGATCAGTCGGTTGACCAGCGGGACGATGGCGTTTGCGCCAGGCACGGCCAGGGCGCCGCCCTCGCAAAAATCGTTCTGCATGTCGACCACGATCAACGCCTCGTTCGGCATTCCGACGCTCCCCGCTAAACTGTTGGAATATCTCCCCGGCCTTGTTCCTCCTCGAATGCGGCGATGTAGTGGCCGAGTGCGCCGCGTTCGATGCTCTCGCGCAATCCGCGCATGATGTCCTGGTAATAGTGGAGATTGTGCCAGGTGAGGAGCATTGCGCCGAGAATCTCCTCGCTGCGAATGAGGTGATGCAGGTAGGCACGACTGTGATGCGTGCAGGCGGGACAGCCGCATGCGGCATCGATCGGCCGCGGATCCTCGCGGTGGCGTGCGTTGCGCAGGTTGAGCTCGCCGCGCCGCGTGAAGGCCTGCGCCGTGCGCCCGGCGCGTGTCGGCATCACGCAATCGAACATGTCGATGCCGCGCCGCACCGCGCCCACGAGATCGGCGGGCCGGCCCACGCCCATCAGATAGCGCGGTTTGTCGGCCGGCAGTTGTGGCAAGGTTGTGTCGAGCGTGGCGAACATCGCCTCCTGACCCTCGCCGACAGCCAGCCCACCCACGGCATAGCCGTCGAAGCCGACGTCGGTCAGCGCCCGTACGCTCTCGGCGCGCAGCGCCGGGAAGGTGCTGCCCTGGACGATGCCGAACAGGCCATAGCCCGGACGGTCCTGGAAGGCGCGCCGGCCGCGCTCGGCCCATTTCATCGACAGGCGCATGGAGAAGGCGGCCGCCGGCTCCTCGACCGGCCAGGTCGTGCACTCGTCGAACGACATGGTGATGTCGGCATCGAGCAGGTGCTGGATCTCGATCGAGCGCTCGGGCGTCAGCCGGTGCTGCGAGCCGTCGGAGGGCGAGCGGAACGTCACGCCGTCGGGGTCGAGCTTGCGCAGCTCCTTCAGGGACATGACCTGGAAGCCGCCGGAGTCGGTGAGGATCGGCCCTGGCCAGTTCATGAACTTGTGCAGGCCGCCCAGTCCCGCGATGCGCTCGGCGCCCGGGCGCAGCATGAGATGGAACGTGTTGCCCAGCACGATCTCCGCGCCGGTGGCGGCGACCGACTGCGGCAGCATCGCCTTCACCGTGCCCGCGGTGCCGACCGGCATGAAGGCCGGCGTCTCGACGGTGCCGTGCGCGGTGTCGATGCGGCCGCGGCGGGCGGCACCGTCGGTGCCGAGAAGCTGGAAGGCCAAACTCATCGGTGCACGAGCCTCATCGCCGCAACAAACAACAATCGCCGTAGGAATAGAAGCGGTATCGCGCGTCGACGGCGTGGTCATAGGCGGCCTTCATGCGCTCGAGGCCGGCGAAGGCCGAGACCAGCATGAACAGCGTCGACTTCGGCAGGTGGAAGTTGGTGAGCAGCAGGTCGACGGCCCGGAATTGGAAACCCGGCGTGATGAAGATGTCGGTCTCGCCGGTCCATGCCCGGACGGGACCGTCGCGCGCCACGCTCTCGAGCAGGCGCAGCGCCGTCGTGCCGATCGAGACCACGCGCGTGGCCGCGTTGATGGCGTCAGCGGTCGCCTGCGGGACCTCACCCCATTCCGCATGCATCGTGTGCCGGTCGGTGTCCTCGACGCGCACCGGCTGGAACGTGCCCGCGCCGACGTGCAGCGTGACGCCCGCGGTGGCGATGCCGGCGGCGGTCAGATGTGTCATCAGTTCAGGCGTGAAATGCAGACCCGCGGTCGGCGCAGCGACCGAGCCGTCGCGCTTGGCGAACAGGGTCTGGTAGTCGGCGCGGTCGCGCGCATCGGCGGTGCCGCCGCGGATGTAGGGCGGCAGGGGCACCGCGCCGGCGCTTTCGATCGCCGCCAGGAAATCCGCGCCGTGCCGGTCGAAGCCCAGCACGACCGAGCCGTCCTCGTGCTTCTCGGCGACGGTGGCGCCCAGGCCCGGAAAGGTGAGGGCGTCGCCGGGTTTCATCTTCTTGGCCGGCCGCGCGAAGCACAGCCAGCGGCTGGCGCCCCTATCGCTGATACCCACGTCGCGGATCAGCAGCACTTCGACCTTGCCGCCGCTTCTGCGTGTTCCGATGAGGCGGGCCGGGATCACCTTGGTGTCATTGAAGACCAGAAGATCGCCCGGCTGCAGCAGGTCGGGCAGATCGCGCACGATACGGTCTTGCAGGCCATCACCCGTCACGTCGAGCAGCCGCGCGCTGTCGCGCGGCGACACCGGCCGCTGGGCGATCAGCTCCTCGGGCAGATCGAAGTCGAAGAGGTCGACGCGCATCGCGCCCTAGGTCGGGCCGATATCCATGACGTCGGCGTCCGAATCGTCGCGCGGCGGCTGGAGGTGCGGATCGACGAGGGCCGCGAAGCGATGGACACCATCGACGATCACACGCTTCACCCGCGCGCGGCTCTCCAGGCAGTGCAGGTGCGCCAGCGTCTCGCCGAAGGCGAAGACGATCTGGTTGTTGTCGAGATGGCGCGGGAACAGCACGGGCACCATGTCCCAGCCGGTGGCGCCCTTCTGCTCGGTGCGCGCGATGGCGTGGGTCATCTCGTTCAGGCGCGCATCGTGATGGGCCACCAGCTGGTCGAGCCGCGTGTGCATGCCGACGAACGGGAAGCCGTGGCTCGGCAGCACCAGCGCGTCGGCGGGCAGCCGGCGGAAGCGCGAGAAGCCGTCGAGGAACCAGGTCAGCGCGTCGGCAAAGGGCTCGTTGGGCCATACGCCGACGTTGGTGCTGATCTTGGGCAGGACCTGATCGCCGGCGATCAGCACGTTGAGTTCGGGGCACCACAGCGAGGCGTGCTCGGGCGCGTGGCCGCGGCCCACGATCACGTCCCAGCGGTGGCCGCCCAGGGTGATCGGGTGGGCGTGGATCAGGCGCTGGAAGGCGCCGGGCAGCGGCGCCACGCCCTTGGCGTAGCCGCCCTTGTGGCGGTGGAACAGCGCGATCTTGTCGGCCGGCACGCCGTTGCGCGCCAGGTGGGTGCCGCGCATGTCGTCGTTCTCGATGAAGTCGTTGCGGGCGGCGACGGCACTCATGTATTCGCCCAGCGTCATCAGCAGCGGCGCGTTCCAGCGCTCGCACAGCCAGCCCGCGAGGCCGACGTGGTCGGGATGCAGGTGCGTGGCCACCACGCGCGTCACGGGTTTTCCGCCGAGCTTCTCGGCGAAGATCCTGTCCCACAGCTCGCGCGTGGCCTCGGTGTTGATGCCGGTGTCGACGATCGTCCAGCCGTTGGTCTCCTCGATCAGCCACAGGTTGATGTGGTTGAGCTGGAACGGCAGCGGCATGCGCAGCCAGTAGATGCCGGGGGCGACGTTCTTGATGTCGCCGGGCTCCGGCACGTCGCCGCAGGGAAAGCGCAGCTGGGCCAGCAGGCGCTGCGAGAGGTCGGAAGAGTCGGGCATGCCGGTATCTCTAGGGGCTGGTCCGGTCGCCTGTCACGACCGGCGGGCGACTGCCCGCCATGCAATATCGCGCCGGCAGAAGCCCTCTGGCCAGTCGATAAGGTCGACGGCCTTGTAGGCCCGCGCCCGGGCCTCCTCGATCGTGGAGGCGCTGGCGGTGACATTCAGCACCCGACCGCCGTTGGCCACGACATGGCCGCCCTCGGCCCTGGTGCCGGCGTGGAATACTTGCACCCCCTCGACCTTACCGGCGGCCTCCAGGCCTCTGATCTCGGAACCCTTTTTATAGGCGTCGGGATAGCCGTTGGCGGCCATCACCACCGTGAGCGCGGCGGCGTCCGACCAGCGCAGATCGAGATGTTTCAACCCGCCGTCGGCGCAGGCGATCAGGGCCGGCACGAGGTCGGACTTGAGCCGCATCATCATCGGCTGGGTCTCCGGATCGCCGAAGCGGCAGTTGTATTCGATCAGCTTCGGGCCGTTCCTGCCGATCATCAGGCCGGCATAGAGCACGCCCTTGAAGGGCATGCCCTCGGCCTTCATCGCCCGCACGGTCGGCAGCACGATTTCCGCCATCGCCCGGTCGACCATCGCCTGGTCGAGGATCGGTGCGGGCGAGTAGGCGCCCATGCCGCCGGTGTTCGGCCCCTTGTCGCCGTCGAAGGCGCGCTTGTGGTCCTGGGCGCCGACCAGCGCCAGCGCGTGCTCGCCGTCGCAGAGCGCGAACAGGCTGGCCTCCTCGCCGTCGAGGAATTCCTCGACCACGACCGAGGCGCCGGCGGCGCCGAAGCGGTTGCCGGCCAGCATGTCGCGCACGGCGGCGACCGCCTGCTCGACGGTCTCGGCGACCACGACGCCCTTGCCTGCGGCCAGGCCGTCGGCCTTGACCACGATCGGAGCGCCTTGTGCCTTCACGTAGGCGATCGCCTTGTCGAGATCGGTGAAGCGCTCGTAGGCGCCGGTCGGGATGTTGTGCCGCCGGCAGAGATCCTTGGTGAAGCCCTTCGAGCCCTCGAGCTGGGCGGCCTGGCCCGACGGGCCGAACACCTTGATGCCGACTTTCGTCAGCCGGTCGGCGAGGCCGGCGACCAGCGGGATCTCGGGGCCGACGACGACGAAGTCGATCTTCTCGGCGATGGCCAGCGCCACCTGGCCCTCGACGTCCTCGGCGGGCACGTCGATGCACTGGGCCACCGTGGCGATGCCGGGATTGCCTGGCGCGCAGAGCAATTTCGTGCACAGCGGCGAGGCCGAGATGGCCCAGCACAGCGCATGTTCGCGGCCACCGCCGCCGACCACCAGGATTCGCATGGCGATGCTTTGACCATAGTTTCCGCAGGGTCCACAAGCGGCTAGGGTAACGGCCCAATGGATAACCCCGAACCCGCCGCGGGACCCGGAAATATCCCGGAATTCTCGGTTTCCGAGCTCTCTTTCGCCCTCAAGCGCGAGATCGAGACGGCGTTCCCGCGCGTGCGCGTGCGCGGCGAGGTCAGCCAGCCGTCGTTCCCGCGGTCCGGCCACTGCTATTTCCGCCTGAAGGACGAGAACGCCGTGATCGACGGTGTCGCCTGGAAGGGCACCATTCCGCGCCTCGGCATCAAGATCGAGGAGGGGCTGGAGGTCATCGCCACCGGCAAGCTCACGACCTACGCCGGCTCCTCGCGCTACCAGATCATCGTCGACCGGCTCGAGCTCGCGGGTGAAGGCGCGCTGCTGAAGCTCCTGGAAGACCGGCGCAAGAAGCTCGCCGCCGAAGGTCTGTTCGACCAGGACAAGAAGCGCGAGCTGCCGTTCCTGCCCGAGGTGATCGGCGTCGTCACCTCGCCGTCGGGCGCCGTCATTCGCGACATCCTGCATCGCCTGGCCGACCGCTTCCCGCGCCGCGTGCTGGTGTGGCCGGTCTCCGTCCAGGGCGAGAAGGCCGCCGGCGAGGTGGCCGCGGCCATCGCGGGCTTCAACCGCTTGCCGCTGGAAGGTCCGGTGCCGCGCCCCGACGTGCTGATCGTGGCGCGCGGCGGCGGCAGCCTCGAGGACCTGTGGGCCTTCAACGAGGAAATCGTCGTGCGCGCCGCCGCGGGCTCGGCCATCCCGCTGATTTCCGCGGTCGGCCACGAGACCGACACGACCCTGATCGACTTCGCCTCCGACCGCCGCGCGCCCACGCCGACGGCGGCGGCCGAGATGGCGGTGCCGGTGCGCGCCGACCTGCTGGCCGAGGTGCTCGACTACGGCAAGCGCACGGTAGCGTCGCTCAATCGCGGCCTGCGCGACGCGGCCTTCGCGCTCAGCAGCCTGGCGCGCGGGCTGGGCGATCCCCATCGCCTGATCGAGGAGCGCCAGCAGCGCCTCGACGTGGCGGGCGAACGCCTGCTGATGGGCCCGCGGCGCGTGATCGAGGTCAAGCAGCAGCTGATTGCCGGCGAGGCGCGCGCGCTCAGGGCGGCGGGCGAGCGCTTCAAGAGCGAGATGCAGCAGAGGATCGTGCACACCAACGACCGTCTGACCCAGTACGGCGAGCGATTGAAGCGCCACAGCGGCGAGCTGTTCGGGCGCGCCGCCGATCGGGTGGACCAGATCGGCAAGCTGCTCGAGAGCTACTCCTTCCATTCCGTGCTGAGCCGCGGTTTTGCCCTGGTGCGCGACCAGGACGGCCAGCCCGTGCTCGCCGCCGCCGGCGCCCGCAGCGGCGACACGCTCAGCATCGAGTTCGCCGACGGGCGCATCGGCGCCAAGGTCACCGAAGCATCCACCACCGCGCCGCGCCCGGCACCGGCCACGCCATTACGCCGCAAGGACGGCGGCAGCGGCAACCAGGGCTCGCTGCTCTGAGATCAAGTCCCCGCCCTCGTCATACGGGGGAGGGTTAGGGAGGGGGAAGCAACCGGAGATTGTATCTCCGCCCTATTTTTGTCAGAAGGTTGTAGTTGGCGAGCGCATGCATGAGTGCGCTCGTGAGCTGCGCAACAACGCGACACCCGCTGGAAGCATTTGTGGAGCCGCCTGCGGCGGCGTCAGCTCGCCGGATTGAAATTTCGTCGCCAGCACACGATCGGTCGCTACGTGTGCGACTTCGTATGCCTCGAGGCGGGGATTGCCATCGAGCTCGACGGCAGCCAACACGTCAGAGATGCGCCATGCGACGCCAATCGCGATGCATTCCTGAGGTCATGCGGCTTTCGCGTTCTTCGCTTCTGGAATGGTCAGGTTCTTCGGGAGACCGACTCCGTCGTCGAAACCATCTTTGCGGCGATGTATCATCGGGACATGGATGGGGCGCTTCGACTGAGGCCTTCCCCCTCCGGCCTTCGGCCACCTCCCCCGTATAACGGGGGAGGCAAACGGGTAACGGGAGAGATTTTTCAATGACCACCGCGCCGCTGTCGGCCGACACCGTCAAGAACTTCCTGTACGCCAGCACCGCCACCGTCTCGATGCAGATGATGAAACGGGGCTTCCGCAACTGCGCGATCGGCGGCGTGAAGCCGCTCAATCCCAAGGCGGCGCGCATGGTCGGGCCGGCGTATACGCTGCGCTACATTCCCGCCCGCGAGGATCTCGACAAGCCGCCGACGCCCGCCGATCCGCCGTCGGCGCAGCGCGCGGCGATCGAGGAGACGCCGGCCGGCCATATCCTGGTGATCGGCACCGAGGGCAACACGCGCTCGGGCACCCTGGGCGACATCCTGGCGCTGCGCCTCAAGGTGCGCGGTGTGGCCGGCGTGCTGAGCGACGGCGCCATGCGCGACTCGCCGGTGATCGGCAAGTTCGACTGGCCGGTCTACTGCACGGCGTCGGCCGCGCCGCCCAGCATGGCGAACCTGCATCCCGTCGAGGTCCAGACGCCGCTCGGCATCTGCGGCGTGCCGGTCTATCCCGGCGACGTGATCGTGGCCGACGAGGACGGCGCCATCGTCGTGCCGCGGCATTTGGCGGATGAGGTTGCCCGGGATTCCTTCGAACAGGAACGGCTGGAGAAATTCGTCGCCATCCGCATCGGCCAGGGCCGCGAGATTCCGGGCGTCTATCCGCCCAACGACCAGACCAAGGCCGACTACCAGGCCTGGATCAAGGCGGGCGAGCCCGCGACCTGGCCGAAGTAGGAGCCGAGATGCGTTTTGCGACCGTAGAACACAAGGGCAGGACGTTCGTCGGGCTGGTCGACAAGGCCGGCGAGAGCGTGACCGTGCTCAAGGGCGTCACCGAGATGAACGATCTCTTCCGCACTCCGGGCAAGATCGACGCCTCGGGCGAAAAGATCGCGCTCTCGGCGGTGAAGCTCAAGGCGCCGGTCCCGCTGCCGCTTCGCAACATCATGTGCGTGGGCAAGAACTACATCGAGCATGCCAGGGAGTTCGCCGCCAGCGGCTTCGACAGCAGCGCCGGCGGCGCCGCCGATGCGATCCCGACCGCGCCCATCATCTTCACGAAGGTGCCGCAGTCGGTGATCGGGCCGGGCGAGGCGATCCTCTATCCGACCGGCGTCAGCGAGCAGCTCGACTACGAAGCCGAGCTCGCGGTGATCATCGGCAAGGGCGGCAGGGGCATCTCCAAGGCGCGATCGATGGATCATGTCTGGGGCTACACGATCCTGAACGACGTGACGGCGCGTGACATCCAGGGCAAGCACAAGCAGTGGTTCCTCGGCAAGTCGATGGACACGTTCGCGCCGATGGGGCCGTTCTGCGCCACCGCCGACGAGGTCGACCTGAAGACCGGCGGCATCAAGTGCTGGGTCAATGGCGAGCTGCGCCAGGACGCGAAGTTCAGCGATCTCATCTTCGACGTGCCGACCCTGATCGAGACGATCTCGGCCGGCATCACCCTGGTGCCGGGCGACATCATCGCCACCGGCACGCCGGTGGGCGTCGGCATCGGCTTCAAGCCGCCGAAGTTCCTGAACAAGGGCGACAAGATCGACATGGAAGTCGCCGGCATCGGCCGCCTCGCCAACCATGTCTCGTGAACGCGCCGATATCGCCGCCGCGCGCAAGGTCCTGACCGAGGTCTGGCCGGGGCAGGCGCAGGAGAAGTCGGTCGAGCTGCTGAAGGCGCTGCACATCCTGACGCGGGAAGGCACGCTGAACGCCGACTCGCGTCGCAAGCTGAAGCAGGTTCTCCATCTCGTGCAGCTCCTGCGTCCCGCGCTCGACGGACTGCTGGCCGAGAAGCCCGAGCCGGTGATCGCCGATCTCGGCACCGGCAAGTCCTATCTCGGCTTCCTGCTGTACGACCTGGTGATCGGGCCCGCGGGGCGCGGCAGCATCGCGGGCGTCGAGGTGCGTCGCGAGCTCGTCGAGAAATCGCGGAAGCTTGCGGCCGACTGCGGCTTCACGCGCATGAATTTCGTGGCGGGCGAGATCGCGAGCACCGTGCTGCCCGGCGGCCATGCCGACATGGTGACGGCGCTGCATGCCTGTGACACCGCGACCGACGACGCCATCCGCTTCGCGCTGCGTCACGAGGCCAAGGTGATCGCGCTCATTCCCTGCTGCCAGGCCGAGGTTGCGACCTTGCTCGGCCACAGCAAGAGCCCGATCGACCAGCTGTGGCGCCATCCCATGCACAAGCGCGAGTTCGGCGCGCACGTCACCAACGTGCTGCGCGGCCTCGTGCTCGAGTCGCACGGCTACAAGGTCCGGGTGACCGAGTTCACCGGGCTGGAACACTCGCTGAAGAACGAGCTGATCCTGGCGACGCGCCACCAGCAGGGCAATCCGGTGGCCCGCCGCCAGCTCGACAAGCTCGTCGAGCAGATCGGCGTGCGTCCCGCGCTGCTCGACGCCGTACCGGGCTTCTAGTCCTCGATCTGCACGCGGATCGGCGTCGGCTTGAAGTTGTTGCAGGGGTTGTTGACCTGCGGGCAATTGGAGATGACGGCGAGCGCGTCCATCTCCGCGCGCAACGCGACCTGACAGCCCGGCGGCGAGACGCCGGTCGCGATGGCGGCGCTGCCGTCGCCCGTCACCGGCACCCGCATGAACCAGTTGATGTTGGGCACGATGTCGCGCCGGCCAAGCCCGTGACGCGACAGGCCGATGAGGAAATTCTCGCGGCAGCCCGGACAGTCCTTCACGCCGTAGAGCATCCGGTTGGAGGGGCCGCTGCAACAGCCGCCGATCGTATCGTGGCCGCCGAACTGGTCTTCGACGATGGTGAAGATCGGCCGGGCGATGTCGGAATAGAGCACGTGCCCCTTGGTGAGGAAGATCGTGCCCGCCGCCTTCATCGTGTTGGGCGCGTGGTAGCGCTCCTCGGGCTGGCTGGCGTTGTAGCAGAGGAAGTCGACGGCCTGCCGGCCCTCGAGGTCGGTGAGGCGCAGGACCTGGCCCTGCCGCACGATGCCGGTCCAGGGGGCGCCGGCGGGAACGATCTCGTCGAGCATGTCGGTCTCCTCAGGCAAAGCCCGGAAGCACGACGTCGTCCAGCACCGCGCCGATCACCTTGGATTGCCCGCGGCCGGGCAGCCCGTAATTGCCGCAGTTGATGCCGACCACGAGGTCGAGGTTCGGGAAGACGAGGAGCTGCTGGCCGCCCCAGCCGATGCCGCCGAACCATGGCTCCATGCGCTGCGGCGTGCCGACCGCATGCTGGCCGAGATACCAGTGATAGCCGTAGCGCCGTCCGTCCGGCAGCACGACTTTGGGTGTCAGCGACTGGCGCAGCCAGTCGACCGATACGATCTGCTTGTCCTGCCACTTGCCGCGGCCGAGCACGAGTTGGCCGACCTTCAGCATGTCGACCGGCAGCAGGCGCAGGCCCGAGGCGGCAATCGGCTCGCCGTCGCGGCCGGTCGCCCATTCCGCAGGACCGAAGCCCAGCGGCTCGAACAAGACGCGCCGCGCATAGGCCTGCAGAGTACCGCCCGTCCCGCGCGCGATCAGCCGGCCGAGCAGCGCGGTCGCGCCGCCGCAATACGTCCACGTCGCGCCCGGTTCGTCCACGATCTTGCGCTCGAGCACGAAGCGGTAGCGGTCGGGCGCGGCGTCCATCTGCGTCTCGCTGTTGCGCGGATCGCTGTAGGGCACCGAGCTCTCGTCCCATTCCAGCCCCATGGACATGCTGAGTGCATGCGTGACCGTGATCTTGTCGCGGCCGGGCTGCTTGGCGAGGCCGGCGTAGTCGGGGAACTGGGCGTAGAGGCTGGCGTCGGGTGCCGGCACCTTGCCCTCGGCGAGCGCGATACCGTAGAGCAGCCCGACGACGCTCTTGGACACCGAGCGCAGGTCGTGCAGCACTTTCGGCCCGAAAGTCACGGTGCCCAGCGGCTGGCCGCGCTTCTCATCGGCGCCCTTGCCGTAGTGCTCGAACACGAGCTTGCCGCCCACCGACACCAGCAGCACATGCAAGCCGCCCAGCTTGCCGGCGGTGTCGGCTTGGGCGAGACGGCGGGCGAAATCCTCGGTCTTGGCGGCGGGAGCCGCCATCGGGGCGGAAGGAACGAGGGCAGCGGCGGTGCCCAGCAACAGGTGACGACGATCGATCATGGGCGCGAGCGTAACGACCGCGCCGGCCTTCAACCACCCGTTTCAGGTGGCGGCGTTGGGTGTTACGCGATGCTTCAGCGGCTGCCAGGCGGTGCGCGGGATCGGCCGCAGAGTGTCGCGGAATTGCCGCGCGCATTCGGACCAGGTGAAGGTCTCGGCGTGGGCGCGGCAGGCCGCGGGATCGGATGGGAGGGCGGCCAGACAGGCCGCGCGCAGATCCTCGTTCACCGCGCCGACGCCCGGGACGGTCACGACGTCGAGCGGCCCCGGCACCGGATAGCCGGCGACCGGCACGCCCGAGGCCAGCGCCTCCACCATCACCAGCCCGAAGGTGTCGGTGCGGCTGGGGAAGACGAAGCAATCGGCCTGCGAATAGCGGTAGGACAGCTCCTCGGTGTCGACCGAGCCGAAGAAGCGCGCGTCCTTGTAGCGCCGCTGCAGCTCGCGCTTCTGCGGGCCACCGCCCACCACCCACTTGGTGCCGGGCAGCTCGAGGTCGAGGAAGGCCCTGATGTTCTTCTCGATGGCCAGCCGCCCGGCGTAGAGCCAGATCGGCCGTGCATCGCCGGCATGGTCGTCGCGCGGCCGGGGATGGAAGGCCGCGATATCGACGCCGCGCGACCACGGCACGAGATTGCCGAAGCCGCGCGCCGTCAGCTCGTCGCGGATCGACTGCGCCACCACCAGGACTGCCGACGAGGGCGCGTGGAACCGCCGGACGAAGGCATAGCTCCAGGCCAGCGGCACGCGCACGCGCGCCCGAACGTACTCGGGGAAGCGCGTGTGGTAGGCGGTCGTGAACGGCAGGCCGCGCCTGCGGCAGAAGGCGCGCGCGGCCCAGCCGAGCGGCCCCTCGGTCACGAGGTGGATGGCGTCGGGCGCGAACAGCTTCAGCATGTGGTCGAGGCGCGCGGCCGGAAACAGCGACAGGCGGATCTCCGGATAGGTCGGGCAGGGCAGGGTGCGGAAGCGGTCGGGACCGAAGACCTCGACCTCGTGGCCCTCTGTCTGCAGCAGCCGCACGACGGTCTCGATGGTGCGCACCACGCCGTTGATCTGCGGGCGCCAGGCATCGGAGACGATGGCGATGCGCATCCGGCCTACTCCGCCGCCAGGCGCGCGGGAGAGAAGGTCTCGATCGTGGCATTGGTGCGCGCCTGCTCCTCGGCCCAGTGGACGATGCGCAGGCGGCCGTCGAAATCCTCGACCAGCGCGGTGCAGCTCTCGACCCAGTCGCCGTCGTTGCAGTAGAGGATGCCGTCGATGGTGCGGATCTCGGCGTGATGGATGTGGCCGCACACCACGCCGTCGACGCCGCGCCGGCGCGCCTCGGAGGCGACGGCGCGCTCGTAGTCGCCGATGAACTGCACGGCGTTCTTGACCCGGTGCTTGAGGTAGGCCGACAGCGACCAGTAGGGCAGGCCGAGCTTGCGGCGGCCCCAGTTGAACCAGGTGTTGAAGCGCAGTGCCGTCGTGTAGGCCCAGTCGCCCAGGATCGCGAGCCAGCGGGCGTAGCGCACGATGCCGTCGAACTGGTCGCCGTGGATCACCAGCAGCTTGCGCCCGTCTGGCGTTTCGTGCACCGCCTCGGTCTCGACGGCCACGTCGCCGAAGGTGAGCTGGCAGTATTGCCGCGCCGCCTCGTCGTGGTTGCCGGGGATGTAGACGACACTGGTGCCCTTGCGCGCCTTGCGCAGGATCTTCTGGACGACGTCGTTGTGCGCCTGCGGCCAGTACCACCAGCGCTTGAGCCGCCAGCCGTCGACGATGTCGCCCACGAGATAGAGATGCTCGCACTCGTTGTTCTTCAGGAAGTCGAGCAGCAGCTCGGCCTGGCAACCGCGCGTGCCGAGGTGGATGTCGGACAGGAAGATCGCGTGATGGCGGGCGGGAGGATGGTGCCGTTCGATAGCGGTCATGTGGACAAATACTCGACCGGTACAAAATCTGTGGCGCGCGATTGCACCAACCTCAGCAGATTGTGTATGTCAGCCGTTGCGACGAGGTGAATCGGTTGTGACGGTTCGATGACATTCTTTTCCCCGAAATCCATCCTGCTGATTCGCAACCCGGTTGCCGGACGGCGCCGGCGCGGTCTGGTTGACGAGGTGATGCGCCGCGTGCGCGCCGAGGGATGGACCGTCGATCTGGTCGACACGGCGGCTCCGGGCGATGCGCGACGCATCGCCGAAACGTGCGACGCCCGCCGCTATGCCGTGATCGCCGTTGCCAGCGGCGACGGCACGATCAACGAAGTGGTGAACGGGCTCGCCGGTCGGCTCGATGGCGGACCAGCCTTGGCCATCCTGCCGCTGGGGACGGCCAACGTGCTGGCGCATGAGCTCGGCCTGCGCGCGACGGCCGCGATGGTGGCGCAGACCATGATCGCGGGCCGCGAGCTGTCGATGCGCCCGGGAGAGGCAACGTGTGAGGCGACCGGTTCAGGTCCGCCGCGGCATTTCTCGCTGATGGCGGGTGCCGGCTTCGACGCCAAGGTGGTGGCGGGCGTGAGCGCACCGCTGAAGCGCCGGCTCGGCAAGGCCGCCTACGTCTGGCGCTCGATGGTCGAGACACGGCGCTACCGGCCGGTGCGCTACACGGTCGAGGTCGACGGCGTAAATTACGAAGTCGCGTCGGTGATCGTCACGCGCAGCCGCCTCTATGCCGGCCCCTACGTCCTGGCGCCCGCCGCCGCGCTGGGCGAGCCGCTGCTCCACATCTGCCTGTTCGAGCGCTGGGGGCGGATGCAGACCTTGCGCTTCGGCCTCGCCCTGCTGCGCGGCCGCCTGCCCGTGACCGGCGGCTATCGCGTGATCACTGGCCGGGACGTGAAGATCTCGGTGCTGAGCGACGCCGGCGAAAGCCGCGCCCAGCCGGTGCAGATCGACGGCGACAACGCACTCACCCTGCCGGTGTCGATCGCACTCGCGGCGGGGTCCGTACGGATACTTCAGCCGGCCTGAGCGATTGACCTCATCCTTCGAGACGCGGCCCTTCGGGCCGCTCCTCAGGATAAGGTCAACGCCGTCGTCGGAAAGACTCTACCGCGCGGTCTGCTGCAGCTTGGCGATCACCTCGTTGGTCGGATGACCGTCGGCCGGCATGCCGGCCTGTTTCTGGAACAGCCGCACCGCCGAGCGCGTCTTGGGACCGAGCAGCCCGTCGGCCTCGTCGGTGTAGAGTCCCAGGCGCGCCAGCCGGTTCTGGATGTCGATGACCGTGCCGTGCGACAGCGGCTGGTCGTCGTCTGGCGGCGTGTGCATCACCTGCGGGCCGCCGGAGATCTGCTGGGCCAGGATGCTGACCGCCAGCGCATAAAGCGTCGAGCGGTTCCAGTTCATCACCGCCTTGAAGTTGGGATAGAGGATGAACGCCGGACCGCGCCAGCCGGCCGGCAGGATGATCGACGCATTCTCGTCGCTCGCCGGCAGCGCTCCGCCGACCGCGCGCTTCACGCCCATCTGCGACCATGCCCGCACCGGTTTGTCGATCGTGGTATCGGCCTGGTCGAGCGGAAAGTTCTGCGGCAGGACGACCTCTTCGGCGGCCGGCAGGCCGGGTTTGAAGCCGATGCCGCGCAGGAAGTTGGCGGCCGAGGCGAACGCATCCGGCAGCGAGTTCCAGATGTCGATCCTGCCGTTGCCGTCGCGGTCGACGGCGTACTTCATGAAAGTCGAGGGCATGAACTGCATGTTGCCCATGGCGCCGGCCCACGAGCCCTTCATCTGCTGCGTGGTCATGTGATTGTTGGCGAGGATCTTGAGCGCCTGGACCGTCTCATTGGAGAAGAACGCGGTGCGCTTGGTCATGCAGGCCAGCGTCGCCACCGATCGCAGGGCCGAGAAATCGCCCATGTAGGTGCCGTAGTTCGTCTCCATGCCCCAGAAGGACACGATGTACTGCGGCGGGATGCCGTATTCGGACTGAAGCTGGTCGAGCAGGCCGCGGTACTGCGCCAGCTTCTGCTGGCCCCTGGAAACCCGGTCCGCCGTCACCGCGTTGCCGACGTACTTGCCGTAGGTCAGCGAGAATTCCGGCTGCTTGGAATCGAGGTCGATGACCTTCTGGTCGGGCGCCAGGCCACGGAAGCCGGCGTCGATGACCGGGGCCGGAACGCCCTGGCGCGTGGCCTCGGCGCGGATGTTCTGCAGGCAGGATTGGAAATCCGTCTGCGCTGCCGCCGGGAGGGCGAGGAGGGCCGTCGTTGCGGCGAGGAGGATGGACCTGGAGAAGGGGGACATGCCCGCGATTCTATCACGAGCTGGCGATCGTCATCCCTTCAATTCTGACCGACGGCGCGTTCACCGAGCTCTTGAATTGCAAGTCGTTCGCGGGGGTCATCGCCAGGAACATGTCCTTGAGGTTGCCGGCGACCGTGATGCCGCTCACGGGGAAGCTCTGCCTGCCGTTCTCGATCCAGAATCCCGAGGCGCCGCGGCTGTAGTCGCCGGTCACTCCGTTCACGCCCGAACCGATCATCTCGGTGATGTAGAGGCCGCTCTTGATGTCCGAGATCAGCTCGTCGACCGAGTGCTTGCCCTTCTCGAGGTGGAAATTCGAGACCGTGGGGCCCGGCGGGCCCGAGGTGCCGCGCGAGGCGTGCCCGGTCGGCTTGAGGTTGAGCTGGCGGGCGGCCGCGAGATCGAGCAGCCACGTCGTCAGCAGGCCGTCGTCGATCACCGCCATGCGCGTGCACGGCAGGCCCTCGGCGTCGAACGGCCGGCTGCCCAGCCCGCGCTGCTTGTGCGGCGTGTCGACGATGCGGATGCCCGAGGCAAAGATCTTCGCGCCCATCTTGTCCTTGAGGAACGACGTGCCGCGCGCGACGGCGCGGCCGTTGATGGCACCGGCGAGATGGCCGATCAGGCCGCCCGAGACGCGGCGGTCGTAGACCACCGGCAGGCGCGCGCTCGTGGCCTTCTTGGGATGGAGGCGCTGGACGGCGAACCTGCCGGCATTGCGGCCGACCCGGGCGGCCGGCATCAGGTCCTCGAAATGCACGGCGCTCGACCACTCGTAGTCGCGCTCCATGCCGGTGCCTTCGCCGGCCAGGACGGCACAGGACAGCGAGAAGCCGCTGCGCTGGTAGCCGCCGGAGAACCCGTTGCTGGCGGCCAGCATGACCGACGAGCGGCCCCAGGCGGCCTCGGCGCCCTCCGAATTGGTGACGCCTCGCACCGCGCGGGCAGCATCCTCGGTCTCGGCGGCGAGGTCGAGCAGCGCCTTGGCCGACGGCCGGCGCTTGTCGTTCATGTCGAGGTCCGGCCACGACCTGGCCAGCAGCTCCTCCGGGGCGATGCCGCAGACCGGGTCTTCCGGCACGGCGCGCGCCATGTCGACGGCGCGCTCGGCCAGCACCTTGAGCGCCTTGGGCGAGAAATCCGTGGACGAGACGAAGGCCTGGCGCTTGCCGATGAAGACGCGCAGGCCGAGGTCGCGACCCTCGCTGCTCTCGAGCTTCTCGCGCGCGCCCAGGCGCTGGGCCACCGAGATCGACTCGCCGTTGACATAGAGCGCGTCGGCGGCATCGGCGCCGACGGCCTTCGCCCACTTCATCAGGTCGGCCAGCAGGTTGGGATCGACGCCGGCGGCCGACCTTGAGGGGCTGGTTTTTGGGGGACTGGCCTTTTTGGGGCTGGCCTTCTTCGGGATCGCCTTGCGCGTGGCTTTGCGGGCGGCTTTAGGGGCAGCTTTGCGGGGAGCGGTCTTCTTTGCCTTGGCCATGGGTGTGGTTCTACGCGCTTGCGGGCCGGGTCGTCGAGATCGTCCAATCGGGAGACCGGCCGGGTTGGCAGGGGAAGCAATGCCTCTCTAATATAGTCGGCGTTTCGCCTTGTGCGCTGTCGGGAGAGACATTTTGGATACCAAGCGACTCTATTCCGACACCTACACGACCTACGCCGAATTCCACGAAAAGAACATGTACCGGCACGACCTGCGGCTGCCGCAGCTCGAGCTGGTGAAGAACCATCTCGCCGACCTCCAGCTTCCCGCCGATGCGAAGGTCGTGGAAGTCGGCTGCGGACTGGGCCATCTGCACATCGCGCACCCGAACTGGCAAGGCTTCGAGTACGCCGACAGCGCCGTCGCCCTGGCCAAGAAGATCTACGGGCCGCAGCTCGACATCGTCGAGGCCGACGGGCGCGATCTGCCGCTGGCGGCCAACTCCGTCGACTTCCTCTTCAGTTTCGACGCACTCGAGCACATTCCCGAGGTCGAGCGCGCGTTCGACGAGATCGTGCGGACGATCAAGCCGAACGGCGCAGGCTACCTGCATCCGGCCTGGAACTGCCGTGCCTGGCAGGTCACGAAGCTCGGGATCAGGCCCTATTCCGAGCTTTCCCTGTCGGCGAAGATCGGCAAGTTCCTGATTCCGTTGCGTGACAACCTGCTTTTCCGCCTGGCCTGCAACCTGCCCGGCCGGGTCGTCCGCGAGCTGCGCCTGCTGCTGGGTGAGAAGGCCATTCCTCTGCAGTACCGGCCGCTCGTACCGGATGTCTCGCTGTGGGACCGCTACGACCGCGACGCCGATGACGATGCCTTTGTCTCGATGGATGCCCACGCCGCGCTGACGTATTTCGTCTCGCGCGGGTGGGCAACGCCATCGCACCCCGGTTTTCGCAGGCGCTTCCTGGTGCGCGCCGGCGGGATCCTGGTGCGCAAGCCGGCCTGAGGCGGCGCTTACGCCGCTGCCTGCCGCCTGAGGCGGCGCTTACGCCGCCGCCTGCCGGGTGGCGCGGTTGGCCGCGCAGCTCACGGCCTTGAGCGAGGCCGTGACGATGTTGGTGTCCATGCCGACGCCCCAAAGAACCCGGCCGTCGGCGGTCTCCGCCTCGATGTAGCTCACCGCCTGGGCGTCCGAACCGGCGCCCGTGGCGTGCTGGTGATAGTCGCGCACCTTGATCCTGACGCCGCAGTTGTTGGCCAGCGCATCGACATAGCCCGCGATCGGGCCGTTGCCGTGGCCGCTGATCTTCCGCTCCTGGCCATTGAAGACCACCTTGGCGTCGATCAGGCGCACGTCGGGGCGGCCGGGCTCCGGCACCGTCGTGTGGCTCACGAAGGCCACGGGGCTGGCGTTCTCGAGATACTCCTTGCGGAACGTCTCCCAGATCATCGCCGGCTGGATTTCCTTGCCGGTCCCCTCGGTGATCTGCTGGATCACCTTGGAGAACTCGACCTGGAGAAGACGCGGCATGTCGATGCCGTAGTCGCTCTTCAGGATGTAGGCGATGCCGCCTTTGCCCGACTGGCTGTTGATGCGGATGATCGCCTCGTAGCTGCGCCCGAGGTCGGCCGGGTCGATCGGCAGGTAGGGCACTTCCCAGACCTTGCTGTTCGACGCCTGCAGCGCCTTGAAGCCCTTGTTGATCGCGTCCTGGTGCGAGCCCGAGAAGGCGGTGAACACGAGGTCGCCGCCATAGGGGTGGCGCGGATGGACGGGGAGCTGGTTGCAGTATTCGACGGTCTGGCGGATCTCGTTGATGTTCGAGAAGTCGATCTCGGGATCGACGCCCTGCGTGAACATGTTGAGGCCCAAGGTGACCAGGTCGACGTTGCCGGTGCGCTCGCCGTTGCCGAACAGGCAGCCCTCGATGCGGTCGGCGCCGGCCATGTAGCCCAGCTCGGCCGCCGCCACGCCGGTGCCGCGGTCGTTGTGGGGATGCAGCGAGAGGATCATCGAATCGCGGTACTTGAAGTTGCGGTGGCACCACTCGATCTGGTCGGCATAGATGTTGGCCGAGGCCATCTCGACCGTCGCCGGCAGGTTGACGATCATCTTCTTCTGCGGCGTCGGCTTGTAGACGTCGCCCACGGCGGCGCAGATGTCGCGCGCGAACTCGAGCTCGGTGCCGGTGAAGCTCTCCGGCGAATACTCGAAGACCCATTCGGTATTCGGATCCTCGTCGGCCAGCTTCTTGACCAGCTTGGCGCCCGACACGGCAATGTCGATGATGCCGGCGTAGTCGGTGCCGAACACGACCCGTCGCTGCAGGGTCGAGGTCGAATTGTAGAGATGGACGATCGCGCGCTTGGCGCCGCGGCAGGCCTCGAACGTGCGCTCGATCAGCTCCGGCCGGCTCTGCGTCAGGACCTGGATGGTGACGTCGTCCGGGATCATCTTCTTCTCGATGAGCTCGCGCACGAAGTCGAAGTCGGTCTCGGAGGCGGCGGGGAAGCCGACCTCGATCTCCTTGAAACCCATCTCGACGAGCAGCTTGAACATCCGGGTCTTGCGGTCGGAATCCATCGGCTCGATCAGGGCCTGGTTGCCGTCGCGCAGGTCGACGGCGCACCAGATCGGCGGCTTGGTGATGACGGTGTTGGGCCACTGCCGGTCCTTGATCGGGACGGGCTTGAACGGAACGTACTTTTCGCCCGCGACGGGCATCATTGGCTTCTGGGGTGACATGGCTGGCTCTACGACTTTGGAGAATGAGACGGACGACAACGCGACCCGCAAGGTTCCCTGCGAAGGGAGGCGGGTCAGCGAATAAGTCGAAGCGTCGTCAGTCGGAGCATTGTGGGCCGGAGAATAAGGGCCGGCGCGCAGGAGTCAACTGGCCTGGAAGAGGGCCCGCCGGAGGGGGAGAGGGGAGGCCTCCGGCGGGAACTCGATCGGCAAGTCCAGTTGGTGGCAAGCTTAGTTGAGCGGGATGTTGAAGTTCAGGTTCAGGCCCGACGGGCCCTGCTGCTGATAGACCGGCGGAGCCACGAACATCGGGGCGGCGTAGACCGGCCGTTCGCGAACGTAGACCGGGCGCTCGACGATACGGCGCTCGACCACGCGGTCGTGTCCATGCCAGCCGTGATCGTAGTGATGATAGCGATAGCGATCACGGTCGTGATCGCGATCCCAGTGATCGGACGCCTGGGCGACGCCGGAGAAGGAGAGAATGACGGAACCGATAAGGGCAGCTCCGACAGAAAGCTTGCTAACGGTGCGCATGGGCGTGAACCTCCATTGACATAGAGGCTTACGCAGTCGGACTACCCCAACGTCCCCGAAAAGATTTGGGCATTTCCGCCATTATTAAAGCCGGCCGGGAGAGGCCCGGCCGGCTTCATGTTTTCACTGCTTTGGCTCTTGGTCACAATGCGGTCACAGGTCGACGCGCTGACCCAGTGGGCCTAACCCAGCGGGATGTAGAAGTTGAGGCTGGGCGGGCCGTAGTAGGGCGCCGGATAAACCACCGCCGGCGGCGCCACGTAGTATCGCGGCGCGTAGTAGCCGCCGCCGTACCAGCGGGCGTGATCCCAGCGATAGGGATGCGTCCACCCGTGATGGACCTCGCGGTCCCAGCCGCGATGATGGTACGGACCCGCCTCGGCGCTCGCGCCTGCGGCGGAGATGGCGACACCCGCGATCGCGACGATCGTGAGGGTTCGACCCAACGTGCTCTTGAGAATGCTGCGCATGGCAACCTCCTTTCACGAAGAGACAACGTCGGGGATACGAGGCGAGTTGACCGCGGAATGTGACCGTCGCGGGGAATTTCGCAGCCGCTTTCGGCCATGTTTCGCCGCCGCCTCCGCCACGGCTAAGATGGCCGCAACGACACGACAAGACGATCAGGGGAAGGAACGAGCAATGGCGGGCCCGCTGGCTGGACTTCGTATCATCGACTGCACGACGGTCGTGCTCGGACCGTGGGCCGCGCAGCAGCTGGGCGATCTCGGCGCCGACGTGATCAAGATCGAGCCGCCCGAGGGCGACACCACGCGCCAGCTCGGACCGGGCCGTCATCCCGGCATGGCCGCCTTCTACCTCGGCTGCAACCGCTCCAAGCGCTCGATCGTGCTCGATCTCAAGCAGGAGAGCGGCCGCAAGGCGCTGTTCAAGCTCGCCGAGACCGCCGACGTGCTGATGCACAACTACCGGCCCGATCCCGCCCGGCGCCTCGGCGTCGAGTACGAGAAGTTCGAGAAGATCAATCCGCGCCTCGTCTACCTCGCGACCTACGGCTATCGCGCCGCCGGACCGCTGGGGCCGAAGGCGGCCTACGACGACATCATCCAGGCGGGCTCGGGCCTGGCGGCGCTGCAGAGCGTGGTCGCGGGCCAGCCGCGCTTCCTGCCCACCATCGTGGCCGACAAGACCAGCTCCAATGGCGTGGTCTCGGCGATCCTGGCGGCGCTCTATGCGCGCGAGAAGACCGGCAAGGGCCAGGCGGTCGAAGTGCCGATGTTCGAGACGCTGGTCTCCTTCGTCATGGTCGAGCATCTCTACGGCGAGACCTTCATGCCGGCACTCGACACCGCGGGCTACAAGCGCGTGCTCAACAAGGAGCGCCGGCCCTATCCGTCGAAGGACGGGTTCTTCGCCCTGCTGCCCTACACCGACGGTCACTGGAAGGAGTTCTGCATCCTGGTTGGCCGCCCTGATCTGGCGGCGGATGCGCGCTTCCAGGGCATGGCAAACCGTCTCAAGAACGTCGAGCAGTATTATTCGACCCTGGCCGGCCTGTGCGCCGAGCGCACCAATGCCGAATGGGTCGAGTTGCTCAAGAACTCCAACGTGCCGCACGGGCCGGTCAACACGCTCGACGACCTGTTCGTCGACCCGCAGCTCACCGCCACCGGCTACTGGCAGGAGGTCGAGCATCCGACGGAGGGCAAGCTGCGCCTGCCGGGCATCGCGCCGCGCTTCTCCAAGACCCCGCCCGAGGTGACGCGGCTGCAGCCGCGCCTGGGCGAACACAGCGTCGAGGTCCTGGGCGAGGCGGGCTTTACCCCCGCCGAGATCGCAGCCATGTTGCAATCGGGCGCGACAAAGTCGGCGTGACCGCCGCAGAAGCGGCCCACGAATGGCGGCGAATCGTGGCGGGACCTCGCTTCAGCAATCGATGATGGATTGCCGGAGGCACGCCCTCAGCGCAGCAGTGCCGCCGCTTCAGGGCCGGCCTCGGTCTTCCACTTGTCGATCGTGCGCGCGGCCGCGCGCGCGAGGATGGCGTGCAGCTCGGGGGTGACTTCCGCCGCGGTGGTGACGGTGATGCCGCCGGCACGCAGCCGCGCTTCGGCCTCGCCGCGGCGCCGGACGAGGACCTGCCAGGCGTTGTCCTGTGTCGCCGAGGCGGCACGATCGACGGCGTCGCGCAGGTCGGCCGGCAGGCGCTCGTAGAGCGGCGTGGCCAAGGTCGCGAACGACAGCGGCACGGCGTAGCCGATGTCGGTGAAGAACGGCAGGGACTGCCGCAGCCTGGTGGCGGCCTCCTCGTCGCCCGGCGCCAGCACCGCCTCGCGGCGGCCCCCGGTGAAGGCGAGGTTGCTCACGTCGGCGTGGGCGGCGTCGAATACCTCGCGGCCGGCGGGATCGTCGACGCCCAGCTTCAGTGCCACGATGTCGCTCGGATTGCGGATCGGCCGCCTGGCCCACAGGCCCGCCGCCAATCCAGGCGCGGCATAGAGCAGGCGCTGGCCCGCGCGCGCGAGGCGCCGGGCATAGAGGCCGCGGGCGCGCTCGAGCAGGCCGCGCGCGTCGTCGTCGTCCCGGGTCGCGAACGGCAGCGCCGACAGCAGGAAGAGGGGATCGAGGCCGCCCAGCGCGCCAGCCGACGCGCACCCGGCGGCGAGCTTGCCCGCGCCGACGGCGCGCGGGATGTCCGCCGCCTTCAGGCCGAACGCCGCGTCATAGGACGGCAGCACCACGAGGCGACGCCCGCTCTCCGCCGCCAGCCGCCCGGCGAAAAAAGCGATGCAGGTGCCCGGCACGCTGTTGGCTGGATCCGCCGTCGCCATCGTCCACAGCGCGCCTTGCGCCGCTGCGGGCCGCCGCGTGGCCAGCAGCAGCGCCGGCATAGCGACCAGTCCGCGCATCACTCGCCGGCGCGGCAGCGGCATCGTTCCGTCTCTCGCCATTCCCGCACTATAGGCGCGGCATCGCGGAGTCGCCTGTGCGTTTCGGTTGTCGAGTTATTTGCTTTTCGGGGGTGCGCGCGGGACAGAACGAGGTGTAAATCAACTGAAGGTAGTATCGGTGTCCGCTCCGGACGCCCCGGGAAAATCAGGGAATCCCTCGCCCATGGGCTTGGATGTGTATGTCGGGTCGCTCGCGCGTTACTACGGCGGCGACTGGGAAAGCAGCGTCGACCGTGCCGCCCGCGAACGGGCCGCCTCTCCCCGGCGCGCCCCGCGCAAAGGCAAGGACAGCACCGGGAGCGAGCGCCTCCACCACGCGGTGTTGGCGTGGCGTGCCAACCTGCACGCTTCGCTGGGCGCCAATGCGCCCGGTCCGCTCGAGTGGGATGAATCGCCCGACGCGCCCTACTTCATCGGCCATCCGGGCTGGGACGGGCTCGGCGCACTGGTCCTGTGGGCGGCCTATGTCGAGCACCCGGTGCTGCGCGCGCCGGCGGTGCTGCCCGAGCGGTGGGATAGCGATCCCGCGCTGGTGCGCTGCAATGCCGAGGGCTTCCGTTCGCGCTACTCCCATCTCGTGCGCAACGTCGAGCTGTGGCTGCCGGCATCCTTCGCCTTCACCTTCGAGGGCGAGGACGTCGATCGCCATCGGATCGTCGTCGGATCTTCCGCGACCCTGGTGCGCCAGCTCGCCGAGCTCAATGCCGCGACCTGGAAGGTCGAAGACCGCGAGGCTGCCGCGTGGGGACGGCGGCGGCCCGACGACAAGGCACCGCTCGAGCTGCAGGCGCGCCATGCCTTCGCGGCGATGGCCGACCTTGCGCGCAAGGCGGTTGAGCATCGCCTGCCGATGAAGCTCGACTTCTGAAAACGAAAACGCCCCCTCCGGTGGGGAGGGGGCGCGACGATCGGGCGGCCTTTGATCAGCCGGAAGCGCGGGTCAGTAGGAGGCCGGCGGCTCGTTGGTCGTCGGCGGGTTGGCCGTGGGCGGCCGGTTGCGGCGCTCGTTCATGAACTGGTCGAACTCCGCGCGGTCCTTGGCCGAGCGCAGCCGGTCGAGATAGTCGTGGAACTCGCGCTGCTCCTCGTCGAGCTTGCGCAGCGTCTCCTGGCGGTATTCGTCGAAGGCGACGTTGCCCGAGCCTTGGCGCTGGCCCCAGCGGGTGCTGCGCTTCCAC
>Ga0207707_10001020_pt1 | contig 26893 bp, 32 predicted proteins | sample KBSC83BmetaG_FD_184336 | JGI IMG/M metagenome (GOLD analysis project Ga0207707, IMG submission 184336) | Corn rhizosphere microbial communities from Kellogg Biological Station, Michigan, USA - KBS C8-3B metaG (SPAdes) (version 2) | ecosystem: Host-associated > Plants > Roots > Rhizosphere ... | reverse complement strand
GACGCACTTCGCGTGCGACTACTGGAAGGCGGAGAGCCGCCCCGGGCACATCGTCTGCACGGCCTCGACGTCCGGGCTGCTCGGCAACTTCGGCCAGGCCAACTACGGCGCGGCCAAGGCGGGCATTGCGGCGTTCTCGACGATCGTCGCGCAGGAGATGGCGAAGTACGGCGTCACCTGCAACGCGATCGCGCCGGCCGCCCGCACCCGGATGACCGAGGGCGCCTACGGCGAGATCCCGCAGGGCCAGTCGGGCGGCTTCGACTTCTGGCACCCCGACAACGTCGCGCCGTTCGTGACGTTCCTCTGCTCCGACGCCGCGGCCGGTATCTCGGGCAAGGTTTTCGGGGTCCAGGGAGACGCAGTGGAGATCTACCGGCCGTTCACCTCGGTGGCGGCGATCGAGAACGGCGGCTCGCGGTGGGAGCCCGAGCAGTTCGTCGAGCGGGCGCAGGAGCTGTTCGACGAGAGTGGCATCGTGCCGCGCGCGGAGAACATGATGGCCAAATTGCGCTATTCGATGACCGACCGGGGCGCTTGACGCATATAGTTACCGTCTGGTAACACTCGGTCACCGGACCGAGAGGGTGGGGGCGGCGTGGTGTCCATGGTCTTGCGGCTGCGCCCGCTCGGCTCCGACCCGATCGTGCTGCCCGACCAGGCAGACACGGGCTCCTCCGTGGAACCCGCCGGGCCGGCGGCTGCGGGCGGCGTGGCGCCGGATCCGTTCGGCGCCTGGGCGGACGCCGTCTCGGCGGCCGAGGCCGACGCCTGCTTCCTGCTCGACGGGACGGGCGTGATCCGCGCCATCTCGGCGCACGCCGCCGAGCAGCTCGGCTACGTCGCCGAGGACGTCCTGGGGCACTGGCTGCTCGACGTGCTGCACCTGGTCGACTTCGACGAGCAGGACCTGCCGGGTGACTACGCCGACCGGCTCGGACCGTTGCTGGTCCTGCGGTCGCGCGGGCTCATGCGGGGACTGTTGCGGATCCGGCGCGGAGACGGACGGCTGGTGACCTTCGACTGCGCCTCGTCGGCGGTGCGCGACGCGGCCGGCGCGGTCGTCGGATCGGTCTCCTTTCTCGTTGACGTCGCTCGCGACTGACCGGCGGATACGCTGGTCGCCGTGCTCCCCCTGGACCGCCACACCCTCGACCTGCTGGCGCTCTCGGCGGCCGGGGCCGGGGGGCTCGGGCTGGTCCTCGGCCTCGTCGCCCAGCTGCGGGTGGGCCGGCTGCGCCGCCGGTTCGCCGTCCTCGACGGGCCGAGCGGTCGCGAGACGGTGCTCGACGCGCTGCACCGGCAGGAGGCCGAGGTGGCCGCGCTGCGCCAGGAGATCACGGCCGCGCGCGGCGATGTCGACCGCGCCCGCGGCGACCTGGCCGACGCGCTCCGGCACGTCTCGGTCGTGCGTTACGACGCCTTCGGCGACATGGGCGGGCGGCTGTCGTTCTCCGCGGCGCTGCTCGATGACGCCGGTGACGGCGTCGTACTCACGTCGATCAACGGACGCAGCGAGACCCGCACCTACGCGAAGGGCGTGAAGGCGGGTGCGAGCGAGCAGGCGCTGTCACCCGAGGAGTCCCAGGCGATCGAGGCCGCGATGAGCGGCCGGCTGCCGCGCGACGCCCGAGGCCGCCGTGCCGGAGCCCACGCCGCCAACCGCGTCGACCGGCCCGCGCCGGCGCGGTCCTAGTGCCACGGCGTCCCTGGTGCGGCTGACCTACCTCGGGCCCGAGGGGACGTTCAGCGAGGCGGCGCTGCGGGCGGCGCCGGAGTCTGCGGGCAGCGAAATGGTGCCCTGCCCGTCGGTAGCCGACGCGCTCGACGCCGTCCGCTCCGGCGAGGCCGATGCGGCGATGGTCCCCCTGGAGAACTCCGTCGAGGGTTCGGTCCCCACCACGCTCGACGAGCTGGCCGACGAGCCGCCGCTGCGGATCGCTCGCGAGGTCCTGCTGCCGGTGTCGTTCGCGCTGCTGGCGCGAGCCGGTACGACGCTGGACGCGGTCAAGACCGTCACGACGATCCCGCACGCCGAGGCCCAGGTACGCGGCTGGCTGCGCCGCACCCTCCCCGGCATCAGCTTCATCCCGGCGGCGAGCACTGCTGACGGCGCCCGTGCGGTCGCCGCCGGCGAGGCCGATGCCGCGATCTCGGCGCCGCTGGCCGCCGACCGCTACGGGCTCGAGATCCTCGCCGACGAGATCCACGACAACCCCGATGCGGTCACGCGGTTCGTGCTCGTGACGCCGCCCGGGCCGCCGCCCGGACCGACCGGCGCCGACCGGTCGACGGTGGTGGCGTTCATCGCCGACGACCACCCGGGCGCGCTGCTGGAGATCCTGACCGAGTTCGCCGTACGCGGGGTCAACCTGACCCGCATCGAGTCGCGGCCCACGGGCAGCGCGCTCGGTCGTTACTTCTTCTCGATCGACTGCGAAGGGCACGTCGCCGATGCCCGGGTCGGCGAGGCGCTGTCGGCGCTGCGGCGGGTCTGCGCCGAGGTGCGGTTCCTCGGCTCCTACCCGCGGGCCGACGGGCTGCCGCCGCGGCTGCAGCGGGCCACCTCCGACGCCGACTTCGCTGCCGCGGCCGACTGGCTGCGCCACATCCGCGACGGTCGCTAGCCGCCTGAGAGCCGCGGGACAAGCGAGAGGGCCCCGACCCCCCGCAGGTCAGGACCCTCTCGAGACAACCGGCCGTGAAGCCGGGGCTCTATGTCAGGGCAGGCTCGGCGCTGGCAGGGCGGGCAGGCACTCCGTGCCGCTCTGGCCCTGGTCGTTGATGTTGATGCTGTAGGTGACGCAGGCGGAGCCGCTGGTGGCGGCGAACGCCGCGGGGGCGATGACAGCACCGGACACGCCGAGTGCGCCGACCGTGAGTGCGAGTGCAGCGAACCGCTTCATCAAGACCTCCTGTCGTGGCGCCCCCCGCTGACGACCGGCTAACGGCCGTCCCCACCGAACGTCGCGCGTGGTGAGCAAGATTTTTCGGCGTACGCCGCCGGGAACGACAGGCACGAGGGAACATCCTCGTAGGACGAATGGTTCGCCCTACGCAACTATTGTGGTCTCAATGGGGCCAGCGACGTGCACCGGGAGGGCATGCATGACGACCGCGCCCACAGCAGCCGTGCAGCAGGCGGGGGGCCACGATCACGAGCGCTACAAGTGGGTCGCCCTGACCAACACGACGCTCGGCATGCTGATGGCGACCATCAACGGGTCGATCGTGCTGATCTCGCTGCCGGCGATCTTCCGCGGCGTCCACCTCGACCCGTTGCAGCCGAGCAACTCGAGCTACCTGCTCTGGATGCTGATGGGCTACCTGCTCGTCAGCGCCGTCCTGGTCGTGACGCTGGGCCGCCTCGGTGACATCTACGGCCGGGTGCGGATGTACAACGCGGGCTTCGCGGTGTTCGCCCTGGCCTCCGTGCTGCTGGCGGTCGACCCCCTGCTCGGCGCGAGCGGCGCGCTCTGGCTGATCGGCTGGCGGGTGCTGCAGGGCATCGGCGGCGCGATGCTCATGGCGAACTCCACGGCGATCATCACCGACGCGTGGCGGGTGGAGCAGCGCGGGTTCGCGCTCGGCATCAACATGGTGGCCGGCATCGCCGGCTCGTTCATCGGTCTGATCATGGGCGGCCTGCTCTCGGAGGTCGCCTGGCGGTCGGTGTTCTTCGTGTCGGTGCCGTTCGGCGTGCTCGGCACGATCTGGGCCTACAAGAGCCTGCGCGAGGTCGGCACCCGCACCCACGCGCGCATCGACTGGTGGGGCAACATCACCCTGGCGGTCGGGCTGATCGCGATCCTCGCGGCGATCACCTACGGCATCGAGCCGTACGGCGGCCGCGACATGGGCTGGCTCGATCCGTGGGTGCTTGCCGGTCTCATCGGCGGCACCGCGATGCTCGTCGTCTTCGTGGTCGTCGAGAGCCGCGTGACCGACCCGATGTTCGACCTGCGGCTGTTCCGTAACCGGGCCTTCGCCGCCGGCAACGCCGCCCAGTGGCTCAACGCCATCGCCCGGGGCGGGTTGCAGTTCATGCTGATCATCTGGCTGCAGGGCATCTGGCTGCCGCTGCACGGCTACAACTACGTCGACACGCCGCTGTGGGCGGGCATCTACCTGCTGCCGCTGACGACGGGGTTCCTGGTCGCCGGGCCGGTGTCCGGCTGGCTGTCCGACCGGTTCGGCGCGCGCGCCTTCGCCACGGGCGGGCTTGTGGTGGTCGCGGCCGCTTTCGGCGGTTTGTTGCTGTTGCCGACCGACTTCGCCTTCTGGCAGTTCGCGGTGCTTATCGCGGCCAGCGGGCTGGGGTCCGGACTCTTTGCAGCGCCCAATGCAGCCGCCATCATGAATTCCGTGCCTGCGACGCAGCGCGGTGCCGCCAACGGCATGCGTGCGACGTTCCAGAACTCCGGAATGGTGCTGTCGATCGGGCTGTTCTTCTCCCTAATGATCGTCGGACTGGCGAGCAGCCTGCCCTCGTCGCTCTACGCGGGCCTGACCGCGCAGGGCGTGCCGTCGCACGCGGCGCACCAGGTGGCCAACCTGCCTCCCGTTGGCAGCCTGTTCGCCGCGTTCCTCGGCTACAACCCGATCCAGAGCCTGCTCGGACCCTCCGGCGTCCTGCAGCACCTGTCGTCCGCGCAGGTGCACGTGCTGACCGGCAAGGAGTTCTTCCCGCACCTGATGTCCGGCCCGTTCCACCACGGCCTGGTGGTCGTCTTCACGATGGCGATCATCATGTCGCTGATCGGCGCGGCGGCCTCGCTCGCGCGCGGCGCCAAGTACGTCCACGGCCAGGACGCTCCGGTGGAAACCGGCGCCGCCACGCTGCCCGGCGCGCCGCCGGTGGGTGCCGCGCCGGCCGCACCCGCCGGGCCCGCTCCGGCGTACGACGGCGGGGCCAGGACGTCGAGGGGCGCTGAACGACGATGAGGTCGCTCGCCATCGCCGGTGCGCTGCTCGCGGGGCTCAGCTTCGCGGTCGGCAGCGTGCTGCAGCAGCGCGAGGCGCAGCTCGTCGAAGCAGGCGACACCCGGCGTCTGATCAAGGCGCTGATGCGTCGGCGGCGCTGGCTCGGCGGGCTCGCGGTCGCCTCGTCCGCCTATGGCTGGCAGGCGCTCGCGCTGGCGAACGGACCGCTGACGCTCGTGCAGCCGCTGCTGGTCTTCGAGCTGCCGTTCGCGCTCGTGCTTGCCGCCCGGGTGCACCGCCGGCGGATCGGCCTGCGCGAGATGGGCGCCGCTTTGATGGTTGCCGGCGGCATCGGCATCTTCCTGCTGTCCGCGTCGCCGCGCGGCGGGGCCGACCAGGCGAGCACGACCGGTTGGCTCACCCTGCTGCCGACGATGGCCTTCATCGTCGGCGCTCTGACGATCGCGGCCGGCCGGGCACAAGGGTCGGTGCCGCGCACGAGCCTGCTCGCCGGGGCGGCAGCGGTGACGTTCGCCACCATGGCGCCGCTGATGAAGGCCACGACCGAGCTTTTCGAGAGCCGCGGCGTTGCCACGGTCATCACCTGGCAGCCATGGGTCATGAGCGTCGTCGCGCTGGTCGGCTTCACCTTGAGCCAGCGCGCGTTCCACAGCGGGTCGATCGCGGTCAGCCTGCCGGTGCTGCAAGCGGTGCAGCCGATCGTCGGTGTCGCCGTCGGCGTCACCGTCTTCAACGAGCCGATCGTCACCTCGCCGCAGGCGCTGCTCGGCGAGCTGCTCGCCGCGGCTCTCGCGGTCACCGGCATCGCGCTGCTCGACACGTCACCGGTGGCGGCCGCTCAGGAGGGGGAGCCACGCGCGCTGCCGGCACCGGTGCCCGCGCAGCCGCGGGTCATCGACCTCGACGAGTCGCGCGTCGTCGTGCTCGCGACGCCTCAGGGCTCGGTCTCCGACGCGAGCGCTTCCAGCACCGGCAAGGCGGTTTCCAGGGCGGCGCGGTCGGGCGCGTCGAGTGCCGCCACCCGTCGCGCCAGGTAGAGCGTTCGTTCCTGCCGCATCCGCTCCAGCAGGTCGGTGCCCGTCGCGGTCAGCTCCGTCCAGATGACCCGTCGGTCGTCGGCGTCCTGCCGTCGGGCCACCAGCCCGCGCTCCTCGAGCGACGCGACGATCCGGGTGAGCGTCGAGGGTGAGATGTTCTCGGCGGCGGCCAGCTCGCCGAGCCGCAGCGGCCCGTTGCCCAACGTTGCGAGTGCCGACAGCTGAGACACCGTCAGCTGCTCGACGGCGTGGTGGCGCAGGTAGCGGATGAGCCGCCCGACGGCGACGCGCAGCCGGGCGGCGACCTCCGCGTCGGACTGTCCCAGCACGCTCAGAACGGTATGCCAGCGTCGGATCCGGGACCTGCCCGGCCACGGCGGCCGGCGCCCGGGGGAGAGCAGGGGTCAGCCGCCGGCCATGGCTCCGACGACGAGGAACGGTTCGCGGCCGCTGACCACCTCGGCGGGCAAGGGGTCGTCGGGCGAGGCGTGCGACAGGTCCTGCTCGCAGGCGAAGAACCGCACGAACGCTCGCCGTCGGGACCCGTCGTGGTCGCGGATCGTGCCGCGCAGCACCGGGTAGTGCTGCTCCAGCGCGTCGAGCACGGCGCGCTGGGTCACGGGTTCGTCGACCTGGAGCGCCACCTCGCCGCCGACGCCGGCCAGCCGGCGCAGGTGCGAGGGAAGCACGACCCGGATCATCGGCTCACGGCAGCGTCTGCACCTCGATCGACAGCACCGGCGGCAGGCTGTTGACGATCGGCGCCCAGCTGTCGCCCCCGTCGGCCGAGGCGTAGACCTGGCCGCCGGTCGTGCCGAAGTAGACGCCGCCGTCGTCGAGCGTGTCGACCGCCATCGCGTCGCGCAGCACGTTGACGTAGCAGTGCTGCTGCGGCAGGCCCTTGGTCAACGGCTCCCACTCGTGGCCACCGCTGCGGCTGCGGAACACTCGCAGCGCGCCGTCGAGCGGGTAGTGCTCGGAGTCGCTCTTGATCGGCACCACGTAGAGCGTCTCGGGCTCGTGGGCGTGCACGTCGATGACGAAGCCGAAGTCGGTCGGCAGGTCGCCGCTGACCTCGCGCCAGCTGTCGCCGCCGTCGTCGCTGCGCATGACGTCCCAGTGCTTCTGCATGAACAGCGTGCCCGGGCGGGACGGGTGCATCGCGATGTGGTGGACGCAGTGGCCGACCTCGGCGTCGGGGTCGGGGAGCCCGTCGGAGTGCAGGCCGCGGTTGATCGGCAGCCACGAGCCGCCGCCGTCGTCGGTGCGGAACGCGCCCGCGGCCGAGATCGCGATGAACATCCGTTGGGCGTCGGCCGGGTCGAGGATGATCGTGTGCAGGCACATGCCGCCGGCGCCGGGCTGCCAGTGCGGGCCGGAACCGTGCCCGCGCAGGCCGGGCAGCTCCTGCCACGAGCCGCCGCCGTCGGTGCTGCGGAAGAGCGCGGCGTCCTCCACCCCGGCGAAGACGGTGTCGGGATCGGTCAGCGACGGCTCCAGGTGCCAGACGCGAGCGAACTCCCAGGGATGGGGTGTCCCGTCGTACCACTGGTGCGTGCCGGGCACGCCCTCGTAGCGGAACTCGTTGCCGACCGGTGTCCAGGTGCGCCCACCGTCGTCGGAGCGCTGGACGAGCTGCCCGAACCACCCGGTCGACTGCGACAGGTAGATCCGGTCGGGATCGACCGGCGAACCCTTGGCGTGGTAGATCTCCCAGCCGCCGAAGTGCGGACCGGTGATCTCCCAGTCGGTGCGCTTCCCGTCGGCGGTGAGCACGAAGGCGCCCTTTCGCGTGCCGACCAGGACTCTGACTCCGCTCATGCGCGTCCTTCCCGTGACGTGTCTCGCTCATCCTGACGGCGGGGACCGACAGAAGTCATCGGTCCGCGGTCGACCAGTTTCGTCGGGTCAGGCGTCGAGCCGCGGCGGCAGCCCGAAGAGCGGGAACAGCCGTGCGGTGTCGAGGAAGAACGTCAGCTCACCGATCGCACCGTCGCGCAGGTCGAGGACCTGCAGCGCCCACGGCGCGTAGCCACCGGCGGGGTCCGGCTTGTACTGCCCGAACGCCGGGGCGCCGTTGGCCCGGGGCGCGGTGACGACCCGTGAGCCGCGGCAGGCGATGCCCGGCCCGAACCACCAGGTGAAGATGTCGTCGCGGCCGGACAGCCACAGGTCGTAGGGGGGCATCGACTGGGTGGCGTCGGCGTGGATCAGCTCGGTCAGCGCGCCGACGTCGTAGGCCTCGAACGCCCGCACGTAGCGGGCGAGCAGCTCCCGGTCGGCCTCGCCCAGATCATCGACCGACTGCTGAGGTACGTCGGCGGCGAGAGTGGCGCGGGCCCGCTGCAGCCCGCTGTTGACCGAGGCCACAGTGGTGTCGAGCAGCTCGGCTGCTTCGGCGGCCTTCCACTGGAGGACCTCGCAGAGGATGAGCATCGCGCGCTGCCGCGGTGGCAGGTGCTGCAGCGCGGCGACGAGCGCCAGCCGGACGCTGTCGCGGGTGACGGCCAGGTCGGCCGGGTCGGCCTCGGCGGTCATGACGAGGCCGTCCGGGATCGGCTCCAGCCAGGTCGTCTCCGGCCGTTCGTGCAGGTTCTCCGCCACCGGCTCGCCGGCCGGGCCCAGGTCCATGGGCCGGGCCCGCCGGTCGCGGCTGCGCAGCATGTCGAGGCAGACGTTGGTGGCGATGCGGTAGAGCCACGACCGCAGCGTCGACCGCTGCTCGAAGCCGTCGTAGCCCCGCCACGCCCGGATGAACGTGTCCTGCACGGCGTCCTCGGCATCGAACGGAGAGGCCAGCATGCGATAGCAGTAGGCGCGCAGCTCGATCCGGTGCCGCTCGAAACCGTGCTCCAGCTCGCGGGCGATCGTCGGGGCGCTCACCCGCGACATGCTACGTAGCGACGCCGGTCTCCACGACCGGTCCGAGCACCACCTCGTCGTCGACGAAGCGCGGTGCGGCGACCACCCAGCCGGCGCCGGCGAGCAGCACCAGATCGGCGAACATCAGGACGAACGGCGCGTTCCAGCCGCCGGTCGCTCCGTGCAGCACACCGACCAGCAGCGGGCCGATCGCTGCGATCGAGTAGCCGATGCTCTGGGTGAACGCCGACAGCGCGCCGGTCACCGCCGGCCCGCGGCTGCGCAGACCGATCAGCGTCAGCGCGAACGGGAACGCGCCACCGCCGACCCCGGCCAGCAGCGCCCACGCCCAGGCTCCTGCTGCGGGTGCCGCCAGCATTCCGACGTACGCCGCGACGTAGCAGGCGACGAAGAGGATCACGAGGCTGCGCTGGGACCGCACCCGCGCGGCCACCGCGGGCACCGCCATCGACATCGGGATCGACAGTGCCGACAGGAACGCCACGAGCAGGCCGGCGCGCGCGGAGGAGAACCCCGCCTGCTCCTGGAAGAAGTTCGCGAACCAGCCGAAGGCAATGTAGGCCTGCATCGACTGAGCGCCGAAGAACAGCGCCATCGCCCAGGCGGTGCGGCTGTCTCGCAGCAGCCACGCGTGGGCCGGCGCGTCACCGACCGTCGCGTCGCGCGAGGGACGACGGGCGAGCCAGACGACGACGGCGAGTGCCGACAGGGCCGCCCACGAACCGAGGCCGACCCGCCAGCTGCGCGCGCCCCCGATCGACGCGATCGGCACGACCGCGGCCGCCGCGACCGTGGTGCCGACGGCCAGCGCCGTGGTGTAGGCCGCCGTGACCGGGCCCACCCGGGTCGGGAAATGACGCTTGACCATGGCCGGCAGCAACACGTTGCCCATCGCGCCGCCGGCCAGCGCGGGCACGCTGAACAGCAGGAAGAGCAGCGCGTCGCCGACCAGCACCCGCAGGACCAGGCCGGCCGTCATCAAGGCGAGGGCCGCGGTCAGCGTGCGCGCCGCACCGAGCCGGTTGGCCATCCGCGGGGTCACCCACCCCAGCCCGGCGAAGCAGATCACCGGCAGCGTCGTGAGCAGCCCGGCGAGGCCGCTCGACAGCCCGATGCTGTGCTCGAGATCGTCGAGCAACGGGCCCACGCTGGTCACCGCGGTGCGCAGGTTGATCGCCGCCAGGACGATCGCGCCGACCAGCCCCCAGTCGAGGGGTTTCGTCGTACGCCGGGCTGCGGTCTGCTGCTCCGCGCCGACGCTGCTCACACCCCAGTGTGACCGTTGCGCGTTGATGCCTATGCGTACGACGGGTCCGGTTGTAGCGTGCGGCCGTCGTGATCTACGCGCCGGCTGGAAGGAGCCGAGTCATGCTGCGTGGGTTCAAGAACTTCTTCATGCGTGGTGACGTCATCGTGGTCGCCGTCGGACTGGTCGTCGCGCTGGCGTTCAGCACGCTGATCAACGCGTTCACGACCAACATCATCAACCCGCTGATCGCCGCGGCTCAGGGGACGAAGGGTCCGGGGCTCGGCTGGCAGCTGCGGACCGGCGGTGGTAACGGCACCTTCCTCAATCTCGGTGCGTTCATCTCCGCGATCATCTACTTCCTCATCTTCATGGCGGTCGTCTACTTCGCGATCATCGCCCCCTACCGGCTGATCCAGAAGCGCCGCGGCATAACGGTCTTCGGCGACCCGCCGCCGGTGCGCACGTGCCCGGCGTGCCTGTCGGGCGACCTGCCGGTCGAGGCGACGAAGTGCCGCTTCTGCGCCAGCGATCTGCCACCGGTGGCGACGACGACGGCCTAGCTCGGCAGCCCGTCCAGAGTGTCGTCGGGCAGCGTCGCCGGCTCCGGCGCGACGAGCGTCGTTGCACACTACGGGCAACTTCTCTGGAGGGTGGCGCCGTGGGCCGCAAGATCCTCTTCATCACGACCGACCAGCAGCGCTACGACGCGCTCGGCTGCAACGGCGGCGCCATCGCCCGCACGCCGGTCGTCGACCGGCTCGCCGCCGAGGGCATCAACTACCGGCGCGCCTACAACCAGAACACCGTCTGCACGCCGGCGCGCTCGACGATGCTCACCGGGCAGTACGTGCGGACCCACGGCGTCGTCGCCAACGGGATAGCCCGGCCCGACGACGCGCCGAGCATCGCCGGCTGGCTGCACGAGCAGGCGGGCTACCGCACGGCACTGCTCGGCAAGGCGCACTTCGAGCCGGCGCTCGACCCGCGCGGCGAGTACCGGGAGAACGCGCTCGCCCGCGAGGACTCCTACGGGCCGCACCGCGGGTTCGAGCACATCGAGATGGCGATGCACGGGTCGAGCCCGTTCTGGCACTACGGCACGTGGCTGGCCAAGGAGCACCCCGAGCACCTCGACTCCTACGTCGCAGTGCTGAGCGGCAAGGGCGGTGGAGACACCGGCGCGCCGGAGACGAAGATCAACCCGATCCCGCGCGAGTGGTACCACACCGACTGGGTCGCCGACCGCACGATCGCCTGGCTCGACTCGCTTCCTGCCGACGACGACTGGTTCTGCTGGATGTCGTTCCCCGACCCGCACCACCCGTGGGATCCGCCCGCCTGCGAGCTCGGCCGGGTCGACTGGCACGACCTCGACCTGCCGCCGGGCCACCCGGGCTCGGGCGACGCCATCGCGAAGCTGCTCGCGCAGAAACCGGCGCACTGGCTGGCCTGCTGGGAGGGAAGCTGGCTCAACCTCGAGGGCGGCCCGGGCAACTACCGGCCGCAGCGGCTGTCCGACGACATGATCCGCGAGGTCAACGCGAAGACGCATGTCATGAACGAGCTCATCGACGAGGCGGTGGGCAGGGTGCTCGACCGGGTGGCCGCGCGCGGTTGGGCCGACGACACCGACGTGGTGTTCACCACCGATCACGGCGAGATGCAGGGCGACTTCGGCATGCTCTTCAAGGGGCCGTTCCACGTCGACGCGCTGATGCGGGTGCCGCTGGTGTGGCGCCCGGCGCCGTCGGCGGGCATGGCGCCGGCGGACGTCCCTGAGCCGGTCGGCCACCTCGACCTGGCGCCGACCTTCTGCGAGATCGCAGGCGTGCCTGTGCCGGACTGGGTGCAGGGCTGCTCGCTACCGACCGCCCCGGGTTCCGGGCGCGAACGGGTGCTGTGCGAGTGGGACAGCCAGCTGCCCGGCTACGGCTTCCACCTGCGCTCGATCGTGCGCGACGGCTTCCTCTGCACCGTCTACGAGCCGAGCACCAAGAACCAGCCCAACGGCTTCGAGCGGTGGCTTGCCGACGTCGACCCGATGATCGCCAAACTGCTCGACCTCGACGTGTCCCATCCGATGGGGCCGCAGAGCACGGTGGAGTACGACGGGTCCGAGGGTGAGCTCTACGACCTCGAGGCCGACCCGCACCAGCAGCGCAACATGTGGGACGACCCGGCCTGCGCCGGCCTGCGCTCGGACCTGGTGGCCGACCTCTACGACAGCCTGCCCCCGGCGCACGCGCCGCTGCCCGTCACCCACCCCGCCTGAGGAGAGTCGTGTACATCGAGCCGACGGCATCGCCGATCTCGACGCCGACCGCCGACCCGCGGCCGATCGCCTGCGCCGCGCGGTAGGCCCGCTGCCCTCAGCCGGCGAACTGCTCGGTGATCCACCAGTAGCCGTGGCGGTCCTGCACGAGCCCTACGCCGACCTCGCGGAACCCCCTGTCGAGGATGTTGGCGATGTGGCTCGCCGACAGCTCGAAGGCGTGCTCGACCGAGCAGGGGCAGTCGCCGTAGCCGACGTTCTGCGCCCACCTCATCGCGTTGGTCGGGTCGGCCGCGTCGTGGAACAGCGTGCCGGCCGCGGCCATCCGCTGCGTGTGCTGCTGCGCGAAGGCGTCGAGCTCGGCGCGCTCGGCGAGCGCCGGGAGCCCCGATGCGACGCGGACCTGGTTGATGCGGCCGATCAGGTAGCCGCGCAGGTCGGTGGCCGCATGGGCCGACGGCATCGTCGCGAGCACGCTGACGAACGCCAGCGCGACCGCGAGCAGTGCCAGCGGCAGGACGCGGCGCGGCGGGCGGGCGCCGGGCCGGGCTCGAGAGACGGACGGGACGGTCTGGGGGCATGGCTCGACGGCATGCTGTGAAACTCGCACGGGGCCGCAGTATGCCGTAAAGCGGCATAGACCGGACAAACGGCATCGGCGTGTCGGCTCGGCCGTATCAGCAGCGGCGGCGGCCGGCGGCTACTTCACGCTGGTGATGAGGCGCTCGCGGTCGAACACCGTGGCGGCGAGCCGGGCACCCAACCGGTTCAGCACGATCAGCGCGATGCCGAAGGCGACGGCGACCCGCAACGATGGCGGGATCACGTTGAAGGCGACCAGCGACGTGACCGCAACGGCAGGCAGGCTGGCGAGGATCGACAGCTGGCCGGCGGTGCGCGGATCGCTGGTGCGGGCGGACACCGCGATGCCCACCCAGATGGACCACGAGACCAGCAGCGGCGTGAACACCAGCTGGGCCGCGAGGTCACCACCGCGGACGACCGCCGAGGCGACTTCGGGTCGGGCGAAGAGCTCGACGATGGCGACGTACAGGCCGAAGACGAGGTAGGACACCGCGACCGACGGCACGAACGCTGCCAGCGCCTTGCCGATCAGCAGCTCTTCGCGGCGGATCGGGGTGGCCAGGATCGGCTCCAGCGTCGCCTGCAGCCGCTCGCCGACGACGGCGTAGGAGGCCATGGCCGCGGGGACGAGGACCGGGATCGCCAGCATGTACAGCAGCGAGTGCTCGTGCCGCAGCGGCACCGACGCCCCAGACGGCAGCGTGAAGACCTGCACGACCGGCTGGATGACGAACACCAGCGGCAGGATCGCCATGGCGGAGACGACGTTGCCGTTGTGGCGGTACTCCCGCAGCTCCTTGAAGAACACTGCGCCGATCCGCCGCCGGCTCATGGTCATGGCGTGGTCGCTCCGTCCTGGTCGAGCAGCTCGAGGTAGACGTCCTCGAGCGACCGCCGGGCCTCGGCGATGGACAGCACGTCGGCACCGGCCGCGACCAGCGCGCGGGTCACGGCGGGAGCTGCGAGGTTCGCGTCGGAGACGGTGAGGACGTACGCCGAAGAGCCGTCCGCCTGCCACCCCTCGACGCCCGGCAGCCCGGACAGGACGTGCTCGGGCGCGCCGAGCGGCGCGAGCGTGCGCACGGTGAGCGTCTTGGCGAACAGCCGGTCACGCAGCTCGTCGGGGCGCCCGATGGTGCGCAGGGTCGTGTTGAGGATCGCGACCCGGTCGCAGAGGCGCTCGGCCTCCTCGAGGCGGTGCGTCGTGAGGAAGATGGTGACGCCCTGGCGGCGCAGGTCGTCGACCAGGTCGTGCACGTCGCGGGCGGCGGCCGGGTCGAGCCCCGAGGTCGGCTCGTCGAGGAAGAGGATCTGCGGTTCGTTGAGCAGCGCGCGAGCAAGCGCGACCCGTTGGCGCAGCCCCTTCGACAGGCTGCCGCACGGGTCGCTCGCCCGGTCGGTCAGCTTGACCACGTGCAGCGCCCGGTCGATGCGCTCGCGCGGGTGGGCGACCTCGTAGAGGTCGGCGAAGCAGGTCAGGTTGTCGACGACGCTGAGCCGCGAGTAGAGCCCGGGCGACTCCGGCATGATCGAGATGCGCCGCCGGATCTCGACGCCGTTGTCCGGGTGCAGCGCCAGGCCTGCCACGGTGGCCGTGCCCGACGTGGGGGCGATCAGCGTGCCGAGCGTCCGCACCGTCGTCGTCTTGCCCGCGCCGTTGGGACCCAGGAAGCCGAAGACCTCGCCCTGGCCGACTTCGAACGTCACGTCGCTGAACGCCAGCCGCGTCCCGAACTGCTTGGTCAGCCTGTCGACCGACAGTGCGATGCCGGTGCCGGCGGCAGGCAGGTGCTCGGCCGGCGCTGGCATGGACACCGCCTCGGTCTATGCCGGTGGTTGCCACCCGTCAAGCACTTCGACGAAATGCTCGACCTCCTGCTTACCCACCTCTTGACTTCCTAATGGTATTAGGACATGCTCTCGCGTCATGGCAACGGAGCCGGTGCCCCTGGATCGCCGTCAGCGGCGGCGCCTGGAGACGATCGAGGAGGTTCTCGACGTCGCCATCGAAGTGATGGCCGAGCAGGGGGTCGCCGGGCTGTCCGTCGGCGAGGTCGCCCGGCGCATGGGCATCCGGCCGCCGTCGCTCTACGTCTACTTCCCGAGCAAGCACGCGTTGTACGACGCGCTCTTCGAGCGCGGTGCCCGGCTGCTCGTCACGCAGGTGCGCACGAAGACGGCCGACCTGGCGAGTCGTGATGCGTCGATGGAGGAGATCCTGCTCGACGCTGCGCGCGTCTTCGTCCGCTGGACGATCGAGCATCCGGCGTACTCGCAGCTGCTGTTCTGGCGGCCGGTGCCGGGGTTCGAGCCGTCGCCGTCGGCCTATGCACCGGCCACCGAGCTCGTCACGCTCAGCAGTGAGCGGTTCGCCGCGATGAGGGACCGCGGGCTGCTGCGCACCGACGTCTCCCTCGACGTCGTGCAGCGCGACTGGACGGTCTTGATTGCCGGCGTCGTCAGCCAGCAGCTGGCGAACGCACCAGATGAGGACTTCGAGCGGGGGCGGTTCGTCGCCGCGCTTCCCGCGATGGTCGCCATGTTCGCGCGCTACTACGGCGCCGGACCCACATCCGTGCCCCGAAGGAGGGCCACCCGTGAACGCTCGCGTCGATCAGATCGCTGATCGCATCTACCGCATCTCCACCTGCGTCCCGGAAGTCGCACCAGGAGGCTTCACGTTCAACCAGTTCCTGGTCGACGCGGAGGAGCCGCTGCTCTACCACACCGGCATGCGAGGGCTGTTTCCCCTTGTGCGCGAGGCGATCGAGACCGTCATGCCGGTCGAGCGGCTGCGCTGGATCGCGTTCGCACATCTCGAGGCCGACGAGTGCGGAGCGGTCGACGAGTTCCTCGAGGTGGCACCGCACGCGCAGGTCGCGCACGGCGCACTCGGCTGCATGCTGTCGCTCGAGGACCAGCTCAGTCGAGCCCCGCGCCCGCTCCAGGACGGCGAGGTGCTCGACATCGGCGGCGCGTCGTTCGCCTGCCGGATGCTCGAGGTCGCGACGCCGCACGTGCCGCACAACTGGGAGTCGCACCTGTTCTTCGAGCAGGAGTCGGGCACCTTGTTCTGCGGCGACCTGGTGACGCAGATCGGGGACGGGCCGGCGATCACCGGAGATGACCTCTTCGACGCCGCGATCGCCGCGGAGGAGCTCTTCCACCAGACCTCGCTGGGACCTGCGGTGCCTGCCACCTACCGGCGGCTCGCCGATCTCGACCCGCAGCGGCTGGCCATCATGCACGGCTCGTCGTACGACGGTGACTGCTCGACGCTGCTGCGCGCACTCGCCGACGCCTACGAGCACCGCTTCGGTTGCGGGGAGGCCGCGGTCGCGGCCCAGCCACTGCCGGCTCACGACGATCTCGTGGGGGCGTGAGGGCATGAGCACGTCGACGGCCGGGCGGCAGGTTCCGCCGCCGCGCCGCCCGGCTCTCGACCGCGCGGTGGCGATGCGCTTGGCGCGCACCGAGTACGCGCGGCTGGCCGACCAGCTCCGCGAGCTGACCGACGACGACTGGCGCGCCCCTACAGCCTGTCCGGAGTGGGACGTGCACGCCATGGCGTGCCACGTCCTCGGCATGGCGGAGATGGCCGCGTCGCCCCTGGAGGCACGTCGGCAGACGGGGGCCGCGGCCGCAGCCGGTGGGGTGTTCATCGACCGGCTCACCGCGCTGCAGGTCGACAAGCACCGGCACCGCTCGCCATCCGACGTCGTGGCGCGCCTGGCGGCCTTTGGGCCGAAGGCGGTTCGTGGCCGCCGCATGATGCCGGGGTTGCTGCGCCGCCGACCGATGCCGCAGGAGCAGCCCCTCGACGAGACCGGCACCGTGACCGAGACGTGGACCATGGGCTACCTGACCGACGTGATCCTCACCCGCGACCCCTGGATGCACCGCAGCGACATCGCGGCGGCGACCGGCCGCCCGATGACGCTGACGCCGGAGCACGACGGCGTTCTCGTGGCCGACGTCGTGGCCGAGTGGGCGCAGCGGCACGGGTCGCCCTGCCGGCTCACCCTCACCGGCCCTGCCGGAGGCAGCTGGGGCTTCGGTGCGGACGGACCCGAGCTGCAGCTCGACGCGGTGGAGTTCTGCCGCACCTTGTCGGGTCGCGGCAACGGCGAAGGGCTCCTCGCGACGCGAGTGCCGTTCTGACGCTGACGTGCGCCCAGCGGCCTCACGTCAGAGCGACCCGCACTCCGCAGATGGTGCGCTGTTCACCGCGTCGTTCCGCGTCGGCTGCTGCGAGCGTCACGGAGACGAGGGAGTCGACCGGGCCCTCGACGAACAGCACCGTCGCGTTGTCCAGCTCCAGCCTGCCGTCGGTCGAGGGGCAGCCGGTGATGGCGGCCCACCGCTCGGCGGTCCGCTGCGGGTCGCGGGCCTGTACCTCGACCGCGGTGATGCCGCTCACTGCGTCGGTGCGCCGGGCTCGTTGCCAGTCGGCACCGGCAGGGCCCCACGGTCCGTCGGGGTCCTCGCCGCCGGGCTGCCAGTCGATCTCCAGGAACGAGCCGCCGGTGTCGCTCGGATGCAGCTGCATGATGCGGTAGCCGTCGTGGTCCTGAGCGTCGACGACAGTGCGTACGCCGAGAGCCTCGGCCCGCCGGCGTACGGCAGGCTGATCGTCGGTGTGGCAGATGACCATGTAGCCGCCGTCGCCGCCGAGTCGTTCAAGCTGCCGGCCGGCGGCGGTGCCCTCGCGCGTCGGCGCGACCACCTCGATGAACTGGTTGCCCACCGGGAGCACGGCGTTGTGCAGGCCGAAACGCGCGACGCCCGGGTCGCGGAAGGCGATCTCCAGGCCGTACGCCTCGTGCAGGTCGCGCACGACGGACTCGAGGTCGGCGGCGACGAGTGCGATCTGGCGCAGCCGGATCCAGCTCATGTGAACCTCGGCTCCCGCTTCTCGAGGAACGCACGGAACGCCTCCGCGGTGTCGGCGCTGGCGGCGATCCGCAGGTGTCGCTCCGCTTCGTAGTCGACGAAGTCCGGAAGGCCCATGCGTTCGGCCGCGAGGTAGTTCTGCTTCAGCCCGCGCAGCGCAGTCGGTGACTTCTTGAGTAGTCCGGCGAGCACGCCCTCGGTGTCCGCGCGGAACGACTCATCGGCGTACACCCGGGCGACGAGCCCGATGCGCAGTGCTTCCTCGGCGCCGACCTTGCGCGGCAGGAACGACAGCTCGCGTGCGCGTGCCGCGCCGATGAGACGCGGCAGGGTCCAGGGGATCGCCATGTCGCCGGCGACGGCCACGTCGAGAAATGCGGTGTTGAGCTTTGCAGAGGCGGCCATGAGCCGCAGGTCGCAGGCCAGCGCCCAGCCGAGCCCCGCGCCCGCGCAGGCGCCGTTGATCGCGGCGACGGTGACCGCGGGGATCTCGTGCAGCAGCGTGGCGACAGCGAACTCGCGGGAGGTGAGCCGCTCGTCGACGGCTCCTGTGGTGAAGTGGTTGAGGTCGGCGCCGGGGCAGAATGCTCTGCCTTCGCCCGTCAGGACGAGCACGCGCACCGATGGGTCCGAGCCCGCGAGTTCCACGGCGTCGCGGGCCTCGCGGACCATCCGGTTCGTCATGCCGTTCATGGCGTCCGGCCGGTCCAGGGTCAGCCGGGCGAGGCCGCCGTCGACCTCGTAGCGGATCGTCTCGAAGTCGGTCACGTGCCCAGCCTCGGGAACGTCGCCGGTCGCTTCTCCAGCAACGCCGCCGCGCCCTCCTTCGCGTCGACCCGGTCGAGCGCGGCGTACTGCACCGTGTCGATCTCGCGCAGCGCCGCCCGGTAGCCGGCGCCGCCGAGGTGTTCGTAGACGAGCCGCTTGGTGTCGGCGAGCGACGCCGGTGACACGTTGTCGGCCAGGTCCTCGACGTAGCGGCGCGCGGAGGCGAGCAGGTCGTCCGGCTCGACCACCTGCTGCACGAGGCCGATCCGGTGCGCCTCCGCCGCGTCGATCCGCCGCGACGTCCACAGGAGGTCCAGCGCGGCGCCGGCACCGAGCAGGCGCGGGAGGATCCACGTCGTGCCGTGCTCGGCGATCAGCCCGCGCTTGGAGAAGATCGAGGTGAACGAGCCCGCGGACGACGCGATCCGGACGTCGGACATGACCGCCAGCACGAAGCCGCCGCCGGCGGCGACCCCGTTGACCGCGGCGATGACCGGCTTCGGGATCTCGAGCAGCCAGGTGAACAGGCCCGGCACCTCGCCGGTCTCCCGGCGCGATGACGAGCCGGCGGTCGTGGTCTCGGCGAGCACGGACGCGTCGAGCCCGGAGCAGAACCCCCGCCCCGCACCGGTGACGACGATGCCGACGACGCTGCGGTCCTGCGCCGCGGACGTCACCGCCTCGCGGAACTCCGCGAGCATCGGATAGGTCAGCGCGTTCAGCTTGTCGGGCCGGTCGAGCGTGATGACGGCGACGGGGTCGTCGACCTGGTAGCGGATCTCGGCCATGGCCGGAGACTAGCCCCGGACCCGCCGTACGCCGACCTATGCTGACGCCGCCGGAGCGTGCCTCCGGATCCCCGTCGCGTTGCTGATCCGGAGGACGGTTGTCCACGATCGAGCACCACCGCCCGCACCACATGCGGACGCTGGCGGTGCTCAGCCTCGCCGGCCTGGCCTACGCCCTCGCGCAGACGACCGTCGTCCCCGCGCTGCCCGAGCTCATGCGCGGGTTGCACACCGACGAGAGCGGCGTCACCTGGACGGTGACGGCCTACCTCATCGCGGCCGCGGTGTTCACGCCGTTGCTCGGCCGGCTCGGCGACATCTACGGCAAGCGGCGGCTGCTGGTCGTCGCGCTGCTCGTCTTCGCCGCCGGATCGCTTGTGGCGGCGGTGTCGTCGCAGCTGTGGGTCGTCGTCGCCGGGCGGGCCGTCATGGGCGTCGGCGGCGGCATCTTCCCGCTGTGCTTCTCGATCATCCGGGACGAGTTCCCGCGCGACCAGGTCGGCCGCGGGGTCGGCCTGATGTCGGCGATCGCCGGCATCGGCGGCGGGCTCGGGCTGATCGTCGGTGGGCTGCTCGTCGACTACACGTCGTACCACTGGATCTTCTGGCTGGGCGGGCTGATGGGTGCGGGCGGGGCACTGGCGGCGCAGGTCGCGGTGCCCGAGTCGCCGGTGCGCACGCCGGCGCGTCTCGACGTGCGCGGTGCGCTCGTGCTCGCCGTCGGTCTGACGCTTCCGCTCATCGCGATCTCGCAGGCGAGCGAGATCGGCTGGGGCGCGCCGCGCACGCTCGGGCTGATCGGGGCGGGTCTTGCGGTGCTCGTCTTCTGGGTCTGGCTGCAACGGCGTACGCCGCAGCCGCTGGCCGACATCGCCGCCCTGGTCAAGCCGCCGGTGCTGATGACGAACGTCGCGACTCTGTTCGTCGGCTACGGCATGTTCGGCTCGTTCATCCTGATCCCGACGCTGGCCCAGGCGCCGACGTCGACCGGCTACGGGTTCGGTGTCGACGCGACGCGCGCCGGCCTGCTGCTGCTGCCTGGCTCGTTGTCGATGCTGGCGTTCGGTCCGATCTCCGGCATCATCGGCAGCCGCTACGGCAACAAGCTGCCGTTGACGGTCGGCAGCTGCGCCACTGCTCTCGGTCTCGCGCTGCTGGCCGTCGCCCACAGCACGCAGCTGGAGGTGCTGCTGTTCAGCATCCTGATGTCGGGTGGCATCGGGCTGGCCTACGCGGCGATGCCCAACCTGATCCTCGAGGCGGTGCCGGCACATCAGACCGGGGAGGCGACCGGCTTCAACGCGCTGGTGCGTTCGGTCGGTTCCTCGCTCGGGTCGCAGGTGTCGGCGACGATCCTCGCGGCCAGCACGGTTGCCGGGCTCGCGCAGGACTCCGGTTTCACGCACGCGTTCGCGGTCTCCGCGGGCGTTGCAGTCTGCGCGGGTGTGGTGGCAGCGATGATCCCGTCGGCACGTCAGGGTCGTCGCGGGTCGGCCCTCGACGAGATGGGTGCCGCGTCGCCACTGGGCGACCCGGCACTCGCGCAGGAAGAGTTCTGACCGCTGTCAGTCAGATGACGCGGCGCCGCGCGCGCGGGAAGAAGCGGCGCGCCCAGAGCGCGACGTAGACGAGCGCCACCAGGACCGGGACCTCGATCAGTGGGCCGACCACGCCCGCCAGCGCCTGGCCGGACGTCACGCCGAACACGCCGATGGCAACTGCGATGGCGAGCTCGAAGTTGTTGCTCGCAGCCGTGAAGGCCAGGGTCACGGTGCGGTCGTACGGCAGCCGGATGACCTTGCCGAGGGCGAACGAGCCGGTCCACATGAGCGCGAAGTAGGCGAGCAGCGGCAGGGCGATCCGGGCCACGTCCGCGGGCCGGTGAGTGATGGTGTCGCCCTGCAGCGCGAACAGCACGACGATGGTGAAGAGCAGCCCGTACAGCGCCAACGGTCCGATCCGAGGCAGCAGCGTGGTCTCGTACCAGTAGCGGCCGTGGGTGCGCTCGCCGACGGTGCGCGTGACGTAGCCCGCCACGAGCGGTACGCCGAGGAAGATGGCGACGCTTTCGGCGATGCTGCCGACCGAGACGTGCAGGCCTGCGGTCGACAGCCCGAGCCAGCCGGGCAGCAGCTGCAGGTAGAAGTAGCCGAGGCCGGCGAACGCGACGATTTGGAAGATCGCGTTGAGTGCGACGAGCACGGCCGCTGCCTCGCGGTCACCGCCGGCGAGGTCGTTCCAGATCAGCACCATGGCGATGCAGCGTGCGAGCCCGACGATGATGAGCCCGGTCCGGTAGGCGGGCTGGTCGGGCAGCAGTGTCCAGGCGAGACCGAACATGACCGCAGGTCCGACGACCCAGTTCAGGACCAGTGAGCCGACGAGCAGCCGGCGGTCGCGGGTGATGCGGCCGAGCTGGCCGTAGCGCACCTTGGCCAGCACCGGATACATCATGATCAACAGCCCGGCGAAGATCGGTGCGGACACCCCGCGGGTCACCTGCGCACCGTTGAGCGCATCAGCAACGCCGGAGACGCCGCGACCCAGCCCCAGGCCGAGGCCCATCGCGGCGAGGATCCACACCGGTAGGAATCGGTCCAGCAGCGACAGTCGCGCCACCACCGGCGCTGCCGCATCCGACCGAGGCGATTCGGTGAGCACATCGCTCACGACGTGCCGACTTCTGCGAGCAGCGAGCTGAGGGCGGTCAGCGCCTCCGGGCGTGCGCGGTAGTAGACCCAGGTGGCGCGGCGTTCGCGGTCGACCAACCCGGCGTCGTGCAGCACCTTGAGGTGGTGGGAGATCGTGGGCTGGGACACGTCGAAGGCCGGGGTGAGGTCGCAGACACACGCCTCCCCGCCGGCGTGCGACGCGATGAGTGACATCAGCCGTAGCCGCACCGGGTCCGCCAGCGCTTTGAGCAGCGGCACGACCGCTTCTGCCTGGGTGGCGGTGAGTGGCTCACGGGCGAGGGGCGAGCAACATGCCGCCGTCTCGACCGCCGACAGCTCGCTCAGTTTCGACACTCGTCTATGTTGACAGACCTCGATGCCTGTGGCAATCTGTGCTAGCGAAGACATAGATGTTTATCGATACAGGAGGCTTCGGTCATGGCCCGGATCCAGCTGGCGCTGAACGTCGACGACATCGACGAGGCGGTCGCGTTCTACTCGAAGCTGTTCGACACGGCGCCCGCGAAGACCCGTCCCGGCTACGCCAACTTCGCGGTTGCCAACCCGCCGCTCAAGCTCGTGCTGCTCGAGAACCCCGGCCAGGGCGGCACGCTCAACCATCTCGGCGTCGAGGTGGAGTCGACCGACGCCGTTGACGCCGAGCAGTCGCGTCTCGCCGAGCACGGTCTTGCCTCCGTCGACGAGCGCGAAACGACCTGCTGCTACGCCAAGCAGGACAAGTTCTGGGTCGAGGGCAGCCCCGCCGGCGAGCGGTGGGAGATCTACACGGTGCTCGCCGACAGCCCGACGTTCTTCGGCGACAGCAGCGACGACCCGGCCTGCTGCTCCACCGACGCGACCACGGAGACCGCCGCCGCGGCTGCCTGCTGCTGAACCAACGTCCCGGTCCGGGTGCCGACGTTGCCCGCGCGGGTGGTCCCGTGGGACACTGCCGGGCCATGTCGCTGGCCCGCATGCGTTCTGTCGTGCTCGACTGTGCAGACCCGCGGACGCTCGCCGAGTTCTACCGAGGCCTCGTCGGCGGAGAGATCGCATTCGAAGATGACGACTGGGTCGTGCTGACCGTCGACGGGTGGCGCCTGGCGTTTCAGCTGGCCGAGGACTTCGCTGCGCCGACGTGGCCGACCGGTGAGCGGCCGCAGCAGTTCCATCTCGACCTGACCGTCGACGACGTCGACGCGGTCGAACCCGAGGTGCTCGCGCTCGGCGCCACCAGGCATCACATCCAGCCGGGCGAGGAGGCAGGCGATCCCTTCCGGGTCTACCTCGATCCCGCCGGCCACCCGTTCTGCCTCTGCTGGGGCTGAGCGCAGAGCGCGGCCGTGGCGGCACGGCCCCTGCTGCCGAACGCGCGCCGTGGTGCCGGCCTCATCGGCCGCCGGTCCTCGCGGCACCGAAGAACTAAGTTGCCGACCTTGGGCGTTACACCCGTCAACGAGGCGGAGGTCCTCGTGCGCACCCGGCAGGTCGGTGCGCAGGGCGGGGGGCTTGTCGCGGGTCATCGACCGGCGCCCCGCCAGGTTGGCCAGCGAAGGTCTTGACTCTCCCCCTACGGGAGGCCCGAGAACAGCGTCATGGAGCACTTCGGTGCCAGACCTTCAAGGAGAGCCATGACGGACTACCAGCGGATCGCCGCCGACTACCTCAACGCGTGGAACGCACCCGACGACGCTTCGTGCGAGGAGCGGGTGCGAGCGCTCTTCTCCGAGTCGGTGTCCTACGTCGACCCGCTCGTCGATGTGCAAGGGCATGACGAGCTCGCGGCCACGATCGGGGCAGTGCGCAGCCAGTTTCCAGACTTCGCCTTCAGGCTGAGCGGCCAGGTCGATGGTCATCACCGGCAACTCCGGTTCGCGTGGGAGCTGGGGCCGACAGGCGCACCGGCGCCGGTCGCGGGCTTCGATGTCGCCGTGCTCGATGACGACGGCCGAATTCAGCAGGTGCGCGGCTTCCTCGACCGGGTGCCGGCTCAGGGATAGCCGAGTCGGCTCTCCGGATGGCGCCGGTCCGCGCGGCCGGCGTCATCCGTGCCGAGGCGCGCCACTACGGGCCGTCGTCATGGTGCACGTTTCCCGGACCCACCCGGTCACGCGATTCGCGTCTGAGCCCGGCTAGATCAGCTGGCCGCGCTTTCTGCTCAGGTAGGCGCGCTCGGCGGAGTTCTGGGTGGCGGCGATGGCGGCGTCGTACTGCTCGCGGGCTTCGGCGCTGCGGCCGAGCCTGCGCAGCAGGTCGGCGCGGGTGGCGTGCCATGCGTGGTAGCCGGCGAGGGGCAGCCGGTCGACTTGTGCGAGGGCGACGTGCGGGCCGTCGATCTCCGCGACGGCCACCGCGCGGTTGAGCGCGACGATCGGCGATGGGTCCAGCAGCCTCAGCTGGTCGTAGAGGGCGACGACCTGCGACCAGTCCGTGTCGGCCGCCGTCGGGGCGTCAGTGTGCACCGCGTTGATCGCCGCGAGGATCTGGTAGCGGCCAGGCCGGTTGCTCGACAGGCACTCACGGACCAGCCGGTGCCCTTCCTCGACCAGTGACCGGTCCCAGGCGGTGCGATCCTGTTCGGTGAGGGGGACCAGCTCTCCGTTCCGGACACGCGCGGCGCGCCGGGCCTCGGTGAGCACCATCAGTCCGAGCAGGCCGGTCACCTCCGGCTCGTCAGGCATCAGCTGCCGCACGACGCGCGTGAGCCGGATCGCTTCGCCGGTGAGCTCGGCGCGGACCGGGTCGCCGTCGCCGGTGGCGAGGTAGCCCTCGTTGAAGATCAGGAAGAGCACGGTGAGCACACCGCTGAGCCGCTCGGGCAGGTCGGTGGCCTGCGGCACGCGGTAGGGCACGTTCGCCGCGGCGATCTTCTTCTTCGCCCGGGTGATGCGCTGGGCCATGGTCGGTTCGGGGACGAGGAACGCCGCGGCGATCTCGGCCACGGTCAGCCCACCGAGGAGGCGCAGCGTCAACGCTGTGCGCGCCTCCTCAGCCAGGGCCGGGTGGCAGCAGGTGAACAGCAGCCGCAACCGGTCGTCCTCAACCGGTCCGGTGGGTGCGTGGGGCGAGTCGTCGTACAGCATGGCAGCCGCCTGATGCTTGGCGTCGCGCTTCGCTTCGCGGCGCAGTCGGTCGACCGCCCGGTTGGCCGCCGTCGTGGTGAGCCAGCCGCCGGGGTTCGGCGGGACCCCGCTGTCCGGCCAGGTCTCGAGGGCAGTGACCAACGCCTCGCCGGCCGCCTCTTCGGCGACGTCGATGTCGCCGAAGCGGCGGACAAGCGAGGCGATGACACGGCCGTACTCCTCGCGGAACACCCGCTCGACAGCTTCGGCCTCGCGACGCATCTCTGTGCCGGAGTCGTGGTGGCTCAGGCCAGGCCCTCGAAGGGGCGCACCTCGACCTTGCCGCCACACGCCTTGGAACCCTGGGCGGCGAGGCTGAGCGCGACGTCAAGGTCGGGAGCCTCGATCACCCAGAACCCGCCGATGATCTCCTTGGTCTCGAGGTACGGTCCGTCGGTCATGACCGGCGTCGGACCCCGGCCGTCGACCACGGTCGCCGTGGCTGCCGGTTCCAGACCACCGGCGAAGACCCAGTAGCCGTCGGCCTTGAGCTTCTCGTTGAACTCGCCGGTCCGCGCGAACGCCTCCTCCATCTCTTCTTTGGAGGTGTAGTTGCCGAACTCGTTGCGCTCGGCCGGGCCGTGCACGCTCAGCAGGTAGTGCGCCATGTCTCTACTCCCGGTTCAGAGCGGTCCCGGTGACCGCCACTTACCCTCACTACGAACGACGTCCCGCCGATACGACAGCCTCCGACAAGCGAGTACGGCGCGTCGTCGCGTTTGTATCGCGGGGACCGATGAGCGGGCGGGACCGTCGGCGGAGGCTCCGTCCCCATTTCGCCGGCAGCAGATGTCCGGCGGCGCTACCGTCCCAACCATGGGTTTGATATTTCGCAGCCGCAAGCGCACCGGTCGCAACTCCTGGCTGAACGTCAGCAAGCGAGGTGCTTCGGTCTCCGAGCGGGTGGGGCCGGTGACCGTCAACAGCCGCGGCGGGATGCGAATCCGGCTCGGAAAGGGCTTGAGCTGGCGGATCAAGTAGGCCGCTCCGATGGTTACGCGCCGGTCCGCGTTAGCTGTACGCACTTACGTGCCGTGTAAGTGACGTCGCGGATCAGTCAGGGTCGGTGACGCGACGCCGGCTGGAGCCATACTTCGACCGGTTGATCGGTCTTGGCCGCGGCCGCGATCCAGTCGTCGATTGCCGCGATCAGCTTGCCGATGCCGCGCCTGGTGCGGGGGAACGTCCGGCTGCTCGTGAACAGGACACCAGGCCCGGCGGGGTCGTCGACGACAAGTGCACGGAAGTCGCGGACGTTCTCTGTCACGACGCGGCAACTGTGCTCGCGTGCCCATGCCAGCAGTTCCGGGTCGGTCATGGCTCGCAGCTGTGGATCCTCGGCGACCGCGACGACGTCGTGGCCACGCTCGCGCAGCTGCGTCGCAATGACCAGGGGGAACATCTCGTCGAGAAGGAGACGCGCTGCGGGTCCGGTGCTCACGAGAGCAGACGCTGCCTGATGTGCCACTCCTCCTCGGCGGCGCGGGACTCCGCCTCGCGGTCCTCGATCTCGGCGTCGATCTCGTCGGAATACGCCGCGTAGTAGCGCAGCGCCGTCTCGATTCGCGCGGCAGGCAGGTCGAGCCTCTCGGCGATCGCCGTCACCGCCCGTGCCCCTCGCGGGTCGATCTCCTTCGCGACGGTGACGACTTCCCAGATGTCAGGGCCCAGGGCAAGGGC
>Ga0207707_10001019_pt1 | contig 26895 bp, 26 predicted proteins | sample KBSC83BmetaG_FD_184336 | JGI IMG/M metagenome (GOLD analysis project Ga0207707, IMG submission 184336) | Corn rhizosphere microbial communities from Kellogg Biological Station, Michigan, USA - KBS C8-3B metaG (SPAdes) (version 2) | ecosystem: Host-associated > Plants > Roots > Rhizosphere ... | reverse complement strand
GTTTTTCGCCGCTTATGGGACCCTTGCCATCTATCGGCAGACCCAGGGTATTCACCACCCTGCCCAGCATGCCTTCGCCAACCTGGATGGATGCGATCTTCCCGGTGCGGCGCACTTTTGCACCTTCTTTAATATCCCCGCTTTCTCCCATCAGTACAACGCCCACATTATCTTCTTCCAGGTTCAGGGCAATCGCCCTGACGCCGTTTTCAAATTCCACGAGTTCTCCGCTGCTCACGTTATTAAGTCCGTAAACACGCGCAATCCCGTCACCCACCTGCAGCACAGTTCCTACTTCTTCCATGTCGGCCGAAACGTTGAAGTTGCTCAGCTGCTGGCGGAGGATCGCTGATATTTCATCTGGTTTTATTTCTGGCATATACTCTTTTTAAAATGAATTATTTTATACCTAGCGGATTTTATAAATAAAATCGTTGCTTTCAAATTGCTTTTTGATCGCATTCAGATCGTAGAGGATGCTGGCATCGATCAACCGGCCATCCACTTCTATAATAAATCCGCCGATGATATCCGGATTCACCCTGGTTTTCAGCTCCACCTGTTTCAAATGGGCGGATTCACTAATCTTATCGACGATAACAGATTTCACATCATCTGTTAACGGAATCGCCGTGGTCAGCGAAACAATATGTATTCCCTTGTAATCCTTGTATTGTTTAATGAAAGCAGTAATAATTTCCGGCAGATAGAATTCGCGGCCTTTCTTTATCAGCAGCCGGATAAAGGAACTGCTGATAACACCCTGCCTGTCTTTGGTGAGGGCGGCGATAATTTTTTCTTTTTTGTCTCCCTTGATCACAGGGCTTTTGAGCACCCGCTCAAATTCCGGACTGGCTTTGATCAGGCTGTTCATCACTGTCATATCCTGGAAAACCGGCTCCAGCTGGTCTTTTTCTACAGCCAGGTCAAGCAGTGACTTTGCATATCTTCCGGCTAAGCGGGGATTGGGCATAATCTTTAATTAAATAATGTGGAAATGTGTAAATGTGTAAATGTGTAAATGGGAGAATCTGGAAATGATTTCAAAATATTACACTGCGGGTTTCCACATTTCCACATTTCCACATTTCCACATTTCCACATTTGCATATTTGCATATTTTCCACATTTACCAATTACTTAATTCAGCTTCACTTCCTCGGCAAGCTGCCTGATATAACTTTCCTGTTCTGACTTGTTTTCCAGCTGGCGGCGCAGGATCTTTTCAGAAACTTCGATCACGAGGTTCCCCATCTGGTTCTTCAGTTCCGTGATGGCTGCCATTTTTTGCGTTTCAATGGCGGCCCGCGCATCCGTTATAATTTTACCGGCTTCTATTTTCGCCTGATCCTTCGCTTCATTAATGATCTTGTCTTTCGTATCCCTGGCTTCTTTCAGCATCTGCGCTCTTTCTTCCCGTGCCCTGGCCAGCAAGGCTTCATTTTCACTCTTCATTTGGGCCATCTCAGCTTTTACCCTTTCAGCGGTAGCCAGTGAATCGGAAATGGTTTTTTCCCGGTCGTTGAGGGACTGCAGAATGGGTTTCCAGGCAAACTTCTTCAATATCAAAACCACGATCACGAACGCGAGCAGCGTCCAGAAAATGAGTCCGAAGGAAGGAATTAAAAGATCCATGAAATTTGTTTTATATAAAGTTTTTGCCGTAAAAAAAACTGCATCCTCCGTCCTTTACTTCGGATGCAGCAGAAAGATGTTCTAAACGAACATTGCCAGAATACCGGCAATAACGCCGAACAGTGCAACCCCTTCCACCAGCGCTGCTGCGAGGATCATGTTGGCACGAATGTCGTTGGATGCTTCAGGCTGACGGGCGATGGCTTCCACCGCACCTTTACCAACCTGACCGATACCGATACCGGCGCCAATGGCGGCCAGACCCGCTCCGATCGCACCACCGGCATTCGCCCAGGGCGTTGTACTCAATAACATGGTAACTAAATCCATACTTGTTAATTTATATTGGTTTAAAAAGCCCGCTGTTGTTAAACAATCACCGCGTCTTCATGTCCGTTGCCACTGTGCGTGTGCAGATCCTCTATAGCCTGCCCGATAAAAACCGCCGTCAGGTTGGTAAAAATGAAAGCCTGAATAAAAGCCACCAGGATCTCGATCAGATAGATAAATACCGCAAACCCGATGGAAACCGGGGAAAACCCCCAGCCGATTCCTTTGTTCAGTTCCCCGAAAATAAAGATCAGCGAAACCAGGCAGATAATAATAATATGACCCGCCACCATATTTGCAAAAAGACGTATGATCAATGCGAATGGTTTGGTAAAAATCCCGATGAATTCCACCAGGATCATGATGGGTTTTATGGGTCCCGGAACAGGCGGATTCACGATATGGCTCCAATAGTGCTTATTCGAACTAACCATGATCACGATAAAGGAAATCACACCCAGCACCAGGGTGAAGGCAATATTTCCCGTTACATTGGCAGCTCCCGGGACAAGCCCGAAAAAAGTATTGATCAGAATAAAGAAAAAGACAGTCAGCAGATAGGGAAGGTATTTATCGGATTTCGTCCCGAGACAGGGAACCGCAACTTCATCCCGTACAAAAGTGATCACCGGTTCCATTAAATTCTGAAAACCCGTAGGGGCTTTGCTGGTGCCGATTCCGCTTTTGTATTTGCCGGCAATCTTAACCAGCAGAAAAACCAGCAGCGTAAGGGCCAGGATCATCTGCACCACGTTGCGGGTCATGGAAATGTCCAGTACTTTCACCGTCAAATCCCGGGTACCATCCTCCTTAACGGGAATGATCTTGTTCCCCATCAGTTTATACCCCTGCCAGATCTCTTTCCCGTGGTGAAAACGGGAGGAAGAAAACAGGGAAAAGCCCCGTTGCGGGGAGTAAAGGATAACAGGCAGTGGAATGGTCGCCTGATGCTCCTCACCGTCGGTGCTTTTATAGGAAAGAAAATGGTATTCATAGGCATCCAGCACATGGGCAAAAATCACTTCGTTGGCGTCAAAGCCCGAATGCTTTTCTTCCCCCTTTTCCTGCGGTTTTTCCTGCGCTTTCACTAGCCCTGAAAAAAGCAGTAAAAAAACGCTGAAACCCGCTACCAATAATGATTTGAACCTTCCCTGCACCATGCGGTATGCAAATTTTGCCGCAAAGATAAGGGAGGGGGGTGAATTTGCAAGAAGGAATGTGGTTTTATTGGGGATTTCGGAATAGTTTTTTCGTGGATAGTGGATAGTAGATGGTGGATGGTCTTTATGTGCGAATCAGCACCTGAAATCTATCTACTATTCACTATCGACTATCAACCTTTTCCTCAAACTGCATCTGATGCAGCTTAAAATAAAATCCCTGTTTCTCCATCAGCTCTTCATGGGTTCCCATTTCTTTGATTTCCCCCTTGTCGAGGACCAGGATCTTGCTGGCTTTTCTTATCGTGGAGAGGCGATGGGCAATTACGATTGATGTGCGGCCGGCAATCAGCTTTCCGATAGCTTCCTGGATCAGTATTTCCGATCCGGTGTCTACGGATGAAGTGGCCTCATCCAGGATCAGGATGGAGGGATCGAAAAGGAGGGCCCGGATGAAGGACAATAACTGCCGCTGACCAAGAGAAAGGGTACTCCCGCGCTCCATCACATTAAAATCATATCCGCCGGGAAGTTCCGATATGAAGTCATGCATCCCGATGAGTTTTGCCGCCTGAATCACTTTTTCAAACGGTATTTCGCGGTTGCGCAGGGTGATATTATCGAGAATGGATCCGGAAAAAAGAAATACGTCCTGCAATACAACGCCGATGGATGACCGCAGGGCATCCAGCTTATAGGTTTCTATCGGATGGTCATCCAGCCGGATCCGGCCCTGCTGTATGGCATAGAGCCTGTTAAGAATACTGATAATAGAGGTTTTTCCGCTTCCGGTATGTCCCACGATGGCCAGGGTCTCTCCCGGCTGAACAACGAAAGAAACGTTTTTCAGCACCCATCGTTCGTCGGTATAGGCGAAATAAACATGATCGAATTCTATTTTGCCCAGCAGTTTGCGCGGCGCATAGTCACCTTCTGTTGTGATCCGGTCCTCATTATCCAGTACCTTAAACACCCGGTCACTTGCAACCATACCCATTTGCAGGGTGTTGAATTTATCGGCAATCACCCGCAGTGGCCGGAATAACAAATTCAGGTAAAGGAAAAAAGCAATGATTTCCCCCGTGAGCCGTCCGGCCTGTTCCGGAGGAAGATCCAGCACCAGCTCGGCTCCCCACCACACCAGCAAGCCGGTAGAAAAGGCCAGCACAATTTCCACGATCGGGAAAAAAACAGAATAGGCAAAAATGGCCTTGATATTTGCATTCCGGTGTTCGGAATTAATTTTTCCGAAGCGCCTGTATTCCTGATCCTCAGCGGCGAATGCCTGAACGATCTGCATTCCGGTAATATGTTCCTGCACAAATGCGTTCAAAGCGGCTACCGCATTCCGGACCCGGATAAAAGACTTGTTGACGGATTCCTTAAAGAAATACGTGGCCAGGATTAAAAAAGGAAAGGGAATCAGGCAGACCAGGGTCAGCTGCCAGTTCGCCAGAAACATAAACAGCAGGATCGAAATGATGGACAGGAGATCCGACACAATGGGAATCAGGCCTTCTGCAAAAATATCATTGATGGCTTCAATATCGTTGATGGTGCGGGTGGTGAGTGTTCCGATCGGCGTTTTGTCGTACTGCGAAAGATTCAGCCCGAGTATCTTTTTATATACGGCAATTCTCAGATCCTTCACCACGGTCTGCCCGAGCCACGCCGTTAGAAAAGTGAAGAAAAAACGGAACGCCGTTTCTATAAGCAGTAAACCGATTTGCAGGATACTGATATAGATGATCAGCTGAATCATCCTTTCCCGGATGGACGGATCGTCCGATATGCCTCCCCGGATATAATGATTAACAGTGTATTGAATCAGGAACGGCCGCAACGGCGAGATAACCGCCAGTAAAATGGATAAGGCGATGGAACCATAAAACCATTTTTTATAGGGCGATGCGAATTGTAAAACGCGCCGCAGCAAACTGAAATCAAATATTTTTTTCCTGGAAACGGAAGGCATGTAAGTAGAAAGTAAAAATTAAAAAGTAAAAAGTAAAAAATCCGGAGGCGGGTACTTCCGGATGGCAAACGCAAATCAAAGGTAAGACGCCATTCCTAACTATCGAGCCGGTTTTTCCGAACGCGAAGGTGAACATTTTTGCAGAACCTGGTTTTACTTTTTATTTTTAAATTTTTACTTTCCCCCTACTCCTCATCCCCCATTGCCTTCCGATAAGCCTTAATAAAAATAACACCCAGGTTTTTGTAAGGCGGAATATAATCGTCGAAGCGTTCACGCGCAACAGGATCTTTCTGGAATTTTTCCGTTAGCCCCTGCCAGAGAGGGAGCCAGTCAATATTATTTCCCTCCAGCAAATCGTTGTTGATGGCCTGTAATATGGGTTCATTTACTGTTTTTGTTCCCACCTGTTTTGATGAAATGATGTGCGCGTCGCTGCTGATGCTCAATACTTCACTCAGGTTATTATATCCGCCGCAGGAACCCAGTACCACAATCTTTGCAGAAGGCTGAATCTGTTCCAGGCTGTAACGGACATGATAACTGTGGCCGCGATGTATGTAAATAGTAGGTTTCAGATTATTGTCGAACAGATAGTCATCCAGGTGATGCTGTGCCTTATCGTCAGGATCGTCCTCGCCGAATAGAGGCCGGTTCGCAAAGATCCAGACCGGCTTTCCTTTTACCGATTGAATGGTAACCCATTCTTTCGTTGGATTCATGGTGATCTTCCACTCCGGATTACGTAAAAACAGTTTCAGGTAATCATCGTAGGAATGCTGCCCGTCCTTGTCTTCATCCCCGTAAAAAAATACCTGCTGGATCACGCGGCCACTGTCATCCTTTAAAGAATCATAGTCAATACTGTATACCGGCGGTATGCCGAGTTTGGCCGACAGGTCTGACCGGTCGCTGGTATCGGCAGATTCAAAAAGGGCCTCCAGGAGGTGGTAGATCACCATTCCTTTCTTATCATCATTCAGCAGGTTCCGCTTATAATTCCATTTCACTTCGTTCAGCACAAATGCAGCAAGCGGGGGATTTTTGTCATAAATACTGCTGTAGGAATCGGCCACATCCACCGCATCTTCCTCGTTGGCGCGTTCCAGCCCGATGATAAAAGCCTTCATGATGGTCGCCGCATTGTACCTGTCCATCGTTGCGAGAAAATGATCCAGCTTGTTATATGCCGCAGCCATCTTGATAAATTTCCGGAAATAGTCCCCATGCATCTGAATGATCAGGCTGTCGCCTCTTGGCACAGGCATGCGCTGGAAGATCCGGTCATAAACTCCCAGATAACTGGAAGTATAAATTTCATCTTCGCTCAACACCACCAGATAATAGAGTTCAGCGGGAGAAAGTGAATCCAGGATCTTAAACCGCACAGAAGCGGGTTTGTCGTGCAGGGCATTTATCTCGCGGACAAAAATATCCTTACCCTTGGCTTCCAGCATACTGGTCAGCGCTTCCATTTCCACCGCGGTATCGCGTACCGGCGGCAGGAGGCGTTCTACATAATCCAGCCTTGTTTTGACCAGCAGGCGGTAATAATTCAGATTATCATCCTTTACTTTATTAATATCCTCTATACTGATGCGGTGATGCAAAAGATTATCCAGAAAGGGAAGATAAAGCTGACCGCTGCGACTCGAAGCGATTTTTGCCACCATGCTGATAAGGGAGTCGGGGCTGTTCCGTATATGGGCTGAGAGTATGGTATTACCCGAAGCATAATCATACAACTTGCGGATATCGTGTTTGCCCCCAATGATGATCAGACTGTCCTCAAAGGGCAGGTAGGGATTGCTGCTGAGAATGGTAAAAATCTGATCGGGATGCAGTTCACAGTATTTCCGGATCAGCTCGGTACGGGCATCCTTCACCCCCACATTTTCCGTAGGCAGTAAAAAGCATTCGACCAGGATTTTTCCAATGCCGTAGCTGTTTTCTTCCACAACCGGGGCAATGCTCCTGTTCTGCCTGTCCAGTTCCATGGCCCGGGTGAATGCCTCAAAGAGAGCGGGTGCCATGGAAACCGGATAGTCCCGCTGCCGGTAATGATTATTGTAGCCTTTCAACATGGATTCCAGGGAGCGCAGGTTCTTGATCTTCATCTGTCCGCTCAGGGTTGAATCCAGTTCAATTTTTTCCTGTAAACCATCCACTTTGCGGATCATGACATCTGCCAGTTCCAGGTTCACGGTCGGATCTTTCGAAACCTGGATAATGCTGTCCGCTTTCCCGTCCAGCGCCAGCAGGCGCCTTTGCTCGCGGTCTATATTATCGTGCCATAATCTCCTCTCCTGCTGTATTTTAAACGGGGGTCTTGCCGATTGAGCCATAGCCGCCAGGGCCGGAAAGAGAACCAGGGGAATAATTGCGAAACGTATGAATTTTTGCATATTGAGGCGACTGAACAGGGTAGGACAAAAATACAGCCATTTCCGGTACAATGGACAATTGACAATGGACAATGGACAATGCTGTTAACAGCGTATATATTGCAGATATTGGGGGTATCCGGATACCGCGTTTATTACAAGTTGCTGTCTTAAAGGGAACTATCCATTGTCCATTGTCAATTGTCCATTGTCCATTGTCCATTGTCAATTGTCAATTGTCGACCCTTATATTAAAAAATTGTAAACTCACCCTGTTTGTCCCTCCTGACGCTATATTTCTATTAGGTTTGCGTAAATTTTATGTTAATGGATGCCAAAGGCAAGAAAATTCTGATAGCGGACGACGAGCCGGACATCCTGGAAGTGCTTCAGTATAATCTGAAAAGGGAAGGATACGAAGTAGTTACTGCAAAAGACGGGGACGATGCCCTGGGCAAGGCAAAAGCAACCAGGCCCGACCTGATTATCCTGGATATCATGATGCCCAAAAAAAGCGGGATGGAAGTCTGCGAGATCCTCCGTTCCCAGCCGATGTTCCACGAAACCCTGATCCTGATGCTTACAGCCTTAAGTGACGAGGGTTTTCATATCAAAGGCCTGGAAAGCGGCGCCGATGATTATGTGAATAAGCCGGTGAGCCCGAAAGTCCTGATCAGCCGGGTGGGCGCCCTGCTCCGCAGGTCCAACAAAGAATCTTCAGAAAAAATATTAAAAAGGGGAAATCTGACCATCGATCCATCTAAATTTGAGGTAACCGTAGATGAGCGGCAGGTGGTGCTGGCGAAAAAAGAATTTGAATTGTTGCACCTGCTTGCCTCCCGTCCGGGAAGAGTATTTTTGCGGAACGAAATCCTGAACCAGGTGTGGGGTAACGATGTGATTGTTGGCGACCGCACCATTGATGTGCATATCCGGAAGATCCGTCAGAAGCTCGGACTCGATTGCATCTACACGGTAAAGGGTGTCGGATACAAGTTCGTCAATTAAAGAAATGTTCAGCGCACAGAATCTTTCTCCTAAACAACTTTCGGCGTTCACGGCGATTGTACTTTCTGTATTGGTGGCGGCCGGAATTTTTATTCTTACCGGCAACTGGAAATACGGGCTGGGCGCCCTGCTGATTGTTTTTACCGGGAGTTATGCCCTTATCCAGTTCACCCTGGAGAAATTTATTTACCGGAAAATCAAGCTCATTTATAAATTTATTTACCAGACCAAGGCTACCCGGAAAGAAGAAGTTTATTTTAAATATATCCTCCCGCAGAAAAGTATTGACGAGGTCCGGGAAGATGTGGAGAGGTGGGGCAACAGGCAAACCGAAGAAATTGAACTGCTCCGGAAGAATGAGGCCTTCCGGAAAGAGTTCCTCCAGAATCTCGCACATGAAATAAAGACGCCTATTTTCGCGATCCAGGGATATGTGGACACCCTGCTGAACGGGGCCATGGACGACCCGGGCGTGAGTAAACGCTTTCTGGAAAATACCGAGCGCAATGTCGACCGCCTGGTGAACCTGGTAAACGACCTGGACGAGATCTCAAAACTCGAACGGGGGGAACAGTTATTATTAAAGCAGAATTTCGTTATCCAGGACCTGATCCGTGAAGTATTTGATTCGCTGTCAATTAATATGCAGGATAAAAATCTGCGCACCGCCATTAAAAAAGGTTGTGAATATCCCATCAGCGTTTTCGCGGACAAGGAAAAGATAAGAATGGTGTTGCTGAACCTGGTGGAGAACGCCGGCAAGTATGGAAAACCCAATGGGAATATTACAGCCAGTATTTACAATACCGACGGCAGACACGTGCTGGTCGAAATCACCGACGATGGTATCGGTATTGAAGAGGATCATATTCTCCGGATATTCGAGCGGTTTTACCGCACAGATGCCGCACGGAGCCGCGACAAGGGCGGTACCGGCCTGGGCCTGGCCATCTGCAAGCATATCATCGAAGCACATGGCCAGGCCATCCACGCCCGCAGTACGCCGGATGTCGGTACTTCCATCGGCTTTACACTGGAATCAAGAAAGGACTGAAACGATCCGTTCTTCGGCCTGCCCGGATGGAATGCGGAAATTCCCAATGTTAAGAAATTATTACCAAATTGTTATCTTATGATAAGGCACCCAATAGCTTTATTTTTGTTCAAAATCCAGCTATGGCGCTCAATTCCATTATGAAGATCTTTATGCCCAAGGATAAGATCTTTTATTCTTTGTTTGAAGAAGTAGCCGACGGGGTGGCAAAAATGGGGAAGTTGCTGAAGAATATGGTGAGAGAGCCTGACGCGGAAAAAAGAGCTTCGCTTGCATCCCTGGTGGAGGATCAGGAACATGTTAACGACGACCTGACACACAAGGTTTTTACGGAACTGGGTCGGAATTTCATCACTCCCTTCGACCGGGAGGACATTCATTACCTGGCCAGCGCCCTGGACGATATCTGCGATTATATTTATTCCACCACCAAAAAGATCAATTTCTATAAGGTAAATCCCAACGATACCGGCATTCAGAAACTGGCCGATCTTATCGAGGAAGGAACCATCCAGATCCGGGAAGCTGTCGGGGAACTGCGGAATATGCGCGACATGCGCAAGATCACGGATGCCCTGGTGAAGATCAACAGCATCGAAAACCAGGCGGACGATATTTTTGATATGAGTATTGACCGCCTTTTTGATACCGAACCCGATGCAAAGGAGGTCATTAAGAAAAGAGAAATCTATCAGGTCATGGAAGTGGTTACGGATAAATGTGAGGATGCGGCAAATGTGATTGAATCAATCATCATAAAGTATTCGTGAGGCGAATGGAAAAATATGTAAATGTGGAAATATGTAAATGTGGAAATTCCTCCGGGTATTTAAAACATCTTTTCAGCTTTTCTCCGGTCGGCTCAAACATTTACACATTTCCATATTTCCACATCTACACATTTCCATATCTCCACACTTACACATCCTGCAACCCATGACCTTCCTGGTAATCATCATCATCCTCGCCCTTATTTTCGATTTTATCAACGGATTTCATGATGCGGCAAATTCCATCGCCACCATCGTTTCTACCAAAGTGCTGACCCCCTTCCAGGCCGTGCTCTGGGCGGCCATGTTCAACTTCATCGCTTTTTTTATTTCAAAATATATTATCGGCGAATTTAAGATCGGAAATACGATTGCCACTTCCGTTCACCGGGAATTCATTACCCTGGAAGTGATCTTCTCCGGGCTGATCGGCGCCATTGCCTGGAACCTGCTCACCTGGTGGTTTGGCATTCCGTCCAGTTCTTCTCATACCCTCATTGGTGGATTTATCGGAGCTGCCCTTGCCCATGCGGGGGCCATCAGTAAAAACGGCATCGATGTGATCAACTATGCCAAGGTAATTCCGACCTTCCTGTTTATTTTCCTGGCGCCCATCATCGGCATGATCATCGCGCTGATCATCACCATTTCGATCGTCAATATCTGCCGGCGCGCCAATCCCTATAAAGCAGATAAATGGTTCCGGCGTTTGCAATTGGTATCCTCCGCCCTGTTCAGTCTGGGCCATGGCGGCAACGACGCACAAAAAGTAATGGGCATCATTGGGGCGGCCATGATCTTTTACCAGCATGGAAAGGGCGCCGATATTACCTTCGGCCAGTTCGTGGATCAGAATATGTGGGTGCCGCTCGCCAGTTTTACCTGCATCGCGCTGGGCACGCTCAGCGGAGGATGGAAGATTGTCAAAACCATGGGCAGCCGCATTACCAAAGTCACCCCGCTCGAAGGGGTCAGCGCCGAAACAGCCGGCGCCCTCACACTTTTTCTCACGGAAAAACTGGGCATCCCGGTCAGCACCACCCATACCATTGCGGGATCCATTATCGGTGTCGGCGCCACGAAAAGATTATCCGCCGTACGGTGGGGCGTAACCATCAACCTGCTCTGGGCCTGGATCCTGACAATTCCGGTCAGCGCGATCTTTTCGGCCCTTGTTTATTATTTGCTGGTGCTGATCCGCCGTTGAGGTTGACGGTTGACAGTTGACGGTTGACGGTTGAAGGACTTTCTGTGAATCATTAAGCCTATTTACCGTCACACTATTACGCCCAAAGTCCGTCAACCGTCAACTGTCAACCGTCAACTAATGACAAATCTGCCGTTTTTTAGCTACTTTGCGCCGGTTTAAAAAGGGATTTTCATGAAAGGAATTATTCTGGCCGGCGGATCGGGTACGCGTTTACATCCGATCACTTTTGCCATCAGCAAACAGATCATGCCGGTGTACGATAAACCCATGATCTACTATCCCCTTTCCACCCTGATGATGGCCGGAATCCGGGAAATCCTGATCATATCAACCCCGCACGACCTGCCTCTTTTTATCAAATTATTCGGCGACGGATCCCAGCTCGGGCTGCAGATCGGTTATGCCGAACAGCCCTGCCCGAACGGTCTCGCCCAGGCATTTGTTATTGGCAGGGATTTCATCGGAAAAGACAGCGTGGCCCTGGTGCTCGGCGACAATATTTTTTACGGCGCGGGACTGGGAGATCAGCTTTCGGCCAATACAAATCCCGACGGCGGAATTGTGTACGCTTATCACGTAAGCGATCCCGAACGATACGGCGTAGTGGAGTTTGATGCCGCGATGAAGGCTATATCCATTGAAGAAAAACCAGTCAAACCCAAGAGTCATTTTGCGGTTCCCGGCTTATATTTTTATGACAACGCCGTAGTGGAAATTGCAAAAAGCCTGCAGCCCAGCACCCGCGGGGAATATGAAATCACGGATGTAAACAGAGAATATTTAAAAAGAGGAAAACTGAAAGTGTCCATTATGGACCGGGGCACAGCCTGGCTGGATACGGGTACCTTTGATTCCCTGATGCAGGCAACCCAGTTTGTTCAGGTAATAGAACAGCGGCAGGGAATTAAGATTGCCTGCATCGAAGAAATTGCGTACCGGAAAAAATTTATTACGAAAGAACAGGTAAAAAAGATTGCCCAGCCTCTGCTGAAAAGCGGATACGGACAGTACCTGCTGGATTTAATTCATTCATAACAGACAACCTAACCATGAAAAAAATTCTTGTTACCGGGGGCTGCGGATATATCGGATCCCATACCCTCATTGATCTGGTGGAGAATGGCTTTGACGTGATCTCTGTGGATAACAACTCCCGGTCAAATCCGCGCATTCTGGAAGGCGTGGAAAAGATCACGGGAAAAAAGATCAAAAACTATAAAGTGGATCTCTGCAATTTCGACGACACATTCGCGATTTTCCACGAAAACCCCGATATCGCCGGCATTATTCATTTTGCGGCTTTTAAATCCGTGGGTGAATCCGTTGCCCTTCCCCTGATGTATTTCGAAAACAACCTGATGTCGCTCATCAACCTGCTCAAATGTGTTCAGGAATTCAATGTTCCCTATTTTGTCTTCTCTTCTTCCTGTACCGTGTATGGAAATCCTGACGAAATTCCGGTATCAGAAACCACGCCGCCGAAGGCCGCAGAATCACCTTATGGTTACACCAAACAAATGGGCGAACAGATTATCAATGAATTTTATAAGTCCACCACTTTAAATGCCATTCTCCTCAGATACTTCAATCCGGTAGGCGCACATCCTTCGGGAATCATCGGCGAACTTCCGATTGGCCGGCCAGCTAATCTGGTTCCGGCCATTACCCAAACCGCTGCGGGAAAACTGCCCCAGATGCAGGTTTACGGGGACGACTATCCCACGCGCGATGGGTCCTGCATTCGCGATTTCATTCATGTCTGCGATATCGCCCATGCACATACCCTTTCCCTCCAATACCTCATCTCCAATAAAGAAACACAAAAATGCGAAGTCTTTAACCTGGGCAGCGGCAACGGCGTAACAGTGCTGGAAGCCATCTATGCATTTGAAAAAGTAACCGGCGTAAAACTGAACTATACAATCGGTCCGCGCCGGCCCGGAGACGTCGTAGCCATCTATGCCAACAACGACCTGGCCCGGAAAAAACTGGGCTGGAATCCGAAATTCTCCCTGGAAGATATGCTGGCCACCGCCTGGCGCTGGGAGCAGAAAATTAAAATGGACGAAACCTTTTACAATAGCAAGTTCTCAGAACTCAACTGATAACCTCAAATTTTAAACTATCAGCAATAATATGATTACAGTAACCGGACAAAAAGATACCCGGAGCGGTTTTGGAGACGGCATTGTGGAAATAGCCAGAAAGAATCCCGACATCGTTGCCCTTACCGCCGACCTGGCAGGGTCTCTTAAACTCAATCAGTTCATCAAAGAATTTCCTGAACGGTTTATTCAGTGCGGGATTGCGGAAGCCAATATGATCAGCATCGCAGCGGGCATGACCATCGGCGGAAAAATTCCTTACACAACCACATTTGCTAATTTTTCTACCGGCAGGGTCTATGACCAGATCCGCCAGTCCGTGGCTTATTCCGGAAAGAATGTAAAAATTTGTGCTTCGCATGCGGGACTGACACTCGGGGAAGACGGAGCAACCCATCAGATCCTGGAAGACATCGGCATGATGAAGATGGTGCCGGGCATGACGGTAATCGTTCCATGCGACTATGCGCAAACAAAAGCAGCGACCATTGCCGTGGCGGATTATAAAGGGCCCGTGTACCTGCGTTTCGGCCGGCCGGTATGGCCGATTTTTACATCCGAAATGGAATTTAAAATCGGGAAAGCCCAGGTTTTCACGGAAGGGAAAGATGTTTCAATTTTCGCCTGCGGGCACCTGGTCTGGATCGCGCTGGAAGCCGAAAAAATATTGAAAGAAAAAGGAATTGCAGCGGAAGTCATAAATATCCATACCATCAAACCCCTGGATACGGAATCAATCCTGACATCAATCCGGAAAACCGGGTGCGCCGTTTCAGCAGAAGAGCATAATATTCTGGGCGGCCTCGGCGACAGCATTGCCCAGACTGCTGCTAAAAATTTTCCGGTCCCGCAGGAGTATGTAGGAACAAATGATACTTTTGGTGAAAGCGGAACGCCTGCCCAGTTGCTGGAAAAATACGGACTCGACGCGGCACATATTGTGGCAGCAGCGCAAAAAGCCATCGCCCGGAAAAATAAATAAGTGCTATTCCGCAGGGATAAAATAACTTGTTCACACAGATGGCGGAACAAATATCGGATACTGAATTATTAGTCTTGTTCCGCGAACCGGCAACAAAAGAAAAAGCTTTCGGTATCCTGGTTAAGAAATATCAGGAAAGGCTCTATTGGCATATCAGGCGCATGCTCGTGGATCATGAAGACTCCAATGATGTGCTGCAGAATGTGTTTATCCGCGTCTGGAACGCCCTGGCCAATTTCCGGGAAGATGCCCAGTTGTACACCTGGCTCTACCGCATAGCCACCAACGAATGCCTTTCTTTTATTGAGCAGCGAAAAAGAAAGGCAACGGTGTCCATCAATGAGCTGGAAAGCGGATTGAGTAATAAGATCAGGGCCGATAAGGATTTTGACGCCGGCAAACTGGAATGGAAATTACAATTGGCAATTCAGCAGCTTCCTGAAAAACAAAGAGTTGTATTCACGCTGCGGTATTATGACGAGATGCCCTATGAGGAAATGAGCCAGGTTTTGGAAACCTCGGCGGGAGCCTTGAAAGCATCTTATCACCATGCCGCAAAGAAAATCGAAGATTTTATACTCAATCATTAAACTTTAGCGACCCGGGAGGGTCTTATTGAAGTTCATGGAAAGGTTAAAAGAAATAGAGGCGGAGTTATCCGGTATCGCTCCGATATTGGGTAAAAGCGGGATTACGGGGCAACCCTACCAGGTCCCGGCAGGCTATTTTGAACATTTTGCAGAAAACCTGCTTCAGAAAATCCGGAATTCAGCGGAAAATCCCGGTACTGAACTGGAGGCAATTTCACCCTTACTGGCAGGATTGAGCCGTAAAATGCCCTATCAGGTTCCCGAAGGCTATTTTAATGAATTCCGCGCCCACAGGGGACAACCCGAAGCTGGCCACATTTCCCCCATTGAAGCGATTAACAGCGATGCCCAAACGGGAAAGCCCGAAGCTGGCCACATCGCTCCCATTGAAGTGATTAACAACGATCGCAGGAAAGTAAACCCGGCAGCCCGGACCACTCCGCTGCGTTCCATCCGTCCCCTGCTGAGATATGCCGCGGCCGCGGTTATCGCTGCAGTCATTGCCGGGGCCGCTTTTCTTAGCCTGCATCACAAACCCGGCACGGATCCTTTAAGCGGCTTAACCAAAGTGAGTGATCAGGAGATGGCGAATTATCTGGAAAATCAGGATATACACTGGGTTCCCGGAACTTCGGCTTCCACGCCGACCGCCGCCGTGGAATTCGACGACACCGAAATCAGCGAGCTCCTGAGCAATGTTTCGGATGCCGAACTGGAGCAATATCTTCCGGATTTGCAGGATCAAAAACGAAAAATAAATTAGGGGCATGAAGCGATTTATACTTTATACTTTTTTCATTTTATCGGGTTTCAGCATGCAGGCGCAGAATGGCAACCGGCTGGAAGCCCTGAAGATCGCGTACATAACAAAAAAAATGGATCTTAGTCCGGAGGAAGCCCAGAAATTCTGGCCGATCTATAACCAGTACGCTGCCGAACTCAAGGAAGCCCGTCAACAGGCAGCAAGAGATAATGAAACCGAGATTGTCCTGGACGAAAACCAATTGAAGATCAGGAAGAAATACAATACCCAGTTTAATCAGGTCCTTTCAGCAGAAAAAGTGAATACCTTTTTCAAATCAGAAAAGGAGTTCGGTGTTTTTGTTCAGAAAGAAATGGAGCGACGCCAGCTCAGATCGCAGAAAAGGAACGGAAACCGACCATAGACCCTTAGATTTCCCGCGTTTACCGATTTATTTCAGCTAAAAAAGCTCCAATGCCGATATTTGGCGCTGGTGTTTTTCATAGGTTAGCAACGGCCGGCTCTTTCAAGAGCGGGCCTTTTTTATAGAGCCGCCGGTTCCCGGGTTCAATCCAATATCTCCGGGCCGGCGGCCAGTTCCATTATTATCAATTCTTTATTAACAGGGGCTAAACAACCAATCTGAAAAGAATTCCCGATTTTTCCGTTTTGCGCTAATTTCATCCGCGGATCTGCTCCAATATCCCCTTGCAATTTTCATCTCCCTGTCCTGTTTCAAACATGCTGATAATGAAAAGATTTTTCACTTTTATTTTCCTGATTTTTTTCCTGCTGAATAATCTGAGGGCCCAGGATACGACCCAGCACATCGTCCCGGGCAGGGTAAACAGTTCAAACCAGCTAAAAAAGCCTTATGTTATTCTGATCTCGGCCGACGGTTTCCGGTATGACCTGGCAGAAAAATACCAGGCAAAAAACCTGTTAAAATTCCGGGATCAGGGAGTGCAGGCGGAATATATGCTGGCATCTTTCCCTTCCCTCACTTTCCCCAACCATTATACCATTGTAACCGGCCTGTATCCGGCACATCACGGACTTGTTGACAATTCCTTTTATGATCCCTCCCGGCATGAATATTATTCCCTGGGTAAAAAAAGCGCCGTGGAAGACAGCTCCTGGTACGGCGGAACGCCGCTTTGGGTACTCGCAGAAAAAGAAGGTATGCTTACGGCCAGCTCCTACTGGGTTGGTTCCGAGGCTGCCATTCAGGGTGTCAGACCCACCTATTACTACAAATTCAATAACCTGATACCGATGGATAACCGGATCCGGGAAGTTCACGACTGGCTGGCATTACCGGAAGAAAAAAGGCCGCACCTCATCCTGTTTTATATCCCGGACGTGGACCACCAGGAACATCTGCATACCGTCGATTCAAAAGAAACGGAAAAGGCTGTTCATTTTGTAGATGAAAGCATTGCGAAGCTGGTCAGCACCGTGAATTCCCTTCATCTGCCCGTGAACTATATCTTCTTATCCGATCATGGCATGATGACAATCGATGCGGATTACCCGATTGGACTGCCGCCGGCCCTGGATACGACCCAATTCAGGATCGAGAATTCTTCGACGCTCGTTCACCTGTACGCATATCAAAAAAAAGATATCCTGCCCGCATCTATTGCCCTGAAATCCCAGGCGATAGATTATGATGTTTTCCTTGCCGATGAATTACCTCCCGAATGGCATTATAGTAAAATGGACGACCGGTATAACCGCATTGGTGATATCATTCTGGTGAGCCATCCTCCAAAGGTTTTTAATTTCAGAAAAGGCCGGCTCAATCCCGCAACCCATGGGTTCGATCCTGCCCTGAAAGAAATGCACGCAACTTTTTATGCCTGGGGGCCCAATTTTAAAAAACATCTGGAGATTCCCCCCTTCGAAAACATTCATGTTTTTCCACTCGTCGCCAAAATCCTGCGACTTCCCTATTCCGATCAGATTGACGGGCGGCTGCGGGTTTTGAGGAAAACGTTAAAGTAATTGACAATGGACAGTTGACAATGGACAGTTGACAATGGACAATGGACAGTTGACAATGGAGAACAAAAAATTGATGGCTTGGGGCAAGCACCATTCATTGTCCATTGTCCATTGTCAATTGTCAATTATCACCACCGGCGTCTTAATATCATGATAAAACATAAACGTCCAGTGTTCCAACTTCCCCTGTTCCCACCATTGCTGACGAAGCTGCATACATTTTTTCCCGTCATAATCGTATTTGGCTATGAACCGGCTTTTCATTTGGTTTAGCTGGGGCGCCACGTCACCCCCAAAGAAAAAATGCTGTCCGTCTTCTTCAATATGAAATGCCTGGTGAAAGGGACAGTGGCCGCCCGTGAGTTCATAGCGTATATAGCCATCTATTTTTCCATTGCCTTCCAGTTTCACCAGGTTGGGAAAATCGTTTAAAAAAGCAAAGGCTTCCGGTTGATAGCTGGGCGCTCCTTTTTCATTGGCATATTCCAGTTCCCGCTGTTGAACATAGTATTTTGCCTGGGGAAAGGCCGCAACGCGGCTGCCATCCGGACGATTTTTTCCCATCCCGCCTACATGGTCTTTATGTAAATGGCTCATCAGGACTTTTGTAACAGATCCCGGATCAATGCCGGCAGCTTTCATAAGCTGAAACAATTGCAGATCCCCTTCCTGCTCAAAGCCCAAACCGGTATCCAGCAGCAGCACATCGTTCTTTGATACAACCAGAAACGGCTGAATCTCGACTAATAAACTGCCCGTCTCTCTTTTTTGCAGGTCATCCTTCCCCGGTTCAAACGGAATAAATGCTTTGGTTTTACCAACTGTAAATGCGCCTTCAGAGAGGGGAATGATTTGCATTAGCAAAAGTACGGAAAAGCGGAATTGGTTGACGGTTGACAGTTGACGTCAACTGTCAACCGTCAACTACCTCAACACCATCTGCCTGTCCGAATCCAGTCGCATCAGAATAAACAGCATAACACTGAAAGTAACCAAAGAGGTTCCTCCGTAGCTGACAAACGGAAGCGGGATGCCGATTACCGGGGCAAGACCGATGGTCATGCAGATATTGATGGCAATATGGAAAAAGAAAACGGAAGCTACCCCGTATGCGTATGCACGGCTGAATACACTTCGCTGTCGTTCGGCAACGGTCACGATCCGCATGAGCAGCACGATATAGATACCCAGGAATATAAGACTGCCGGTAAATCCGAAACTTTCTCCGATGGTGCAGAAAATAAAATCCGTGCGCTGTTCCGGCACAAAATCATAGCGGGTTTGTGTACCGCTTAACAATCCCCTGCCCAGCAGCCCTCCGTTGCTGATCGCGATCTTACTCTGCTTCACATTATAGTTTCCGGCATCGCGTTTTTTTGAACCGGCTTTCTGTTCGATCTCCAGTGCCGCTGCTGCACTCTTGGGTACATAGTCCTTCCCGATGGCATCATAAATCCGCTTTACCTGGTAGGGCTGGAAAACATGGTCGAAGGCAAAGGGAACCACGAAACGCTGAATGCCCACGCACACAAACCAGATGCTCACAATAAAGAATAATATATTGCGGTGGCGCTTCACCTGTTTTCTTAAAATATAAATGGCCAGCGCCGCAATTCCCGTCAGGATAAGGGCAAGCAGGTTGGGATCCAGCAACAAAGTGGCTACCACCAATACCGAAAAGGAGAAGCCAATGATCAGTACATAAGGAGGTAATCCTTCCCGGAACATCACCAGGAAAAAAGAAAAATACACCAGGGCCAGACCGGTTTCTTTTTGCATGATGCTTAAGCCCGCCGGCACCAGTGCAATGATCGCCGCAATGATCTGCGAGCGCGGTTTTGCAAAATCTGTTTCCACCCGCGATAAATATTTGGCCAGGGAAAGGCTTACAAAAATTTTACAGATATCCGCCGGTTGTATCTGGATCGCACTACCCAGCCTGATAATGGACTCCGTTCCCTTGATATTGGAATGAAAGGGGAATACCAGCAACATAAGCAGCATGCCGAAGGCATACCAGAGATTTGCCGTTGCGGTAAAAAATTTACTGTCGGTGAGCAGGATGAAAATACCTGCAATAACACTGAGTACAAAAAACAGGGCCTGACGGCTGTAATCCGTTTTCAGGGACAGAAATCCCTGCAGTATATTTTCACCATCCCGGTAGGTAGCTGCAAAAATGCTAATGATCCCTACGGCGCACAGGATGAACCATAGCAGGACCAGCGAACGGTCCACCCCTTTTCCCAGAGATGCATTGCGCTGATTCATGAGCTGAGATTTTTTGGGCCTTCCTGCTCAATAGCTTTTTGCACTTCGTGTTTCATCGTGCCGGATTCATCTTTTTCCCGGAACGGCGCCCTCCGGGATCTTCCAGCCAGGGACTCCCTTGTCCAAAAACCGGCAGATCTCGTTTTCCGTATGCGGGTTTCCGCTCCTTTTATCGCTGATGAATCCGGTTTATGGGGTTTTGGCAAATGTTTTTTTATATTCCCGGAATCCAGTGCATGCAACGACCTCGCGCCGTTGATATTTCCCGAATCCCGGATATGCGATCTTGCGCTGTCCGTCCGGTGCGATCGTAAAGAATCAGGTTTATGAATTATGACGGGGACTGTTTTTCGCAAATTGGTTGAATCCGCCTTTTTCGCTTTGGTTGTATCTGCGGCGGGAGCGGCAACTCTGGGTCTCGGTCCGAAGGGAATGCTAACACGAACTGTTGGTTTGTTCAGTGTATCGAGGAGTTCCCTGCGGGCGGTCCGGTCCTGGTAACGTTTCATGCGGCTGCTGTCGTGCGTAAGATTTGCCCAGGCAACGGCTCTCAGGGAATCAGTGTAAAACTGAAGTCGCACCAGGTAGTTGGGCATGAGGTTGGTGTTGGCGATAACCGTTGCCTGTTTTACCCGTTCCGCAGTCAGGGTATCCCGCAGGTATTTTTCAACCAGTAAACTTCCTATGGGAGCTGCCCAGGCGGATCCATAACCTGCGTTCTGGATAATCACCGCGATCGCGATCTGTGGATTTTCCCTGGGCGCAAAACATACAAACACCGAATTGTTTTTCAGTTTGGTGCGTTTGCCTTCCACGTACAGGTAGTTCTCCGCCGTACCGGTTTTCGCGCACATATTGATACCGGGAATACGGGCGATGCGGGCCGTTCCCAATTCCGTAACATCCTGCATGCCATCCATCACCGTTTCATAGGAAGCATCAGAGATATGGGTGAGGACAGAGTGTTTTACGTGGAATTTATCCAAAATGCTGTCATCGGGAGATTCTCCATCTACCCGTTCCACAAAATGCGGTACAAAAAAGGAACCTTTATTGGCAACAATGCACATGGAATTCGCCATCTGTAAAGGAGTCTCCAGCATTTTGTCCTGTCCGATGCCCATTGTTACCATCGTGCAGGAATTCCAGGATCCGTGATACTCCTTATCGTAGGTAGTGGTATCGGGAATATTTCCCTCGTCTTCACTGGGAAGATCCACCCCGATCCGCTCGCCCAGGCCAAACTTATTTACATACTCCTTCCATTTCATCAGCCCGTTCCTGACGCCGTGTTCGGCCGGATTATCCAGCGTCAATCTGAATGTATTATAAAAAAAAGAATTGCAGGAATGCGCAATGGCGAGCCGCAGGTTCGCAGCATGGCCCGGCACTTTCTCGTCGCACCGGTAAACCTTATTGCAGCCATAATAAAATCCGGTACAGGCAATCCCGCTGGCCGGCGTGATCACGCCTTCATCCAGGCCAATCAATGCGGCAAGGGGTTTATAAGTAGATCCCGGCTGGTATTGTCCCTTGATGGCCCGGTTCAATAAAGGCGATGATATATCCAGCAGCAACTTTGCGTAATTCTTCTGCTTGTCGGGCCCGGTGAGTGAATTGGGATCGTAATCCGGACCGGAAGCCATGGCAAGTATACCTCCTGTTTTGGGCTCGATGGCTACAACGGCCCCGACTTTATTGGTCAGTAATTTTTCCGCCAGTTGTTGCAATTCAATATCCAGGTAGGTCCGCAGATTTCTTCCGGCAATAGCTGCCGTATCCAGTTCATGATTTGCATAATGCCCCACGAGCCGGTTCTTGTTATCCTTGATCCAGTATTCAATTCCCCGCTCACCCCTCAGCTGCTTTTCATAAAACTGTTCCAGTCCGCTCCTTCCCACGTAATCCCCCAGCTGATAATAAAAATTAGACCGTCTTAGAATATTCGAATCCACTTCACCCACATACCCCATAATATGCGCACCGGCATTGTAGGGATAGGTGCGTACCGGGCGTTCCTGCAGGTTGAACCCGGGAAAACGCCAGATATTTTCTTCGAGCTTTGCATAGAGATCGGGTGGCAGCAGGTCTTCAAAAATGGTGGGACGGAACGGACCGTTCCGTATACGGGCATCCAGGATCCGCGAATGAAACTCCGCCGAGTCGATTTCCATTAGCTGACAAAAAAATGCCGTATCGATATTTTTAACCTGGGAGGGCGTCACCATCAGGTCGTACATGATCGTATTGTTGAGGATGGGTCTGTTGTGCCGGTCGTAAATGATACCCCGCGTCGGATAAATGCGTTTGGGAAAGAGCGCATTTTCCTGAGCCATCTTCTTATACTTGTCGGAAAAGACCTGCAGGTTGAAGAGCTGCGCAAAAATGATCAGGAACATCCCGGCGAAGATGAGACGAATGATATTGCTGCGCGATTGATTAAAAACAGGCATTTCCGGATATGGGATTATAAATTATACCGTATTCGTCCTGAATTTTTCTTTCCGGAAGAATAACAGCTCTGTAAGCAATATCAACAACATGCTGATTCCGGTTGTTGCGATTACTTTGCCGATAAAATACAAAAAAGATCCGAAACTCAGCCATTCCAGAAAAACAAGGTAGCCGTGGTGAAAAAGGGTAAGTATAAACACATATGTGCCGTAAGGTGCCCAACCCATGCTGGTGATGGAGGGCGACAGGTAATTTTTATCAGCTCCCTCCTGGGAAATGAGCATATTAACAATAAAGGGCCGCAGATAAGCGATCAGCACGCAGGCCGCTGCATGCAGACCGGGAGTTTGCATGAAATAATCCAGGGTCAGCCCGAACAGGAAGGCCAAACTCATCAGGCCGGCGCGGGACATGCTGAAGGGCAGCCACAAAATATAGAGATAATATAAATACGGTGTGATAAACCGGTGCAGGGGCGGCATCTTGAACAGGAAGAACACCTGTACAAAGATGAACAGCACAAACCGGATGATATTTTTCAGCAGTTCACTCATTGGAATTTTTTGCGCGTGGAATCCTCTATCCTTCTTTGTTCAACAAGCTGCGAATTGGAGATCACATACACATATTCAATATTGAAAAAATTAGTAGCCGGTTTCAGCTTCAGTGTATAAAAGTTACTGCTTTTGTCATCTGAAATCTCCACCACGGTGCCCACCATGATATCGCCGGGGAACAAGGAGGAAGTCGGGCTGGTTACTACAGAATCCCCCTTCTCCACTTTCGCGCTTTTGGGGATGTCTTTCAGGGTAACATAGCGGGGGCTGATCCCATCCCATTCCACCGTGCCCCGGTCTCCGCTATTCTTCAGTTTCACCACCACCTTATACTGACGGTGGAGCAGGGTCATCACACTGGCAAAATTCTGACTCACATTCACCACTGTTCCAACAATACCCATCGGACTCACCACCCCCATATTTGGCTGCACGCCCTGACCGGATCCGCGGTGAATGGTGATGAAATTCGTCTGCATGTTTACGTTGCTGCCCACCACCCTGGCGCCAAGCCAGGTATATTTCTTAATCTGCCGGAGAGAATCGATCTGCAGTGTATCCAGTACCAGCTTCCCGCTTTCATCGGGCTTTTCATAATTCTCCCGGAGCAGCTGGTTCAGGCGCAGATTCTCGGCCGCCAGTTGTTCATTGATCTTTTTTAATTTGAAATAGTATTCAACAGTACTGTAACGCTGATCCAGGCTGCCGGTAATTTCTCCCGCAGCATTCAGGAAAACAGCTTCGTGGTATTTGTTGTAGCGGAAGAGAAAAGAGAGCGCTATGATCTGCAACACCAGGAAAAAAAGGAAGTTGGCGTACTTTCTGATGAAGAGAAAAACATTGCGCACAGGTGGATTATGTTTTTAAAAAATTTAGCGTGAGAAAATAAAAAGTTAAAATTAAAAATTAAAAAATAGATGATTCAGATCCGGCTCTCCGAAAGAAAATATAATTGCGGTTTTTTACTTTTTAATTTTTACTTTTTACTTTTTAATTTCATTTTTTTCTCCTTCCTATCTCATTACAAATGGATACCTATCATAATTTTTTAATGAAATCCCCGTACCCCTGACCACACTTTTCAATGGATCATCGGCAATATGTACGGGAAGTTTGATTTTCTGGCTAAGCCTTTTATCCAGCCCCCGGAGCAGCGCCCCTCCGCCGGTCAGGTATAAACCGCGCCGGTAGATATCGCCGGCCAGTTCGGGAGGTGTTGTCTCGAGCGCTTTGAGAATGGCTTCTTCTATTTTGAAAATGCTTTTGTCCAGTGCTTCGGCGATTTCCTGATAGCTCACCAGGATCTGTTTGGGAATACCGGTAACCAGGTCACGCCCGTTCACCGGAATATCATCCGGCGGATTGTCCAGGTCCTTCAGCGCCGCACCAATCTGAATCTTGATCTGCTCGGCTGTTCTTTCTCCAATCAGTAAACTGTGATAGCGCCGCAGGGCTTCCATAATATCAGCTGTAAATTCATCCCCGGCAATACGGATGGACTGATCGCAGACGATCCCGGCCAGCGCGATTACGGTAATGCCGGTAGTTCCGCCTCCGATATCGATGATCATATTGCCCACAGGCTCTTCCACGTCGATCCCGATTCCCAGGGCGGCGGCCATGGGTTCATGGATCAGGTAAACTTCTTTGGCACCCGCCTGCTCGGCACTGTCCCGCACCGCGCGCTTTTCCACTTCCGTAATGCTGGAGGGGATGCAGATCATCATCCGCCAGCTGGGGGGGAATAAGGGCTTTTTGGGATAGATCATTTTGATCATTTCCCGGATCATCAGCTCGGCAGCGTTAAAATCGGCAATAACCCCGTCTTTCAGGGGGCGGACGGTCCGGATGCTCTCATGCGTCTTTTCATGCATCATCAGGGCCCTTTTTCCAACAGCGAGTACTGTTTTCGGATTATTCCGGTCCAGGGCTACGATACTGGGTTCGTTTACGACGATCTCATCATTGTGAATGATCAGGGTGTTGGCTGTCCCCAGATCCATAGCAATCTCTTGCGTCAGGAAATTGAATAATCCCATTTTAAAAGGTCAGATTTTAAATTCTGTTACGATGGATGCAAAATTGATGGAAATAATCCGAATTAACAAAGTGAACATCCCCGGTTTACAATATCGCGGATATCCTGCACTGAACGCTATTTTCACGCGGATATTTCCTGAAAAGATATCTTTATTCTGATGCAAATCCCAATCGCCTTTCCATTTTTCTGTCCAGCTTGGGCAGTTTTTTTCTTTCAATGAGAAAACTGGTGAGCCGGGCGATATCGCGAAAGATAAAATGTTTTTCTAATGTGCCCTGCAGATAGTCGCGGCCCGTGCTGCCACCCGTTCCCACCCGGGTTCCGATGGTCCGGTTCACCATGTGCATGTGCCGGTAACGCCAGGTGCTGAGCTGTTCATCCATTTCCAGCAGCTGATTCAGCAGCTGGTAAGGCAGCTGCAATATCGGGTAACCCGGATAGATCATGATAAAAAGGCCGGCGCGGCAGGCCTGGGGAGAAAGAGCGCGCGCAGAATCTGCGGGATCTTCGGAAAATACGGTATCGAACAAACCCGCATGGGCTTTTTCCGCTTCCGAAAGGCTTTCGAGATAAAGCTTCCGGTAGCCGGGCCAGAAATCGTTGTCCTTTAAAAAGGGCATGCGTTCCAGCCACTCATTCAGCAGCTCCAGCAGGGTTTTCTCGGATTCCGCAGTTTTAATGATCTCCACTTCGGCCGGGCGCAACTGGGAGACATAATGCGCCTGGCCCTGCCTTTGCTCAAATTTCAATCCCAGCTTGGCTTCCAGCAATTTGAATTGCCAGCTCTGAAAACCGGAAGCAGGACGCAACATGTCGCGGAAATCGAGAAAGTCCATCGGCGACATGGTTTCCATGACGCCGATCTGTTCCACCAGTAACTTAAGTATGGTATTGCAGCGGCCGAGGCGGTGCACAATGATCTGCAGTTCCGGGGAGTCGTCGTTCAAAGCCGGTTTCTCCAAAATCGCTTTCACCGAATCAACTTCATAGAGCAGTTGTCTGAACCAGAGTTCGTAAGTCTGGTGAATGATGATGAACAGCATTTCATCGTGTGCATGGGCTTTCAGTTCATCGCTTTGCAGCTGTTGTGCGTTCAGGAGGGAATCCAGCTTTAAGTAGTCAGCATAATGCAGGGATGATTCCATGCAGCGAAGTTAGGCGAAGGTTACACAAATTCATACCCGATATCCTTCCGGAAATACATGCCGTCGAAATCTATCTTCCGGAGAACGTTCACGGATCTCTGAATGGCATCGGGTAGAGAATCCGCGTAGGCAGTTACGCAAAGCACCCTGCCGCCACTGGTAACCACTTTACCGTTCTCTTCTTTTGTTCCCGAATGAAAGATCAGGCTGTCCTTTGTCCTGTTATCCAGCCCACTGATCGGAAATCCCTTTTCATAAGAACCCGGATAACCGCCACTGACAGCTACCATGGTGGCCGCCACCCGCGGATCTGTCCTGATGACTATTTCATGCAGGCTCTTACTGGCAACTCCCCTGAACAGGGACAGGAGATCATTCTGCAGCCGGGGCAGCACCACTTCTGTTTCCGGGTCGCCCATGCGGCAATTGTATTCAATCACCACCGGCTCTTCCTTCACTTTGATCAGACCGATAA
>Ga0207707_10001016_pt1 | contig 26912 bp, 30 predicted proteins | sample KBSC83BmetaG_FD_184336 | JGI IMG/M metagenome (GOLD analysis project Ga0207707, IMG submission 184336) | Corn rhizosphere microbial communities from Kellogg Biological Station, Michigan, USA - KBS C8-3B metaG (SPAdes) (version 2) | ecosystem: Host-associated > Plants > Roots > Rhizosphere ... | reverse complement strand
GCCGACCTCGCCCTTGCCGAGCGCGCCGAAGGCAGAGACCGGGCCGCTGTAAGGCATGGTCTGGCCGATCTTGATTTCGCTCGCCGTGACCCCGCGCATTTCGGCCGCGGTCGAGGCGGCAGACCACGTCAGCACGGCAAGCGCAATGAGCGCGCCAAATCTCGTGACGAAACGCATCGACGTCCTCCCTCATTTTTTTCGGCACGCTCAAATGACGGCCGCGACGGGCGCGGTTCGGCCCGCGCTCTCGCCGCTCACACAAACATGCCATGATGCCGGGATGGACGCCAACCGCAATCACCATGGAATGAGAGGCAAAACACCCGTGCATAAAAAAACGCGGCGTTGCCGCCGCGTTTTTCAATTTCAGATTGGCAAGCTTCACGCCTGCGGCTGTGGCTCCAGCCCGGCGTCCGGATCGGGCCGCGGGCGCGGCTTGCCGGCCGGCGGCACCGCGGAAGTGCGCGGCGTGGTCGGCTCCAGCACCGATTCGCGGTTCGGCTTCTTGCCCTTGAGCAGATCCTGGATCTCGTCGCCGGTCAGGGTCTCGAACTCAAGCAGGCCCTTTGCCAGGGCTTCGAGGTCGGCACGCTTCTCGGTCAGGATCCTGGTCGCCTGGTTGTAGCCTTCTTCGACCAGACGCCTGATCTCGCTGTCGATCTTCTGCACCGTCGCCTCCGAGGCATTCTGGGTGCGCGATACCGACATCCCGAGGAATACCTCGTCCTGGTTCTCGCCATAGGACACGGTGCCGAGTTCTTCGGAGAGTCCCCAGCGCGTCACCATCATCCGCGCCAGCCGGGTCGCCTGCTCGATATCGGACGCAGCACCTGAGGTGACCTTCTCGCGGCCGAACACCAGTTCTTCGGCGACGCGACCGCCCATCATGATGGCAAGGCGCGAGGTCATCTGCTCGAGCGACATCGACAGCTTGTCGCGCTCGGGCAATTGCATCACCATGCCGAGCGCACGGCCGCGCGGAATGATCGTCGCCTTGTGGATCGGGTCGGTCGCAATCACGTTGAGGCCGACGATGGCGTGGCCGCCCTCGTGATAGGCGGTCAGCATCTTCTCTTCTTCGGTCATCACCAGCGACTTGCGCTCGGCGCCCATCATGACCTTGTCCTTGGCCTCTTCGAACTCGGACTGCGTCACCATGCGCTTGTTGCGCCGCGCCGCCGTCAGCGCCGCCTCGTTGACGAGGTTCATCAGGTCGGCGCCGGAGAAACCGGGTGTGCCGCGGGCAATGGTTTTCAAGTTGATATCCGGCGCCAACGGCACTTTGCGGACGTGAACCTTGAGGATCTGTTCGCGGCCGACGACATCCGGATTCGGCACCACCACCTGGCGGTCGAACCTGCCGGGGCGCAGCAGCGCCGGATCGAGCACGTCCGGCCGGTTGGTCGCGGCGATCAGGATCACGCCTTCATTGGCCTCGAAGCCATCCATCTCGACCAGCAACTGGTTCAGCGTCTGCTCGCGTTCGTCATTGCCGCCGCCGAGACCGGCGCCGCGATGGCGGCCGACCGCGTCGATTTCGTCGATGAAGATGATGCAGGGCGCGTTCTTCTTGGCCTGTTCGAACATGTCGCGGACGCGGCTGGCGCCGACGCCGACGAACATCTCGACGAAGTCCGAGCCCGAGATCGTGAAGAACGGCACATTGGCTTCGCCGGCGACCGCGCGCGCGATCAGCGTCTTGCCGGTGCCGGGGGGGCCGACCAGCAATACGCCGCGCGGAATCCGTCCGCCGAGCCGCTGATACTTGCCGGGATCGCGCAGGAATTCGACGATCTCCTGCAGATCCTGCTTGGCCTCATCGACGCCGGCGACGTCCTCGAACGTTACCCGGCCGTGCGCCTCCGTCAGCATCTTGGCGCGCGATTTGCCAAAGCCCATCGCCTTGCCGGCGCCGCCCTGCATCTGCCGCGACAGGAAAATCCATACCCCGATCAGCGCGATGAACGGCAACCATGAGACCAAAAGCGACACGAACCACGGCACGTTGTCGCCGGGCGGCTTGGCGGTGATCGAGACCTTGCCGTTATACAGACGCGAGACCAGCGTCGGATCGTTCGGCGCATAGGTCTGGAAGCTCGAGCCGTTGGTGAAGGTGCCGTGGATTTCCGGTCCCTGGATCACGACGTCGCGAACGTGATTCTGATCGACTTCGGTCAAGAGCTGCGAGAACGAGATGTCCTGCGAAGACGCGCGTTGACCAGGATTCTGGAAGAGCGTGAACAGCGCCAACAAGAGCAGGACAATAATTACCCAGAGGGCGAAATTGCGCAGATTGGCGTTCATCGAACTTCCTTCGTGGTCGCGCGGATCGCGGCCTTATTCCTTGGGTAGTGTCCTTGGGCAGGTACGAGGGAAAACCTCGCTCGGCTACATTACAATCTAGGTGCCGGTCCGGTCGCTGCCAAGGGAACCGGGCAGGACTATTTAGCGCATCTTAGCGCATTTCCCGTTCAAATAATGGCGGCAAAACCGGTGTTTTCCGGGGTGGTTAAGGCTTCAAGGCGGGCCGGCGGCGCGGTGGCGCCGGCTCGACGCGGATCCGGCCGTCGACCAGGCTGACCAGCGCTCCGGCAAGGGTTTGTTTCAGCCTGATGCGGCGCCCTGCCGTCTTCTCCGTGGTGGCCCGGTCCAATGCCGACAACAAGGCTTCCGCCTTGCCAAGTTCAGCCGGCCCCTCATGACCGAACCGATCAATCGCGCGCAGCAGCAGCCGAAGCCGGATTTCCTCCGGCATGGCAGCAAACGCCTTGGCGTCGAAAGTCTTTGCATCGAAAGATTTTGCGTCAAAGGCCTTGGCACCGAATTCCGGATGCGAGGCTTCGCGACCCCCAAGCGCGAGATAGCGCTCGGCGCCATCGACCAGAACCTCCACCGCGGCATTTGCCCGCGCAAGCCGCGACGCCAGCCGCGCCAGATTTCTGACATCGCCACCCTCAGTGGCGAGAACCGGCATCAACCCGCGCAGACGCGGGCGCGTGAAACTCGTGTCGCGGTTGGTCGGATCGTCAGCGAAGGCGATCTTGGCCTTCTTGAGGGTCGCGATGAGCTGCGATTTCGAGACATTCAAGAACGGGCGTGCCAGCCTTACGCCTTCGCGCTCGGACTCTCGCGCCATCGCCGCGAGACCGGCGATGCCGCTGCCGCGCAGCATGCGCATCAAGAGCGTCTCGGCCTGATCGTCGCGGGTATGCGCGGTGAGGACATGGGTCGCCCCGTGAGCCCGCGCCGCTTGCGCCAGCAGGCGGTAACGCGCCGCCCGCGCCGCGGCCGGCAATCCGGTTCTTGGTTTGGCGCCGGTCCAGCGCACCGTACGATGCGGCAGATCGAGGCTGCGCGCCAGGCGCTTGACGTCGCGCGCCTCGGCTGCGGCCTCGGCGCGCAAGCCGTGATCGACAGTCACGGCAATGAGGCGCGGACCGCGGGCCAAAGCGCGGCGCCAGCGCGCCGCAAGCCACATCAGCGCGATCGAATCGGGGCCGCCGGAGACGGCGAGAACGATCGCGGGCGCAGCCTTCCAGGCCGCAAACAGGCGTCTCGCATCCTGTGCCGAGATCGGGGAATGATCGTCGTCTGACATGGCGCCGCCGGCTGATGTCGAAGCCCGTTTATTGGCTCGAGCAATGCGGCTTTAGCACTTAACCCGCTTTTGCTCACGGTCCACGGCCGCTTTGACGCCGCTCGAGGCACGGGGATATTTCCGCGTCACCTCGCCCAGCGCCGCGCAGGCGGCCTCCTTCTCCTTCAGGGCCGCCAGCGATTGTCCGAGCCGCAGTAAGGCGTCCGGGGCTTTCGCCGATTTATCGAACTTGGTGGTCACGCCGAGGAAGGCTTCCGCGGCGTCGCGATATTGCTGGCGCTGGAAAAAGCTCTCGCCCAGCCAGTATTGCGAGTCGGCGATCAAGGGATCGCTCGGATATTTCTGCGCGAAGTTGCGCATCGTCTCTTCGGCCAGCGCATAGTCCTTGCGCTGCATATAGCCGATGCCGAGATCGAACTCGTCCCTCGGGGTTGCCGACGGCGGCAAGGTGGTCAGGGCGGCGCTCGCGCCGGGGCTTCGCGGTGGCGGCAAGGCGCCGCCGGGGACGCTGGGGCCGGTGTTTGCAAGGTCGAGCGGCTCGCCGGCGCCGCGGCCGCCGGGAGCGCCGATCGGCGCTTCGGTGGCAATCGGCAATTGGCCCCCGCCGAGCGCGCGCGGCGCGCCCGGGGCATTCGGGTTCTGGCCGGGATCGAAGGCATCGCCACGGCGCAGGCCTCCGGGCGGCACTCCCCGTGGTTCCTGCACGATCGGCGCCGGCGCGGCAATCTGCTGGTCATACCCCGGCTGGACCTGTGGCTGCCGCAGCGGCGGATTCGGCTGCATCGGAGGGGCCGCCGCAATGTTGGGCTGGGCGAGCGCGGGCTGACCGCCGGGAGCAGTCTGTGCGCCGCCCTGCAGCAACCTCAGGCGGTCTTCGAGCTGCCGGTTGCGATATTGCAGTTCCTCATTCTGGCCGGTGAGTTGCCGCAACTGATTCTCAAGCTGCTGAATCCGCATTTCCGGGTCGAGACCATCGGTTTGGGCGAAGACCTGTGGCGATAGCGCCAGCATCGCGGACATGGCCGCGGCGCAGGTAATTCCATGAAATCTGAATGACATTTTGGCCTGACGACGAAATCGGCGTGACATCGAAAGCGGAACACATTGAGAGAGTGAGTACGCCAAAAATGTGACTGGTGTCCGATACGCCCGTTTCATGCCTAAGGTCTAGTATTCCTTTCGAAACACGCAAGCGGCCTCGCCAACCGGATCGATTGCGAATTCACAAAACAAAACCGGCGCCCGAGGGGCGCCGGCGACAAACCTTGAAAAACCGAATGGCTTAAGAGCTGGCGTTCAGGACCGTCACGGCGCGGCGGTTCTGCGACCAGCACGAAATGTCGTTGCAGACCGCGACCGGGCGTTCCTTGCCGTACGAGATCGTCCGCATCCGGCCGGGATCAATGCCGCGGGACGCGAGGAAGGTGCGAACCGATTGGGCACGCCGCGCACCCAGTGCAATGTTGTACTCGCGGGTGCCGCGCTCGTCGGCGTGGCCTTCAATGGTGAAGGAGTAGCGGTTGTAGCTCTGCAGCCAGCGCGCCTGCTTCTCCAGGGTCGCGATCGCCTGCGGCGTCAAATCGGTCTGGTCGCTCTCGAAGAACACGCGATCGCCAACATTGACCACGAAATCCTGCTGGCTGCCCGGGGTCGCCGCACTTGCCATCGCGCCGTCGGCGAGGTTCTTGTTGGCGCAGGCGCCCATCGACAGTGCCACCGCGAGAACCGCGGCCAGCTTCAATCCCTGGAGGATACGCATCTGATGTTTCATTCCGGAGCCTCCGCGCTCACGTTTTTCGACTGTTATCCGGTCTACAGGGCGATGGTTAAGCGAACGTTCCGTCAACCTTGATGGGGTGTTGCCAGACCCGATCAAATGCCAGCAAACGGCGAAAAGCAACCGCGATGGTTAATGGGTTGTAAATGTGGCGCGACGGTGAAGGCAAGCGGCCGGGTGCGGCCGGGATGACGCGTTTTAGGACCTATCTGAAGCTTGCGCGCAACACCTGTCCACAAAATGGGCACCCTGGACGGAACCCGGGACCTAATTCGTCAGGAATTCGGAACGATCGAGGCGCGCTCGAACGGGGACACCGTCACATCAGGCGAAGATGGACGACGCTGGGCGCCCCGCTCAAACAACATCCGCCGTTCGAAGGCGCTCGAGCGCAGAAACGGAAAACGGGCCAAGACCCTTTCGCGCACCGTGGGTAAATGCGCAGCCATCAATCCGACCGGCTTGACGAGTCCCGGGTACAGTCGCGGCTCACACCAGGTTTCCTGCAGAAACAGGCGGCGATAGAACGCCTGGTGCTCCGCACGAACGATGGCCAATCCGTAGTCGGCATTGAAATGAACGCCAGCCATCGAACCCAGCCTGACCGTCACATAGGGAAGCTCCGGGAAATTTCTCGCCTTGTCGGGGTCAGCGACGAACCGCGTTGAATCGATGAAGACCAGCCCCTGATCCAGCTTGGGGTGGAGAACATCGCCAAACAGTTCGACCGACGGGGACATCCGCCACTCCGACGTCAGCACGCTCACGCGAATTGAGCTGTAAAGCTCACCCTGAAAGTAAACGCCGAATGTCCAGGCGTTGGGGGCGTCCTCAAACTGATCGGTCACGCGCTGGTCGGGCGAGGGCCGGATCGCACCTTCGCGCAGATAGGCCCGGTAGCGGAGGTTATAAATCTCCTCCCTTTCCGCCGGCGTTTCAGCCAGGCGGTAATCGACTTGATCCAACAGGTCGGAATTCCGTCCACTAGCCGCAGTAGTTCGTTCGGCCGCGGATCTCATGTGATACCCCTTACTTCCCAATAACTTACTTCTCAGCAACCTATGCGCGCAGGAAAAGGATTAACAGCTTCTTAATGAAGATGCAAAGGAATCGCGGCATTAGGGTTAATCTGGGGCGGCTCAAACGCCGATCCATCCAGCGCAGCGAGGAAATCAGCTGCCCGACGTTAGTTTAAGCGATCGATCGTGATGCAACCGCGAGTAACTGCTCGTCCGGCAGGCGGCGGCCGTGCGATACGTTGAGCAGCTGGCGTATCCGCACCGCCGGCACCGGCCGGCTGAACAGATAGCCCTGCGCCTCGGTCACCGTGCCGTCGGCGCTGATCAGTTCCAGTTGCTCGTTGGTCTCGATGCCTTCGACCACCACCGACATGCCGAGATCGGCACTGAGCCGCGCCACGCCGCGCAACAAGGTCAGCGGACGATCGCTGTCGATGCCCTCCAGGAAGGATCGGTCGATCTTCACCTTCTGCAGCGGGAAATTATGCAGATAGCTCAGGCTCGAATAGCCGGTGCCGAAATCGTCGAGCGAAATTCGCACACCGATGGTGCGCAACTGGGACAACACATCGTGGGTCAACTGGGTGTTGCGCAACAGCGAGGATTCGGTGATCTCGATTTCGAGACGGTGCGCAGGCAACCCGGAGACCTCGAGCGCGTAACGAACCTCGCTCAGTACTTCACGCTGGTGGAACTGCTGCGGCGAAAAATTGACCGCGACGCTGACGCCTTCGGGCCATTTCATGCATTCCATGCAGGCCTTGCGCAGGATCCAGCGGCCAAGATCGACGATAAGGCCCATGTCCTCGGCGATCGGAATGATATCGATCGGCGAAACCGTGCCCCGCACCGGATGATTCCATCGCAGCAGCGCTTCGCAGGTCGCTATGCGGCCGGATTTCAGATTGACGAGCGGCTGATAAAACAGCTCGAATTCCTCATTGGCCAGCGCCTTGCGCAGGTCCAGTTCGAGGATGCGGCGCGCCTCGACGGTTTGCGCCATCTCTTCGCGGAAGAAGCAGAAGGTTCCGCGGCCGTCCGCCTTGGCGCGATAGAGCGCCATGTCCGCGTTCTTCAATAGCGTATCGGCGCTGACGCCCGGCGACGTCATCGCGATGCCGACGCTGGCGCCGATCTCGACCAGGTGATTGTCGATTTTATAGCGCTCGCTCAGATGGTCGACGATGCGCCGGGCGAGCCTGGCCGCCTCCTCGTTGGATTTGATGTTCTGCTGAAACACCACGAACTCGTCGCCGCCGAACCGCGCCACGAAATCCTCCGGACGCAGCATCGCGCGCAACCTGTCGGCGACGGCGCACAACAGCTGGTCGCCGCACGGATGACCGAGGGTGTCGTTGACCTGCTTGAATTGATCGAGGTCGACAAACAGCAATGCCGACAATTGCTCGGCATCGTGCGGAACCACCAGAAGACGCTCGATTTCGTCGCGGAAATTGACCCGGTTGGGAAGCCCGGTCAGTTCGTCGTAGCGCGCCAAATGCGTAATTCTGGCTTCCGCGGTGCGCCGTTCGGTGATGTCTTCAAGCAGCACGACGGCGCCGCCGCCGGCCATCGGCTGAAATGTCCAGGACAGCGACCGGGCTCTGGCCAAATCGGGATCGGTGGTGATGATATCCCTCGCCTGCGAATTCTCGATTTCCGAGAGGATCATCCTGCCGCTCGCAACCGAGATCGATCCGGCGCCGACACAGGCGTCGACGATATCGCGCGCGTTGGCGCCGTGATGCACGAGATCGTCCGACAGGTTCATCATCTCGCTGAATCGGTGATTCATGACCGCAAGACGCCCGTCGGCCGCGAACATGCACAAGCCGTGCGGCATGTTGTTCAGAGCCGTATCGAACTGACCGGCGAGCGCCGCCTCGCGCTCGCGCGCGACAAGCGCCTGAACGAAAATCCTCTGCAGATTTGTCGAGATCTGCTTGAGTGCCATAAAGAACACCGCGCAGACGCACGCCATTCCGATGTAATAGGGCGTGCCGCGGAGCGCCAGCGCGATCGCAGTCGGACCGCAGGCGAGCGCAATCTGCACATGGAAAATCCACGGCCTTCCATAGGTGCGGCCTGCACCCGCTGCCACGTATCCGGTGGTGACAGAGAGGCAAATCATGTGAGCCACGGCATCATCGCTGCTCAGCAGGGCGGTCGTGCACCATATTCCAAGTGCAACGGCATAGACCATCGCCCCGATCTGATAGCGCACCTCCCAACGCGCGGCTTCATCGGCGGTCAGAACGGATTTGCGCGTCTTGTACCAGTGCATATCGAGCGCGCGGACAGCGCCGGTCACCATGAGAAGCGCAACGGATGACCAGAGTAAATTATTTTCTGTCTTCAGGGCGGTCATGGCCGCCGCAATGGCAACCAGGGCGGCGCCGGCGAATAACGGCGCGGGATTTTGAAAGAGCGAATCGATCAGCGCCGCGTAAATCGACGGCGATATTTTCTGATCGGCCTCTCCGCTCTGACTTGCGAGCTGCATTTTGGCTGTACGCGTCCCTGTTCCGTCCGCAGTTGTACCTCTCGCAGATGAAGTCTTTCTGAGGGAACATCGTTACCGGGACGTTGTTCTTCGCACCGAGGAACGAAAATCTGCCCGATAAATCAGCAAGCTAGGCAAGCCTTGCCGGCTCCCGCATGGGCGCCGTGCTGCGCCGCTGGCCGGTCCCTAGGATAGCAGGGGCGACCACGCCGGATCGGACGCAAAGCCCGGGGTTGGAACCCGTTGTTCGTTGCGTCCGGAAATATCCACGGTGAACAGCGAAGGTCCGCCATTGCCGCCGGGGTCGCGGAAGAACATCAGCACGCGGCCGTTCGGCGCAAAGGTCGGTCCCTCATTGTGGAATCCACTGGTGAGAATCCGCTCGCCTGAGCCGTCGGGCTTCATGATGCCGATGGAAAACTGTCCGCCGCCCTGTTTGGTGAAGGCGATGTAGTCGCCGCGCGGCGACCAGACCGGGGTCGAATAGCTGCCCTCCCCGAAGGATATCCGTTGCGCAGGTCCACCCGCCGCCGGCATCACATAGATCTGCGGCTTTCCGCCGCGATCGGATTCGAAACAAAGGCGCGTCCCGTCGGGCGCATAGGAAGGCGAGGTATCGATCGCCGGCGTATCGGTGAGGCGCGTGGTCGATTTCGAGCGCAGATCCATCACGAACAGGTTCGAATTGCCGCCCTGCTGCAGGCTCATGATCACACGCTGGCCATCCGGCGAGAATCGCGGCGAGAACGACATGCCGGGAAAATTGCCGACGATCTCGCGCTGCCCGGTCTCGATGTTGAACAGATAGACGCGCGGGTCGCCCTGGCCGAATTCCATATAGGTGATTTCCTGGGTCGACGGCGAGAACCGCGGCGTCAGCACCAGGTCGGCGCCTCTCGTCAGGTAGCGAACATTGGCGCCGTCCTGATCCATCAGCGCCAGCCGCTTGACGCGGCGTTCCTTGGCTCCGGTTTCGTCGACGAACACCACGCGGCTGTCGAAATAGCCTTTGTCGCCGGTCAGGCGCTCGTAGATCTGGTCGGAAATGATGTGGGCGATCCGCCGCCAGTATTCGGGCGATGTGAAATATTGCTGCCCGGCGAGCTGCTGGCCCGCGGCAACGTCCCACAAGCGGAATTCAGCCTTCAGGCGCCGGTCCGGCTGCAGAGTCATGCGGCCGGTGACCAGGGCCTGCGCGTTGATGGTTTTCCAGCTCTGGAATTGCGGCGGCAGGTCGATATTCGAGATTTTCTCGATGAAGGCAGCCTGATCGATCGGCGCAAATAATCCGCTGCGCTTGAGATTATTGGTGATGACCTGAGCGACGCCGACGCCGACTTCGCCGTCCGCCGGCGTTCCCGCCACGAAATTCGGTATCGCAATCGGCAGCGGCGCGACGTTGCCTTCGGTCACCTGCAATTTTGTCTGCGCGCGCGCGAGCGAGGGCAGCAGCAAACCCGCGGCGGCACCGGCGCCGCCGATCAGGACGTCACGGCGGCTCAGCCGCAACGGAGGAAGCGAACACGACGTCACGGGCATTGCTGGCTCATTTCCAGAAAACATCAACTGTGAAACATCTGTTTGGGGTCAAAATCGATGTCCATGTATTTCCACTGTTCGTAGGTCTCGTCGCGCAGCATCGTGAATGGCTGACCCTGCAAAACCGCCCGGACCGCGGCATCCGCCGCGGCCTGATATCGCGGCGAGCTTCCGGTTGAGACGACCTGAGGCGGACCGGCGAGCCGGCGATCGGGGTTCAGCCGGATCCGGATCGTGACGAATAGTTCTTCGGGATGTTCGACGCCGGGCTGCACGTTCCACAGGCTCGCCAGCCGTGCCCGCATCGCGTCAAGTTCGGACTGCGACAACGTTGCCGCGGTGCCGCGCGTGGTGCCGAGCGAGGCCGATGAATTCAGCGACGCGCCGGTGATGGACTGCCGGGTCGGATCGCGCTTGTCGAGCAAGGCTGCGATCTTCGATTGATCGAAGGTGCGCTCCTGCTTCGGCTTCGGCGGCTGCGGCGGCACCGCCTTGGCTTCCGGCTTCGGCACCGACTTCTTGGTATCTTCCGATTTCAGGGCTTCCGCGATCGGATCGAGCTTGGGCGGATCGGGCTTCTTCTCGATCGGCTTCGGCTCGTCCTTGGGCTTGTTCTCGGCGACCGGCTTTGGCGGTTCGGGCTTTTTCTCGACCGGCTTTTCCACCGGCTTCGGCGGCGGCTCGGGCGCGGAGGCCGTCACGATTTCTTTCTTTTCGGTGATCTTGCCGACGGTGTCGTCGACCGGCTTTGCATCGGCGATTTTCTCGACCAGCGGCTTCGGCTTGTCCTTTTCGCCGGTCTTGATGCCTGCGGTGATCTTGGAGAGCTGGTCGGCTGAAATGATATCCACCGGCATCGACTCCGGCGGCGGCGCCTCGAGCGAACGCGCCGAAAAGGACACCAGTCCCCATCCGATCACGAGGACGTGCAGTGCGACCGACGCAATCAGTGTCTTGTCGACCTTCACCTCGGTTATCCCTGATCCACTTCCGTCACCAGTGCCACGCGCCTGAAGCCGGCTTGCGAAAGCCGTCCCATCACTTTCATGACGGTACCGTAGTCGACCTTCTTGTCGCCTCGAACAAAAATGCGCTCATCGAGCCCGCCCCGCGCATCCGTGATCGCCTTCAATTTCGGCACCAGGTCGTTGAGCGCGATTTCGGTGTCGTTGAGGAAGACCTGACCTTTCAAATTGACCGAAAGCGTCAGCGGATTCTTGTCCTGGTCGAGGCTCTTGGCCTGGGTTTGCGGCAGATCGAGCGGCACGCCCACCGTCAACAGCGGCGCCGAGACCATGAAGATGATCAGCAACACCAGCATCACGTCCACCATCGGGGTAACGTTGATTTCCGCCATGACGGCGCGACGCCGGCCGCGGCGTCCACCGCCCGACGAACCGGCCATGTTCATCGCCATGATCTGGTGCTCACGATGCGCTCACAATATACCGCCCCTTACGCCCGCTCGTCGATCTGGCGCGACAGGATCGCTGAAAATTCATCGGCGAACCCTTCCAGCCGCTGGGCCTGCCGGTTCACCTCGGAGGTGAACTTATTGTAGAAAATAGTCGCCGGAATGGCGGCGATAAGGCCGATTGCGGTTGCAAACAGCGCCTCCGCGATGCCCGGCGCCACCACGGCCAGGGAAGTGTTCTTGGAGGCGGCGATCGACTGGAAGCTCGACATGATGCCCCAGACCGTGCCGAACAGGCCGACGAAGGGGCCCGCCGAGCCGACCGTCGCCAGCACCAGGAGCCGGCGTTCCAGCCGCTCGATTTCCCGGGCGATCGAGACGTTCATGACCTTCTCGATCCGCATCTGCAGCCCGGCGAACGATCGCGCCTGGCTTTCGAACGACCGCTTCCATTCCCGCATCGCCGCGACAAAACAGGCCGCCATCGATTGCGTCGGCTTGGCCGAGAGCGCGCGATAGAGTTCCTCGATCGATTGTCCGGACCAGAACGCCTGCTCGAAGCGATCCATCGCACGCTTGGTGCGCGCATACAGGAACATCTTGTCGATCGCGATCGCCCAGACCCAGACGGAGCAGGCGAGCAGCCCCAGCATGACCGCTTTCACGACCCAATGAGCCTGCAGGAACAGTGCAATCAGCGATACGTCGCTGGATACCAGCGGCAGCGCTGACTGAGCCACGTCGGCCGGATTCATAAGCAGTATCCTCTCAACGCAAGCGTCCCAAATCCTCCGGCAGCAAATGGCTGCCGGTTCCATGGCCGCGCGAAGAGCGCGACGATAAGCGCGCCAGCGCCAAAGCCTTGTTGTGTCGCATGGGAGGCCCGTCCAAAGCCGAGGCCTGCATCCGCTGCCAACATGTCAAAACGAGGGCTATTAGCGCGTCTTTTCGCCCTAACCAGACGCTAACCATGGTTAATGCGAGGTTACCAATGGGGATTTTGGGTAGGGAAATGAGGCGGTCGGGCTGACGATCGGTCCGGAAATTGCCCCTCCAGCATCCCAAAAACAAAACCGCCCGTCTGCTTTCGCAAACGGGCGGTGGTGTCGCCGTCAGGTGGGGTGGGGGCCCTGCGTCTGAGGCTTCAGGAGTTTATGCCTGGGGCTGACCGTCCGAGGGCGGCGTCGGACGCTGCCGATGCTGCGCCATGAACTGGTCGAACTCTTCCTTGTCCTTGGCGTGGCGCAGGCGATCGAGGAAATCCTTGAATTCGGTCTGCTCCTCCTCGAGGCGCCGCAAGGTTTCGATGCGGTATTCGTCGAAGGCGCGGTTGCCGCTCGAGGGCGGGCCAAAACCGCCGAAGCCGAAGCCGCGACGCTCCATGCGATCCCGCATCCGCTCCATCTTGTACTGCATCCGCTCCATTTTATTCGACCAGCGGTCGTGATGAGTCCAGCAACCCATTTTTCTGCTCCCGAGTGTGAAAAAGAGAAGGGCAAGGCCGATCGGCCACCAGAGGATGAAGCCCAGCACGGTTAAGGCGATCCAACCGGGGTGCCAGGGCGAATCAAGCATATGCGGGCGATAGGGCTCTTCAGCGGGACCGCGCCAGCGATGAACATCTGCGGTGTAGGCCATTTCCCTCTCCATGACGGCAATCACGCCGTTGTGAATGTAAATAACATTTACATACCTAACCCATCCCGGATTTTTGTCAAGCCGGGTGCAAGCGGCTCGCTCGAATTTATTTTGGATTGCCCCAGGGGCCCGATGGCAGCGGGGGCGGCTTTTGATCGGCCTGGTCCTTTTGGCCCGACGGCCGGCGGTCGGTCGGGAAACCGAGACCGCGCAGATAAATCAGCACCTGCGCTTCCAAAAGATCCTCCGGCGACATCGGCAGCTTGCGACGTGCCGCATCGCCGCGTCCGAACAGCGACGCCACGCCGTGCGACATCGACCAGATATGCAGCGCCATCATCATCGCCGGCGGCCGCGGCGTGCCTGGCGGCGCCAATGCGGCGAGGCGCTCGGCGGCGGCCCTGATGATGCCGAAGGCACGCTCGCTTGCGGCCAGCAATGTCGGATTAAGGTCGACGGGAAGCCCGGATTCGAACATCGCCGAATAGAACGCGGGCTCCTCGCGGGCGAACGCGAGATAGGCCTTGCCGACCCGCTCGAACGCCGTGACGGTGTCGGGACGCCCATCATCCCAGGCTTTGGTCAGCACCGCCTCGAACTGTTCGAAGCCGCGCTGCGCGATGCTGGAAAGCAACTCGTCGCGGTCGCGAAAATGCCGGTACGGCGCCGCCGGGCTGACGCCGGCCATCCGCGCGGCATCGGCAAAGGTAAAACCCGCCGCGCCTTTTTCCGCGATCAACCCGAGCGCCGCCTGCAGCAGCGCCTCCTTCAGGTTGCCGTGGTGATAGCCGCGCTCGGTGCGGCGGTGTTCCTTGCGCCAGCTCATGTGAAAGGCTTTTACATGAGCCGCGCGCAAAGGTCACTAGCGGGGTGGTTAACGCGCGGACTTGCCTTGCATTTCGGTCAGTCCGGCGGCGGCCTCCTGGACGTCGGCGGGAAAATCCGACATTTCCTGCACCTGGCGGATTTCGATGATTTCGTTATTGGAAGCGGGGCACCGCTTGGCCCAGGCGATCGCCTCCTCCCGCGATCTGACGTCGATCATCCAGTAGCCGCCGAGCACTTCCTTGGCCTCAGCGAAGGGACCGTCGGTCACGACCGGCTTGCCGCCCGCGAAAGAGACCCGCGCGCCCATCGACGGCGGGTGCAGGCCGTCGAGCGCGATCAGCACGCCGGCGTCTTTCAGGGCCTGATTGTATTTCATCATCGCGGCGACCGCGTCCGCAGGGGGCATCGTGCCCGGCGTCGCCGTCTCGTAGCCCCTGGGGATCATCAGCATCATGAATCGCATGGTCGGGTCCTTTGTCGTTTTGTCACTGTCATTCCGGGGCTACTTCTTCCCCGCCCGGGCGCGAAGACGGGTTTCCTGCTCGCGCAGTTCGGGCGTCAGCGCCTCGCCGAAATCCTCCGCGTCGAAGACCTGCCGAATTTCAATTTCAGAGCCACCGTCGAATGGCGCGCGCTTCATCCATTCGATCGCCTCGTCCTGCGACCTGACCTGAATCAGCCAGAAGCCGGCGACGAGATCGCTGGTCCCGCTGAAGGGACCTGGGGTGACCGTGCGTTGCTTGCTGGAATATTTGATGCGGGCGCCTTTCGAGCTCGGATGCAGGCCCTCGCCCGCCAGCATGACGCCCGCTCTAACCATTTCCTCGTTGAACTTGCCCATCGCCGTCAGCAATTCCGTGCTCGGCATCACGCCGGCTTCGCTGTTCTTGTCGGCCTTCACAATCACCATGAATCGCATCGTCACGCTCCGTTTGGCCTTTCAATTCGCCGGGTGGCAGTTTCTGCAACCCCGGCTTCACAAGTATGACGAACGGGGTTTTGCGGCACCGACATGGCAGGCGAAATTATTTCGAAGGTAATTGCCGGTGGAATTGCAGTCATCTCGGGAACATCGCGAAATACGGTTCGGCCTCCTTCAGGACGCGCGCATAGGACGGCCGCGCTTTCAGGCGGGCGAAATACGCCGCGACGTTGGCATGGCTTTCGCCAAAGGGCATCACCTCGTTGGCGTAGAACAGTGCGGGCGCGGCGGCGCAATCGGCAAGGCTGAACGCTTCCCCCATTGCCCAAGTCCGCGTTGCCATCTCCCGATCGATCATTCGATAGGACGTCCGCAACCGCGCCCTGGCTTCCTCGACGCCATGCGGATCCTTTTTGCCGTCCGGGCGCAATCGATCGCCGACGATCTTCTGCATCGGTTCATGCACATACAGATCGTAGAAACGGTCATGCAGCCGCGTCTGCCAGGCGCGGTCGACGTCCGCGGGAATGAACCGCGTCCTGCCCGGATAATGCCGGTCGAGGTACTCGATGATGACCGTGGACTCCGGGATGATCTGATCCCGCGCGTCGTCGGCGAGCACCGGAAACTTGCCGATCGGCCACAGTTTTAGCAGCGCAGCGCGCGCGGTCTCGTTGGAGAGATCGACGCTGTTGGGCGTGAACGGCGTATCGTTCTCATACAGCGCGATCAGCACCTTGTGGCAGTACGACGCCAAGGGATGGAAATGCAGCGTGAGCGACATGCAGATGGCTCCGGCTCAGTTTTCGTTTTGCCTGACGAAGGCGCCGTTCTCATAGGTGGCGCCGAAATAGACATCGATGCGTTTGATCTTGTCGCCTTCGAAGCTGAAGAATTCGGTATTGCGGAAATGCTTTCCGCCCCTGGCCAGGCATTGGTAGGTCACGAAGGCCTCATCGCCTTCGACGAAGATTCGTTCGAGCTGATGCCGCTCGATCCAGTCGGAATTGCGCCAGCAGCGCGCGAAATAGGTGGTCTTGTCGATCTCGTCGTCATACGGGCTGGTGAAGCGGAAATCATCGGTAAGCGCCTCTTCGACGGCCTTGCGATCGTTCGACAAATAGGCGGCAAAGATGGCGCGGATGATCTCCGCTTTTTGCATGGGCATGTCGATCTCCTTACGCCGGCTGCAAGGTAGCGCGCGACCGCAATGGAAGCGGCGGAAAGGCGAGAGCCACTGCCATCGCGCCGAGCGCGACGCTCAACGAGCCGATATAAAGCCAGCTATAGCCATTGAAGGTGTCGAATATCCACCCCCCCGCCAACGGGCCGAATGCCATGCCGAGACTCGACGTCATGGTCGCCGCGCCGAACACCGTGCCCATGATATGCTGACCGAAATATTCGCGCGCCAGCACGGCGTAGAGCGGCATCACGCCGCCATAGGCCGTACCGAACACCAACGCCAGCAGGTAGAACTCGCCGAGCCGGCCAACGAAAAGATAGCCCCCGATCGCCAGCGCCTGCACCAAAAGGCCCGCGACGAGTACGCGCTTGACGCCGAGCCGGTCGGCGAGCACGCCCAGCAGAAGACGGCCGCCCAGCCCTGCCAGGCCTTCGACACTGTAAATGCTGACCGCCGCCATCGCCGGCACGCCGCAGAGCATGGCATAGCTGACCATGTGGAAAATCGGCCCGGAATGGGCCGCGCAGCAGAGGAAGAAGGTGAGCGCCAGCACCAGAAATTGCGGCGAACGTAGCGCCTGAACCGCGGACATGCCGGGCCGGCCGGCAGCGGCGTCCGCTTCCGAAGCGGCGCCATCGCTCGCCGCTTTGGATGGCCGACGCACCAGCAGCGCAGCAGGTATCAGCAGCACCCATGCCGTGATGCCGATTGTCATCATCGCAACGCGCCAGTCATACGTCGAGATCAGCCAGCGTGCGAACGGCGAGATGGTCATCGGCGCAACGCCCATCCCGGCCGAGACCAGAGAGACGGCGAGGCTGCGGTTGTTCTCAAACCACCTCGTCGTCGCCGCTATCATTGGCGCAAAAAAGCTGCCGGCGGCAAGGCCGACTAGCACGCCGTAAGTAAGCTGGAATTCGATGAGCGATGTGGTCCGGCTTGCCAGCACCAGCCCGAGCCCGAGCAGAACCGCGCCCGCAAGCACGACGATGCGGGTGCCGAATCGATCGCTTGCCATTCCCCAGCCGAAAGACGCAACGCCCATGATCAGGAAATCGAGCGTCATCGCGCTCGATATGCCGGTCCGCGACCAGCCGGTATCCGCCGACATCGGCGCCAGGTACACCGCCAGCGAGAACATCGCGCCGATGCCGACGCAGGTCATCAGCGCGCCTATGGCGACGATTACCCAACGATAAGAAAGATTCATGCCCTGTGCCTCCGTCGTGCTGGATCCGGCGAGAACCGCGGTTCCGGGGGATGGCTCCGCCAAACCGCCGATCTGTGGGACGACGAACGAACCCACGCCAAACCGACACGCCAGCCGAGAATTCATGGCTATGGTTCCTCCAGGTCATGGCTGGGCAAAAGCGCCAACGGGTCCGCGCAAAGCGCGGCCCGATGACAGGCTCCGCGCATCTTCGCGCTAGATGTCCCGGCCATCCACGTCTTCGACGTGGTGAAGCAAGATGTAGCGAGCCTCGAAGGATGCGCACGTTTTCCGGCCAGTCATCCTTCGAGGCTCGCAAGAGCTCGCACCTCAGGATGACGCTGCATCCCACCTCCGCACCGCTTCCGTCGCACCCTCCGGCGTGGCTTCGAAAACCGGCGAGGCCAGCACCGCGTGGATGTGAAGCGTGAGGTTGCCCGAGTTTCGAAAACCGTGCTTGCGCCCCGCCGGCACGATCAGCGACTGGCCCGCCGGGACGATGGTGCGCTGCTCATCCATCCACATCTCGGCCTCGCCCTCGCGCACGGTCAGCACCTCTTCAACCGGATGCGAATGGGTCGGCGCGCCGGTCCCGGGCGCGATCCATTGTTCGAAGATACATAATTGCGCGGCGCCGTTGCTGGCCGAGACCAGCATCCGGGTTTCCACACCCGGCCGCCATTGTTCTGACGGCATCTCCCTGACGTCGACGACGATCATCGGGTTTCGTCCTTTCGTTTGCCGAGACTGCGCGCGTCCATCGCGATTTTAACAGCGTGCCTCGGATGCTGCGCAACGCGCAAGCGGTGCGCTGCTGGTCCGGGGTCCACCACAACCCGCGACTGAGGTGGGTCCCGGCTCTGCGGCGCATCGCGAAACGCGCTGCACCGCGTCCGGGACACGATGCTGCTCATGGGCTATAGAAGGCCCAAATCGATCAATCACGCACGGACCGCCCATGACCCCCTCCCCGCAAAAAGTCGCGCTGGTGACCGGCGCCGCGCGCGGCATCGGGCTTGCGGTCGCAAAACGGTTTCTCGCCGACGGCTGGCGCGTGGCGTTGCTCGACATCGAGGGCGAATTGTTGGGGCAAAGCGTGGAAGCGTTGGCCGATGCCGGCAATACGCTCTCGCTGCAATGCGACGTCTCCGATGCCAGGGCGGTCGCGGGCGCGTTCGCCGAAATCGGGCGACGCTTCGGGCGGCTCGACGCGCTGGTCAACAACGCCGGCATCGCGGTGTTCGCGCCGCTGTTGGAGACTTCCGAGGAGGACTGGCGCCGGGTGCTGGCGGTCAACCTGACCGGGCCGTTCCTTTGCACCAAGGCGGCCGCGCCCTTGATGCGCGAACATGGCGGCGGCGCGATCGTCAACATCACCTCGATCTCGGCGGTGCGCGCCTCGACGTTGCGTTCGGCCTACGGCACCAGCAAGGCCGGCCTCGCGCATTTGACAAAACAACTCGCGGTCGAACTGGCATCGCTCGGCATTCGCGTCAACGGCGTCGCGCCCGGCCCGGTCGATACCGCGATGGCGAAAGCGGTTCACACGCCGGAAATTCGCGCCGACTATCACGACGCTATTCCGCTCAATCGCTACGGCCTCGAAGAAGAATTGGCGGAAGCGGTGTTCTTTCTGTGCAGCGACCGCTCCAGTTACATCACCGGGCAGGTTCTCGCCGTCGATGGCGGCTTCGACGCTGCCGGCATTGGATTGCCGACCCTGCGCGGTGAGCGAAGAAACGGGTAGTTCTTCTCCCTTTCCTCCGCTTGTCGCTGGGAAATTAAGAAAAGTTGACGACCCTTGGCCGAAACCTTTTCTCGCGCTTCACCATTACCTAGTTGATTATCATCCGATCGAAGGGAGGTTCGGCAATGCGTACAGCTTTCGCCAGAATGATTCTCCTCGCCGCGGTGCTGGGCAGTCTCATCTCGTCGCCGGCGCAAGCCGAGATTCGTATCCTCGCCAGTCCGGGCGGACAGGTCGGCCCGTTTCTCGATCTGTTCGAGCGCGTGCGCGCCTCCGGCGAACGCGTCGTCATCGACGGGCCGTGCCTGTCGGCCTGCACGCTGGTGCTGAGCATGGTGCCGAGCGACCGCATCTGCGTGACGCGCCGCGCGATCCTCGGATTTCACGGCGCGCGCTCGATCGACCCGCTCGGCCACCTGTACGCCGAGCCGGAAGCGTCCGAACTTGTGCTGGAGGCCTACCCCGCCGCGGTGCGCGGCTGGATTCGCCACCGCGGCGGGCTGACATCGCGCCTGCTACTCTTGCGCGGGCGCGAACTCGCCGCGATCTATCCCTCGTGCCGATAGAGCCCGATCGGCAAAAACCATGCCCTCGGACTTGATCCGAGGGTGGACCCCGGGTTTGCCGGACAAACACCTCCGTTTGTCCTGAGGTCGCGCTCCAAACGCATCAATCTTCGATCGGGCAGTTGACCATCCAGGGAATGCCGAACTGATCGACGCACATGCCGAATCCCTTGGCCCAGAAGGTCTTGCCGAACGGCATGTTGACGCTGCCGCCTTCGGAAAGCGCCTTGAACTTGCGCTCGGCCTCGGCAGGATCCTCGACCGTCAGCGAGACTGAAAAGCCCTGCGGCTGGTGGAAGTGGCCCGGAGGCGCGTCGGATGCCATCAGCACCTCGCCATCGATCGATATCTTGGCGTGGATGATTTTCTTCTGCCATTCCGGCGGCGTGTGCTCGGCCGCGGGCGTGCCCTCGTGCGTCAGCATCGCCTCGATCTCGCCGCCAAGTACCTTTTCATAGTACTTGAACGCCGCTTCGCAATTGCCGTTGTAGAACAGATAGGGATTTACCTGCATCGTTTGCTCCTTTGGTGATTGATGCTTCGAATGTCCGGCTATTTCTCGGTGAGCCTTTTCAGGTTGGCGAGACCGATTTCGAAATCCTTGCCGATCATGTTGTCCATGTTCATGAACACTTGCATTACCCTGGACATAAAGGGCGCCAGGCCATGCATGAGCCAGGTAACGTTGGTTGTCACATGGGTGGCATCGCCCTGCGGCAGCATTGTGAACTCCGCGGTGCACATGAAAAACTCCGTATCTGTGAATTGTCGGCAAGCAAGGTCAGCGCCGCAAGGGTATTAACGGTCGCAGGCGCCTGTCACGCAACCAGAGCCCGCCCCATACCATCAGCCCGAGATAGAGCCCGAACAGCGTGTGGCTGAATAGCGCACTGCCGATCCTCACATGCGATGCCATCGCGCCGAAGAGATAGCCGGTCAGCAGGATCGCGCCGAGGATCGAGGTGGGCGGGATCGCATAGAGAACGGTGCAGGCGACGGTGATGAATCCGAAGCTTCGCGCCAGATTTTCGCTCGAACCATGGCCGATCCTGTCCATCGTTTCCGTGACAACCGGCCACGGCACCAGCTTGATGGCGCCGTCGAACAGCAGGAACAGAATCACGAGGCTGCTGAGAACGCGGCCCAGCCAGAGCGCGGGTTTTGCAATCGGCGCTTCCTCCGCAATCGCGGGTATGGCTTCGTCGATGGCTTTGCTGTCTTGCATGTTCATCGCCCGGCTCCTTCGCTGGATTGGGATGCATGATTCAAAGACGAACGGGGCCGGCGCAATTCGACAGCAGGGATGAGATTTTTTTGACTCCGTCATGGATGGCCGGGCATAGGCGAGCGGAAGCGACGCCGTCCTTCGGACGGCTATGCCCGGCCATGACGACCTTATAAGTCCACCGGTTTACTTCCCCGCCTTCACGCCGCGCGGCTGGCTGTCGCGCATCAGGCGGTCGAGATGCATCCGGATGTGGGCGGCTTCCGCCGAGGTATTGGCGAGCGCAATGGCGCGGTCGAAGGCGACGCGGGCCTCGTCGTTACGGCCGAGCTGCATCAGGAAGGCGCCGCGCACGCCGAAGAAATGAAAATAATTCGAAAGCCGCTGACCCAGCGGCTCGATCATCTCGAGCGCGGCTTGCGGCCCGCGCACCTTGGATACCGCGACCGCGCGATTGAGCGTGACCACCGGCGACGGCTGCATGATCTCGAGCGCCCCGTAGAGCAGATCGATCTGGGTCCAGTCGGTATCTTCGGGCTTTGCGGCGCGGGCATGCAAGGCCGCGATCGCCGCCTGAATCTGATAGGGCCCGCTGCGACGATGGCGCATCGCCTTGTCGATCAGCGCCAGCCCCTCGGCTATCATCTTCTGATTCCATAACGCGCGGTCCTGATCGTCGAGCAGCACCAGCGCGCCCCCGGCGTCGAAGCGCGCCGCCGCGCGGGCATGCTGCAACAGCAGCAGCGCCGTAAGTCCCATGATCTCGGGCTCGCCCTGGAACAGCCGCAGCAACAGCCGCGCCAGCCGGATTGCCTCCTCGCACAGCGGCGCGCGGATCTCCGCGGTGTCACCGCTGGCGGAATAGCCCTCGTTGAAAATCAGGTAGATCATCGCCGCAACTGCAGCGAGCCGCTCGGTACGCTCCACCGCGCCCGGGGTCTCAAACGGCACGTCGGCATCGGCGACCCGCGCTTTGGCGCGGGTGATGCGCTGCTCCATCGCGGCCTCAGAGACCAGGAACGCGCGCGCGATCTGTTTCACCGTCAATCCAGAGACAATGCGCAGCGCCAGCGCGATCTGCTGCGTCGCCGGCAGCTCGGGATGGCAGCAGATGAACAGCAGCCGCAAAATGTCGTCGCGGTAATGCGAGCCGTCGAGCCGTTCGGCCAGCGCGTCCTCGGCGTCGTCGAGATCGGAGATCGCCTCGTCCGCGGGCAGCGGCTCCTGCTTGCGGCTCCGCCTGATATCGTCGATCGCGACATTGCGCCCGACCATGATCAGCCAGCCCGCGGGATCGCGCGGCGGCCCGTTCTGCGGCCAGCTTTTCAGCGCGCGCAAGGACGCGTTCTGGAACGCTTCCTCGGCAGTGTCGAGATTGCGGAAATAGCGTAACAGCGCGCCGACCGCCTGGGGACGCGCCGACGTCAGTGCGGCATCGATCCAGGCGGCGTCGGTCACGTCGCCGCGCTCCCGGGCTCAAACAGGCCCACGGGGCGAATTTCGTACGCGCCGCCGGGATTGGCCGCGCCGAGATCGCGCGCGACGTCAAGCGCCTCGTCGAGATTGTTGCAGTCGACGACATAGAAGCCGAGCAACTGCTCCTTGGTTTCGGCATAGGGACCGTCGAGCACAACCGGCGGATCGTCCTTGCGCAGCGTGGTCGCCGATGTCGTCGGCAACAGCCGTGCCACCGGCCCGAGCCGGCCCTGTTTTGTCAGTTTATCCTGCACGACGGCGAGCTTCTTCATCACAGCGGCGTCCTGTTCCCTGGTCCAGGAACCGACGGTGTCTTCGTCGTGATAGCAGAGGATGGCGTAGAGCATGAGGGATGGGTTCCTGTTGATTGGAAGACGAACGAGTATGCCCGGAGCCGACAGGGAACGGAAACATTTTGCGCAGACAGGCCAGGCCGATAAGGTCGCCTGCAATTCCGCGAACTATGAGGCAAAAATCCGATGAGCAAAGGCGCGCTCGCCCTGCTGGTGCACGGCGGGACCGAAAACTGGTCTCCGGAACGATGGAAGAGCCGGTTCGATGAGGTGTGCAGGGATCGGCGGGTTCTGCTGTTGCCCGATGCGGCGTTCGATCCCGCCGAGGTCCATTACGCCGCGGTCTGGAAGCCGGCTCAAGGCGAGCTTGCGGCATTCCCGAACCTGCGCGTCATTTTCAATCTCGGCGCGGGCGTCGATGCGCTGATGGCTGATTCGAGCTTGCCGAAAGTGCCGCTGGTTCGCGTGGCGGTCGGCGACCTCACCGATCGAATGGCCGAATATGTCGTGCTTCACGTGCTGATGCATCATCGCCAGGAAATATACCTGCGAGCCAGCCAGCGCGAGAAGCGGTGGGCGCCAAAATTTCAATGGCCGGCGAGCGCAATTTCGATTGGCATCATGGGCCTCGGCACGCTGGGGTTGAACGCGGCCGAGGTGCTGGGGCGGCTCGGCTTTCGCGTGTCGGGCTGGAGCCGGGGTCCAAGGCAGATCGATGGTATCGACTGCTTTCACGGCAACGCACAACTCGAAGCGTTTCTGCAGCGAACCGATATCCTGGTCTGCCTGCTGCCGCTGACGCCGGATACGCGGCACATCTTGAACCGCGAATTGTTTGCCAAACTCAACCGGAATAGCCCGCTTGGCGCGCCGGTCCTGATCAATGCCGGGCGCGGCGGGCTGCAGAACGAGGCTGACATTCTGCAATGCCTTGACGACGGCACGCTCGGCGCCGCGTCGCTGGATGTTTTCGCAAACGAACCGCTGCCGGCGGACAGCCGGTTCTGGACGCATCCAAGGGTCGTCCTGACGCCGCACAACGCCGCCGATACCGATCCCGATGAAATATCCAAATACGTCGCGCGCCAGATCCAACGCTTTGAGGCCGGCGCGCGGCTTGAAAATGTCGTCGATCCCGCGCGCGGCTATTAGAATTTGATGGTCGTTCCCGCGAAAGCGGGAACCCATACGCCGCGGATTCTCGTTTCATACGGGAGTCGAGACCTTAGCCGCGCACCATCACGTCGATCGCGCCTTTCACGATCGCCTCCAGCTCCTTGCGCGGCACCCTCGCGCGGGCGCGGATCGCGATGGTGTGGATGGTCGCCGACGCCAGCTGCGCCAGCACCACGGGATCGGCGCTTTCAGCCAACTCGCCTTTTTCCCTGGCGAGGCGGAAGCAGGCCGCGAATGCCTTGTCGAGCTCGGAAAATCCTTCCAGCACCAGGGCACGGATATCGGGATCGGACACCGCTTCCGACGCCGCCGTCATCACCGTGAAGCAGCCGCGCGGACCGGCCTCGCCGGACAGATAAATATCGAGCGCCACCGCGTAGATGCGCTCGAGCCGTTTGCGGATCGGCAGTTCGTCCCTGAAGATGTCGAGCATCGCCGCGCGCGCATCGGCGCGGTAGCGCTGGTAGCTCTTGATGTAGAGTTCGCGCTTGTCACCGAACGCGCCGTAGAGGCTCGGCCGGTTCATGCCGGTGGCGGCGCTGAGATCATCGAGCGATGTCGCGGCGAATCCATCTTTGCGAAACAGATCGAGCGCTTTGCCGAGTGCAATTTCGGGCTGATAGGCGCGCGGCCGCCCGCGGCGCTTTGGCGCGATAGACGCGGTTGACGGGGCCGGCGACGGCTTTTTACTTTTTTGTACCACTTCGCAATAAATCCCTTGACGCGGGTTATATTATGCGGAACAGTATAAAAATCAACCCCGGTTCGAAAGCCGAACCGAAAGCCAAGGAGGCACCATGGACCTGTATTTCTCGCCGCTGGCCTGCTCGCTGGCGACCCGCATTGCGCTCTATGAAGCCGGCGCCGAGGCCAACTATCTCGAGGTCGATCCCAGGACCAAGGTGGTGCAGAACGACGGCGCCGATTTTTATCAAGTCAACCCGCTCGGCCTGGTGCCGACGCTGCGCACCGACGAGGGGCTCGTGCTCACCGAGAACGCGGCGATCCTGCAATATGTCGCGGATCGTTTTCCGCAGGCCGGCATCGCGACCGGCCCCGGCATGGCGCGCAGCCGGCTGCATCAATGGCTCTGCTTCATCGGCACCGAACTGCACAAGGGATTGTTCGTGCCGGTGCTCGACAAGAAGGCGCCGCCTGAAGTGAAGACCTATATCCTCGGCAAGGGGCTGTCGCGGCTCGACTATCTCGAGAAATATCTTGAAGGCCGAGAATTCCTGCTCGACCATTTCAGCGTCGCCGACGCCTACCTCGTCACCGTGATCAACTGGACCATGGCGACGCCGCCGATCGAGCTTGCGAAATGGCCCGTCGTGAAAGCCTATTACGTGCGGCTGCGCGCACGCCCCAGCATCGCCAAGGCGGTCGCCGAGGAATTCAAGCTCTACCAGGCCGAACTCGCGCGGCACAAGGCGGCGGCTTAAACATCACCTCTCCACGAGTCGTCCCCGCGAAAGCGGGGACCCATCACCCCTGGCGTTCGTGATTTAGGGCAGTCGTCGCGCATGGCACTTGAATCGAAAGTCCTCGGCGCCGCGATGAGCGCACTTGCGCTCGCGCTGGGGTCACCGCGTTCGCGGGGACGACTTGGGTGAATCCATGCGAAACTCAAAACGGACTTTCACCCAGCCCCGGAATATCCGCAGGTCTCGGGCCAGGTGCTGCCCAACGAAAGCGTCGGTCGGCTTCAGCAATCGCAACATCGTTGATGCTGGCTTCGCGCCGGCGCATCAGGCCGTGTTCGTCGAATTCCCACTGTTCGTTGCCGTAGGAACGGTGCCACTGCCCGGCATCGTCGTGCCATTCGTACTGAAACCGCACCGCGATGCGGTTGCCGTCGAACGCCCAGAGGTCCTTGATCAGGCGATACTCATGTTCACTGCTCCATTTGCGGGTCAGGAAGGCCACGATCGCGGCGCGGCCTTGGAAAAATTCGGAACGATTGCGCCAGCGGCTGTCCTCGGTATAGGCCAGCGCGACGCGTTCGGGGTCCCTGGAATTCCAGGCGTCCTCGGCCATGCGGGCTTTCTGGGCGGCGGTCTCTTTCGAAAACGGCGGAAGCGGGGGACGCGACATGGTGACCTCGAGGTTTGCTGTGGCCCGGGAGCGTATCGTCTCAACGTGGTGAGTTGCCGGCGATTTGCCTACCGCCCGACAGCTAGATTTGATCGGCCTTCATCAAAGTCCGCAGCGCTTTCGGTATTGGCTTCGCCCGTCCCTCGCTGATGAAGGCGACGCGCACCTCGGCCTTGACCAGCACGTCCTCGCCGCGCCGCACCTCCTGCGCCAGCGTGATCGAGGCGCCCTTCACCGCGACCGGCCAGGTCACCACCTCGAGCATGTCATCCATGCGCGCGGGCTTGAGGAAATCGATCTGCATCGAACGCACCACGAAAGCGAAGCTGGGCGTTTCCGCCTGCGCTTCGGCAAACAATGCGTGTTGCTCGGCGCCCATCAGCCGCAGATGATTGGTCCGCCCCCGCTCCATGAAACGCAGATAATTGGCGTGATAAACAATGCCGGAAAAATCGGTATCCTCGTAATAGACGCGGATCTGCAGGTAATGGCGGCCGTTGCGGATCGCGCCGTCGAGGGGAGTATCAGCGTAGCTCATCGTTGAGGGCGGCGGCGCGGGGGTGCCTTGGCGTCCGGTTGCGTACCCCCCAGGCGGGCAAGCCGGCGGGCGGCTTCGCGCTCGACAAAGGCCTTCAACGCTTCTCTCACGACGGCAGATTTCTCGGTGACACCCGCATATTGCTGCGCCTTGGCAAACAATT
>Ga0207707_10001014_pt1 | contig 26932 bp, 15 predicted proteins | sample KBSC83BmetaG_FD_184336 | JGI IMG/M metagenome (GOLD analysis project Ga0207707, IMG submission 184336) | Corn rhizosphere microbial communities from Kellogg Biological Station, Michigan, USA - KBS C8-3B metaG (SPAdes) (version 2) | ecosystem: Host-associated > Plants > Roots > Rhizosphere ... | reverse complement strand
TTGTTGAGGATATCGGTCAACGCCGCGTAATCATCCGGCGACATCGGGCCGAACATGTGCTGGTATTGCAAAGGCCCGAGGTCATAGATGGGCGAGTTGTTGTCGTCCGGATCGTGACCGACTGCCGTACCGAAGAAATAGTCATTCACCTTGTTCGTGATGGGCCCGCGCCACCAGCTGTGCATCTTGTCCTGGGAGAAGGTGAGACTGGCATCCCAGTCGAAGCGATCGAACAGCCTGCCTCTCACGCCGGCGTTGGCGTTGATGGCGGTATCCTCATAGGTGCGCGGTGACAAGCCGCCAATCTGCGTGGCATCCAGAACGCGCTGAAACTCGAACTGCCCCAGCGTCGTGTCGTAGGCGTCACCCTGGTTGAACATATACAGATTGGAGCGTTGGGTCATCACGTCGCGCGCGCGGGTCACCAGCAACTGGCCATAGGCATCTACCGTGTCGGTGATGTGGTACTTGCCCGAGACAAAGACGGAAGTCTTGTTGTATTGGTTGGCCAGCGTGACCCAGTCGTAATAGTTCAAAGCGCCGCAATTGGAAGGCGTATTGCCATCGGCCTTGTACGGGTAGTACGGGGCATGGCCCACTTGGGCGCAGCTGTATTCGAGCGCGCCGCCGGCGTCCGGGGAGGTGGGCGATGCCAGAGCCAGATTGCCAGCCTGATCCAGCCAATAGTTGTAATGCATGTAGCCGCCCGGCGTGGAGTAGGTCCAGAGCGCCAGGCCCCTGGTGGGCGTGTAGGTCGGGTGATTGGGGTCCGGGTTTTGCTGCGGGGCCGTTCTCGGGTTGTAAAAGCCCTGGTCGCCGCGCTGCCAGGCGTAAAGGGGCTTGCGGAACAACTGCTCGAAGCCATAAGTGATGCTGCCGCGATCCCAAACCTTGCCGCCGCTGAACTGGAAATCGAGAGTGTCACCTCCCCCCAGAGTGGCGCCGCCTTCACGCAGGCGCACGTGATTGCCTTCCCAGTTTTCCTTGGTGATGATGTTGACCACACCGGCCACGGCGTCGGAGCCGTAAATGGCCGATGCGCTGCTGCTGAGCACTTCGATGCGAGCAACGGCTGCCATCGGGATGTTGCCGATGCTGATTCCCATGTCTCCCGCCGTGGATGCCGCGGGATAGTCCGCCATGCGTTTGCCGTTGAGCAGAATCAACTGATAGCCAACACCAAGGCCGCGCAGGTTGAGGTACTGGGCATCCGGCTGCTGATTGCCGAAATTCCACTCGCCGCCAACGACGTTGCCGGTGAATTGCGTGAGGGTACCCAAGGCTTCGGCTACGGTCGTGAAGCCTTCCTCCTTGATGTCTTGAGCGGTGATGATCACCACTGGCGACGGGCCTTCAATCTGCGCGCGCTTGATGCGCGAACCGGTTACGGTGACTTTCTCGAGCGTCTGCACGTGAGACGAGCCGGCAGAGGCTTTCGCCTTGGTTTTCTTCGTGTCTTGAGTAGTGTTCTGTGAGGTAGTCTGCGGCGCATCCTGCGCGGTGGCGGAACTGGTGTCGATGGTCGCCTGCGCCCAGCCCGTACTCGCCAGACTGAAAGTGACCGCGCCGATGGCGAGGACCAGCGCTTTGCGCCGGAACACGTTTTTGCGATGCAACGAACGCGACTTGCCCTTCATCATTCTCACTCCCCAATCGTGTGATTCAAGTGATGTGGTCTCGACGCGGCGATCGTCTGCTGCCGCATCTTTTCGTCAGTGTGCCGCGTGCCCCCAATGGTCAAGGCTTTCATTGACCCGCCGCATTGCGCGGCAGGCGATCAAGGATACTCATCGGCCAACGAAAACCCACCATGAAAAGACGGTCATCCGGCATAGCTGGGGGTTATGGATTGCGGTGCACGAAGGCCCGGTTCTTGGAGCCAATCCGCCACGAATGTCCCGGCCGCTTCACCGCATTGAAGTGGCGTCTCAGATACCCAGCCATTCCCCGTCGAACGAGAATGCCGCAGGGCCCGTCATCGAAAGGACATGGCCCGGACCTTTCCACGCGATCGCGAGCGTACCGCCCGGCATCTCCACGCAAACCTCGTCACCGACCCGGCCCCGTCGGTGCAGCGCGGCCACCGTGGCGCATGCGCCGCTGCCGCAGGCGAGCGTCCAACCGGCGCCACGTTCATGCACGCGCAGCTTCACGAGATGCTCGTTCACGACATGCACGAAACACGCATTCGCGCCTTGCGGGAAGCGCGGATGCACCGTGATACGTGGACCGAGGCGATCGACGCGATCCGATGCGATGTCGTCGACTTCCAGCACCGCGTGTCGACTCCCCATCGAGGCCGCCGAGATTTCGATGCGCTCGCCATCGACCTCGAGCGGGTAGAGGTCCGCCGCCGCAGGCGCGTCGAACGGTATGCGTGAGGGTTCGAACGCCGGCTCGCCCATGTCCACCGTCACGGTCGTGGCATCGACGAGCCGCATCTTCACGATGCCGACCGGGCTTTGCAGCGTGGCCTCGGCGCCGATCGCGAGCACGCCGTCGCGGTGCAACCAGGCGCCGAGGCAGCGCGCGCCATTGCCGCACTGCGGCGCGATGGTGCCGTCGGCGTTGCGGATCGTGTACGCCGTGACGCAGGACGCATCACGCGAGGGCTCCAGGATCATCATCTGGTCGAAGCCGACGCCGGTATGGCGATCCGCGATCGCGCGGATGCGCGCGGTATCGAGCGTCAGCGGCGCTGCGCGTGCGTCGAGCACGACGAAGTCGTTGCCGATGCCGTGCATCTTGGTAAAGCGAAGGCCCATGCATCACTCCCCGAGAGCGGCGGTCATCGACCGGGTTCGTACCTCGGCCCGCGCAACACCTTGCCCGGCAGCGCGTGCGTCATCTTGCCGTCGGCGATCACCGGCACCCCGTTCACGACCACGTAATCCATGCCCCTGGCGAGCTGGTTGGGCTGTTCGAAGGTCGCGGTGTCGCGCACCTTTGCGGGGTCGAACACGACCATGTCCGCGTACATCCCGACCTTGATCACGCCACGTTGGGTCAGGCCCATGCGTTGTGCGGGCAGCGACGTGAACTTCCGAATGGCGTCGGGCAGCGTCAGTACGTGTTGCCGCTCGACGTATTTCTGGATGATCTGCGGAAACGTGCCGTAGGCGCGCGGGTGCGGATGCGCCTTGCCGAGCATGCCCCATGGCTCGGTACCTTCCGAGTCGTTGCAAATCGAAACCCACGGCTGCTTGAGCACCGTCGTCACGTCTTGCTGGTCCATGCCGAATACCGCGACGCTGGTGGCGGCGTCATCCTCGACCAGGACGTCGAGCGCCGCATCGAGCGGGTCCTCGTGCCATGCCCTGGCGATGTCGGAAATGCGCTTGCCCTGCAGCGAACGCAGCGCGGGGTTGCCGACCGAGGTAATCAATATGCCGTCGGGACCGGGCGCCTCCTTCCATTCGTTGTTCCACTGGTTGTCCTTGCTCGGATCCTGGATGTACGCCTTGATCCGCGCACGCGTTGCGGGATCTTTCAGGCGCGCGATCAATTTGGCGTCGCCGCCCGCGTGTGCCCACGGCGGCACGATGGAGGCGAGCGAATTGCCCCAGGCAGTGTAGGCGTAGGTGTCGGCGGTGATGTCCAGCCCTTCGGCGCGCGCGCGATCGATGGCGGCGATGATGGCCGATATCTTGCCCCAGTTGGCCATGCCGGCGGCCTTGAGATGGAAGATTTCGACAGGGATGTGCGCTTCGCGGCCGATTTTGAATGCCTCGTCGAGCGCGCTGATCTCGTCGTTGCCTTCGTCGCGCATGTGGGTTGCGTAGATTCCGCCGTAGCGGGATGCCATCTTGGCCAGCGCGATCAGTTCTTCGGTGGTGGCGTACGGTGCGGGCGCGTACTGCAGCGCACTCGACAGCCCCATGGCGCCGTGCTTCATGGCGGTCGCGACCAGCGCTTGCATCTTTTGCAGTTGCGCGGGCGTTGGTTGCACGTCGTCGTCGCCAAGCACCATCCGGCGCACCGAGGTCGCGCCGACGTAGGTGCCGAGGTTGATGCCGATGCCCTGTTTTTCCAGCCGCGCGAAATAGCCGTCCAGCGTGCGCCATGTCGGCGTGATGCCGAGGTGTTTGTAGGCCGCCTGGTTGTTTTCAATGATGCGATCGTCGAGAGGTGCGACCGAGTCGCCTTCGCCGGTGATCTCGGTCGTGATGCCTTGATAGATTTTCGATGGCAGGCTGGGTGCAACGAGGATGTTCAACTCCGACTGGCCCAGCATGTCGATGAAGCCTGGTGCCACGATTTCGCCCTTGGCATCGATGGTCTTGCGCGCGGTCGCGTCCGCCAGCCGGCCGATCGCGACGATGCGGCCATCGCGGATGGCGACGTCGCCGCGGTACCACGGCGAGCCCGTGCCGTCGATGATGCGTCCGTTGCGGACGATCAGGTCGTAATTTCCTTGCGCCGGTGTTCCGGCGATAACCGGCAAGCTGGCCATGCAGGCAAGAGCGATGGCATAAAGGAATCCACGCCACATGGCTGTCTCCGATTGCCCGGAAGGTATGCCGAGCTAAGCATCGAGGACCGGGGGCCGCCAATGAAAAGACGCATACCCGGCATAGCTGCGGGTTATGGCCCGGTTAGGTGCACCGCGCATGAAACCCGCCCGAGGCCCGCCAACCGCCGGGGCACCGCGCATGTGCGAACGCAGCAAGTCGCGCGCGACTTGCCAAAGCGGGTGCGCCGCTACATGGGCGCTGCTTGCATGTACGATCCACGTCCATGAACACAACGTCATCGCCTCGACGCGAACTGCCGCGCAAACTCGGCCTCGTCACCGGCATGGCGGTGGTGGTGGGGGTCATCATCGGCAGCGGCATTTTCCGGGTGCCATCCGGCATCGCCGCCGACACCGGCAACCTTACCGGCATCGCCCTGGTGTGGATACTCGGCGGCATCGTCGCGCTGTTCGGCGCGTTGTCGATCGCCGAGCTTGCGGCCATGTATCCGGCGGCCGGCGGCCCGTACGTGTATTTGCGTGAAGCCTACGGCCGCCCGCTGGCGTTCCTGTTCGGCTGGATGTTCCTGTTGACCCAGCCGATCTCGTGGGCGGCGCAAAGCCTGATGTTCGCCGAGTATCTAGGCTTCTTCGTGCCGATTCCCGTGTTCACGCAACACCTGATTGCCGCGGCGCTGATCGTGCTGGTCGCCATCGCCAACGTGCGTTCGGTGAAATTGGGTGCCGTGATCCAGAACATTTCCACCAGCGCGAAAGTGCTGGCGATCGTGGGCCTGTCGGTGGCGATCTTTTTCCTGGCACCCGGGGGCGAGCACAACCCGCTCAACACCGAACCGATGGGCATGGCGAATTGGTCGGGGATCGGCATCGGCCTGATCGCGGTGTTGTGGGCCTACGACGGCTGGGAAAATCTGACCACGCTGTCGGGCGAGGTCAAGAACCCGGGTCGCAATTTGCCGATGGCGCTGATCGGCGGCGTCGTTCTGGTGATGGTGGTTTACCTGCTGATCAATGTCGCCTACCTGCGCGCCTTGCCGTTGCCGGAACTGGCGGCCTCGAAGTCCGTGGCAACCGATGCCGCCACCGTGGTACTGGGTCGTATCGGGGTTTCGCTGGTCGGCGCACTGGTGATGTTGTCGGTATTCGGCACCTTGAACGGCAGCATCCTCTCGACCCCGCGGGTATTTTTCGCGATGGCCGAGGATGGTCTGTTCTTCCGCACCGTCGGCAAGATCCATCCGAAATACGAAACGCCCTATGTCGCGATCGCGTTCATCGTCGTGATCGCGGTGGTGTACGTGTTGTTGCGCGATTTCATGCAGCTTGCCGAAGCCTACGTGCTGGGCATCTGGCCGTTCCTCGCCTTGTGTGCGATCGGCCTGTTCATCCTGCGCAGGAAACGGCCGGAAGTTCCGCGTCCGTATCGCACGCTCGGCTATCCGGTGATACCGGCACTGTTCGTGCTGGCGACTTTCGTGGTGGTCGCCAACGCGCTGTACGCGCAGTTCTGGTCCACCATCGCCAGCATTTTGATCACGCTGGTCGGCTTGCCGCTGTACTACCTGTGGATGTGGTGGCAACGGAAATTGGACGATCTTTCCTGATCGCGGCACCGTTGGAAACACCTGATCAGCGGACCCGTTCAAGGCTCAGGAGGACCAGAACGGCGTTCCGTGGCCTGACTTTCCACAACAGCCGCTTCGAGCAGCGCGACTGATCGATCTTTCGGAGGGAAACATGAAACGACTGTCGTTGTTCTTTTGCGCACTGGCTCTGGTGGCGCCGCTGTCGTGCGTGGCCGCGGAGAACACCGGACCAGCACCCGGTCCGGTCGCCTTGATGGTGAGCCTGCCCGATCCGGGCCAGAAGCTCCTGTACGTGCACGAGGTGATGCCGGTCGCGCCGGGGCCGTTGACGCTGTATTACCCGAAGTGGATTCCCGGTGACCATTCACCGGACGGTCCGATCAACGGCGTCATGGGCCTGGAGTTTTTGGGCAATGGGCAACGCGTTGCATGGCAGCGCGATGAACTGGATCGGTTTACGTTCCATCTGACGGTGCCGGATGGCGTTCACCGGCTCGACATCAGCTTCCAGTTTCCGTCTAGCGACCGCGTCACCGGCAACCTGATCGACCTCACCTGGGATCACGTCGCGCTGTACCGCGCCGGTTACCCCACCAAAGACCAGATGTTCAAGCCGTCGCTGTCCGTTCCCGCCGATTGGCGCTATGGCACTGCGCTGCAGACTGACAAACGCGACGGCAAGCGCATCGACTTCAAACCGGTGCCGTTCAACACGCTGGTCGATTCGCCGGTGATCGCGGGCAAATATTTCCGCGAGATAGATCTGACGCCGAAGGGCTCGTCGGTGCATCGCTACCTAGACATGGTGGGAGACAGCGCCGCGGCGATCGCGATTACCGACCCGCAGAGTGCGGGTTTCCATCACCTGATCGAGCAGGCGCAGGCGTTGTTCGATTCGCACCATTACGACAGCTATCACCTGTTGCTGACCTTGAGCGACCACACCGCGAAGGGAGGCCTCGAACATCATCAGTCGAGTGACGACAAGGCGCGCGGTGGTTCGAAGATGTTCGCCGACCCCGATCACTTCATGCTCGACGGCTCGCTGCTACCGCACGAATACACGCATTCGTGGAATGGAAAGTTCATGCGGCCTGCGGGCTTGTGGCAGCCCGATTTCGAGCAACCGGAAAAGCCAAAACTGTTGTGGGTTTACGAAGGGCTGACGGTTTATCTCGGCGACACGTTGGCCGCGCGCAGCGGCCTGTGGTCGCCCGGAACCTGGCGTGATGCGCTGGCGTACCGCGCCGCGGTGATGGCGCACCGCACCGGCCGCGCTTGGCGGCCGCTCATCGACACCACCATCGCGGTGGATTACGGCGCGCCCGAGGCGTGGGCCAACTGGCGTCGGCAGAACGATTTCTATCGCGAAGGCGAGCTGCTGTGGCTGGCGGTGGACATGAAGATCCGGAGCTTGAGCCATGACAAGCACGACATCGACGATTTCGCACGCGGATTCTTCGGCGTCGACAACGGCAGCTTTGTCACCCACACCTACGATTTCGACGATGTGGTAGCCGCACTCGACAAGATCCAGCCCTACGACTGGGCGACGTTCCTGCACACGTGGGTAGATGGCACGGGTGATCAGGTTCCGCTGCTGTCCGGCATCGAAGCCAGCGGCTGGAAACTGGTTTACACCGACAAGCCGTCGGTTTACGAAAGCGCGTTGCAAAACGTCGGCATGGGCGAGCTGGAAGGCCACGGCATCAACGCGATGTTCTCAGTCGGCATGTTCCTCACCAATGACGGCAGGGTCAGGGATGTGTTGTGGCAGGGGCCCGCATTCAAGGCGGGATTCGCGCCGGGCATGCAGTTGGTCTCGATCGATGGGCACGCGTACAGCACGCAGGGATTGCACGATGCAATCACCGCGGCGCAGACAAGTAAACAGCCGCTGGAGTTCCAGGCACGCAATGATGGAACCGTCGCAACCTACACGGTGCGTTACGACGGCGGGTTGAAGTATCCGCATCTCGTGCGCGAGCAGGGCAAACCGGATTACCTGAAGCGGTTGCTTGCGCCCAAGCCAGTGGGGAATGGCTCGTGAAAGCGTCCGCATTCCATTGCCCCGGTTGGCGTGCGTTGATCCTGATGACCATGCTGGCGATCGTGCCGTTGGGGGCGATGGCTTCCGGCATTCCGCCCACCGATCCGGGCAATCGCGACTTGGGTGCGGTAATCGAACTGATCACGGCCGGACAGTTTCATGCGGCCGACGCACACATCGATGCGGCGCTGAAGCAACCTGGTTTGTCGTCGGAGGCGCAGCGTGCGTTCGAGTTCCAGCGCGAGCGAATGCAGCGCATGCGCCTGGATTTCAGCCTCACCGCCAGTCAGGTGAAGGAAAAAGTACGCAAGCAGATTCCAAATCTCGGCGATGCCGAATTCGCGGAATGGGACGCGCATGGCTTGTTCGAACACATGGCCATCGACGGGCAACAGATGTACTTCACTCGTGCGCCCTCGAACCTGTTCCACCTGAGTGCCGCAGCGACGGCAAGGCAGAAGGGCGGCACGGCATATGTCACCAGCGGTCTGCCGCAAGAAGTCAACGACAACTACATCGATTTCGACCGCAAGGTGATCGCGCAGGCGCGGGCCACCGGTAAAACCAGCGTGTTGCCACAGCGTGTGCGGGTCACGCAGACGCTCACGGTCGATGCCGATGCCGTGCCCGCTGGAAAGACCGTGCGTGCGTGGATTCCCTACCCGCGTGCCGATGCGGACCAGCAGGAAAACATCCAGTTCATCTCCAGCCAGCCGGCTGCACATCAGATTGCGCCTGAGTCGGCGCTGCAACGCACCGTGTATCTGGAACAAGCCGCGCAGGCTGGCAAGCCGACGGTGTTCAAGATCACCTACGAAGTTACGCTGTACGCGCAATACCACGCGATCGATCCTGCCAGGGTGCAACCGGAGAAGATCACCTCGGAGCTCGCCCCCTACGTGGCCGAGCGCGCGCCGCACGTCGTGTTCACCGAACCGCTGCGCGTATTCTCGAAACAAGTGGTGGGCGACGCGACGAATCCTTACGAAATTGCGCGGCGCATCTACGCGGCGGTGGATGAAATGCCGTGGGCCGGCGCGCGCGAATACTCCACCGTTCCCGACATCAGCGCGTACACGCTGCACGCGGGGCATGGCGATTGCGGCGAGCAGACCCTGTTGCTGATCACGCTGATGCGCATGAACGGCATCCCGGCGCGCTGGCAATCGGGCTGGACCTTCACCACGGGCAAATACGAGAACATCCATGACTGGGCCGAGATTTATCTCGCGCCGTATGGTTGGGTGCCGGTGGATGTCACTTACGGGCGGCTCGCTTCCAATGATCCGACATTGAAGTGGTTTTATCTGGGCGGACTGGACAACTACCGCATTGCCTTCAATGACGATTTCTCGCGCGATTTCGTCCCGGCCAAGCAGCACTTCCGCTCCGACACCGTCGATTCGCAGCGCGGCGAAGTCGAATGGGACGGCGGCAATCTCTATTACGACAAGTGGGACTACCACTTCGACTGGAAGATCCTGCCGTCCGTGCAAGATTGAGATTGCCGATTCGTCGTTCGGCCTACGTGCCACATACGGGATATCTGCGCCTGGACCCAGGCGCAGGACGCGCCCCACGGATGTGCGGTCCTCTCGATGACTCGCTGCGCCTGCCTTGCGCCGATCGCTACCCGGTGGGAAGATCGCCTCGGGGTACCCGGAGGTTTGGGGAAAGACGGTCGGATTAGACGGCGGGATTAGGCGGCACGCGGGGTGCAAGTCGTGGATTCGTGTAGGAATGTTCCGATGATGCGCGGCGTGCGACCCGGATTAGGCGGCGTAGTTATGCTCCACTTTGAAACCGACTTGTGGTTAGGTGCCAAAGGAATGTTCCGAGTCGCTACAATTTTCTGCGTTATGGGCAGCATCCTGTTACTCGTAACGGCTGTGCTTCATGGTGCTGGCTATTTCCAAATCAGTGATGCAATCTCCAAGTCAAACGCCTCCGAATTTCTCAAGCATGTCGTGCCAGATCTATGGGCGCATTTCTCCATTCATCTCGTAATTCTTGCCGCTTTCGGCCTCGTTTTGGCATTTTCTCTTCGTCGTGCACGTACCTTAATAGCACTGTTAGCTCTTGCAACGATAGCGGATGCCGCATGGGCTTTTTCGTTGGCTGGTTTCTTTATGGGCGTCGCTCTTCCCATCGCTGCAGCACTGTGCTTTGCTATTGCGGCATTGGCACCTAACAATTCGTAAGAGGCTCCTCGTCAACACAGTGAACATAATCGCCTTGCCTTGAGCTTTCAGGCCATGCTGGTTGCTGGGTTGTACTACGAGTTGCATCAGTGCGTGACGGTGACGAACGGTTGTCAGACTTGCATTTCCGTAAACGGTCTTGTTGCACCGGTGGTGCTGGCGCGGACCAAGGTATAAACCGCGCCCGGCGACCTCGTTCATTCATCGGTTGCGTCGGTGCCTCGGGGATCGGCCGGAGCACCTGGTGACGTCCGGATAGTTAGTCAGGTTCTCGTCGGGTGGGTCTGACCCGTTGTCTACTGCTTCGCGCTGACGGGGTATCGAAGGTTGCTAAGCTGCGGTGCGCTGCTGCTGCATCGGGTGTTTCAGGCCGACCTGGGGGTCGTAGTCGAGATCGTGCGCGAGCATGGCCCAGAGTTGCCGGGCGTGTTTGTTGGCGATGGCGACGATGACTTTTCCGAAGGCCATGCGACAGGCGAGGGATCGGATCCAGGCCTGCTCGGGAGTGGCCTTGTCCACGCCGACGCGCTTGGCGCGTTCAAGACTTGAGCGCGCACCTAGGATCAGCAGGGTGCGCAGGTAACCATCGCCGCGGCAACTGATGGCGCCAAGGCGGGCATGCCCGCCGCTGGAGTGCTGGGTGGGTACGAGGCCAAGCCATGCGGCAAGCTGCCGTCCGTTCTTGAACTCGCGGGCGTTGCCGATGCTGGCGACCATGGCGTCGGCAGTGAGAGGGCCGACCCCGACGACTGCACGCAGGCGGAAACAACGATCATCCTGGCACGCATGACGTTCGATGCGGGCATCGCACGCCGCCATGGCTGCACGCACCTGCCCCCAATGCTCGGCCAGCGAGCGCAGCAGTTCCTTGAACTCGCCAGGCAGTTCGACATAGGCATCCAGATCGCCCAGCACCCGGTGCAGCGCGGCATCCCGATGGGGCACCACGACCCCGAACTCGGCGAGCAGACCACGCAATCGATTGCCGATCGCAAGGTGTTCGGCTTTGTAGCCTTCGCGCACGCGATGCCAAGACAGCCGGGCTTGCTGATCGATGTCCTTGACCGGCACGAAGCGCATGTTGCCTTGCCGCGCCGCCGTGGCAATCGCTTCGGCGTCGTTGGGATCGTTCTTGGCGAGCGGATTCTTGCGGAACGGGCGCACGAACTGGGCTGCCATCAGGCGCGGAACAAGACCGTATTCGCGACAACGGCGAGCCCAGTGATGCGCGCCGCTGCATGCTTCCATGGCCACCACTGTGCCCGCCGGCAATTGGGCAAGCCACGCGGCGAACGCGTCGCGCCTGAACTCACGTCGGCGCAGCACCCGTCCGGTGTCGCCCTCCATCTCGCACACCGAGAAAGTGCACTTTGCCAGGTCCACACCGAGGGATATAGTGCCCATGGAGACTTCCTCCTCTGCTGACGGTTACGACCATCATGGCCCTCGAGGCCGAATGACGAGGAAGTCTCTTTTTACTCATTCAAGCCGACGCGATAGTGCCTGATCCCCTGGCACCGCCTGGACATCGCGGCGCGGAAGGCGGACCCGCTACAATGTGCAGTTTCGGATTCGGCGCATCGCCATGTTCGACAACCTGACCCAACGCCTCTCCGCCACCGTCCAGCGCCTGACCGGGCGCGGGAGGCTGACCGAGGAAAACATCCGCGAGGCGTTGCGCGAGGTGCGCGTCGCGCTGCTGGAAGCCGACGTCGCGTTGCCAGTGGTGCAGGCGCTGATCGAGCGCATCAAGGTGCGTGCGGTCGGGCAGGAAGTGCTGAAATCCCTGACGCCGGGCCAGGCGCTCATCAAAGTGGTGCGCGATGAGCTGACCGCGGTGATGGGCACCGCGAATGCGTCGCTGCACCTGGCTGCCACGCCGCCCGCGGTGGTGCTGATGGCGGGCCTGCAGGGTGCAGGCAAGACCACCACGGTCGCGAAACTTGCCAAGCACCTGATCGACCACAAGAAGAAGGTGATGGTGGTGTCGGCCGACGTGTATCGTCCGGCCGCAATCGAGCAATTGCAGATGCTGGCGGGGCAGGTCGGGGCGGGCTTCGTGCCCTCGCAGGTTGGCCAGAAACCGATCGCGATCGCGAAGGCCGCGGTCGATGCCGCCCGGCGCGAAGTCGCCGACGTGCTGATCGTCGATACCGCCGGGCGCACCTCGATCGACGAAGCCATGATGGCCGAGATCAAGGCGCTGCACGAAGCGGTGAATCCGGTCGAGACGCTGTTCGTGGTCGATTCGATGACCGGCCAGGACGCCGCCAATACGGCCAAGGCCTTCGCCGACGCGCTGCCGCTCACCGGTGTGGTCCTGACCAAGGTCGATGGCGACGCGCGCGGCGGCGCGGCATTGAGCGTGCGCTACATCACCGGACGGCCGATCAAGTTCCTCGGCGCGGGCGAGAAGCCGGATGCGCTGGAGCCGTTCCATCCGGACCGCATGGCCACCCGCATCCTCGGCATGGGCGACGTGCTATCGCTGATCGAGGATGTGCAACAAAAGACCGACGCCGACAAGGCCGCCAAGCTCGCGGCCAAGGTCGCCAAGGGCAAGCGCTTCGACCTGAACGACATGAAGGACCAGCTCGACCAGATGCTCAACATGGGCGGCCTGGCGGGTCTGATGGAGAAGTTGCCCGGCGTGTCGTCGCTTCCCGACAAGGTGAAGTCGCAAGTCAACGACAAGGAAGTGAAGCGGATGATCGCCATCATAGGCTCGATGACCAAGAAAGAACGCCGCCATCCTGATCTCTTGAACGGCTCGCGGCGCGCGCGCGTGGCGCGTGGTTCCGGCACCCAGCCGGCCGAGGTCAACCGCCTGCTTAAGCAGTACACGCAGATGGAAAAGATGATGTCCAAGTTCGCCCGCGGCGGCATGAAGGGTTTGATGCGGCAAATGTCCGGCGCGATGAAGGGCATGGGCGGACGCGGGATGCCGGGGCGCTGAGGCGAGGTTTACAGCTTCGGTAGGGCGGGTGACAACCCGCCTTCGGCGCCGCCCACGGCGGTATACGCTGCGCTACTCCCGCCCTACATTTTTGTAGTTGGGCTGAGCGCAGCGACGCCCAACGCGAATCGCGGCTGGCGTCAGGGGATCCCGGGTGCCCTCGCACGATCGGGTGCGCAATGTTGGGCTTCCGTCGATAAAGCCGGCGTCAGCCCAACCTACGCAAACCCCTCGCATTTCGCCGGTTTTCCCCTTACAATTGCGCGTTTCCCGTGCCCGGACGTCGTGTGATCGACCCGTGGCCGTTCCATTCGGAGTCGATAGATCATGGTTAGGATTCGTCTTTCGCGCGCAGGCGCCAAGGGCCGGCCGTTTTACCACGTGGTGGTGACCGACCAGCGCAGCGCCCGCGACGGTCGCAACATCGAGCGTCTGGGTTACTTCAACCCGGGTGCCGCCGGTGCGCATGACCAGCGCCTGGTACTCGATGTCGAGAAGTTGAACGCCTGGATCGCCAAGGGCGCGCAGTGCTCGGACAAGGTCGCGGCGCTGGCGAAGGAAGCCGGCAAACAGGCCGCCGCTGCCTGATGCGATGAACGACGAGCGGCGGGTGCTGCTCGGGCGCATCGTTGGCGTGCACGGCGTGCGCGGCGCGGTGAAGCTGGAATCGTTCACCGAACCGCGGCTGGCGATCTTCGATTACAAGCCGTGGTTGCTCGAAGGCAATGCCGGTCGAATCGAGGAAGTCGCCGAGCCGCACGGACACGCGCAAGGCAAGGGCATCGTCGCGATGCTGCCCGGCACGGCCGATCGCGACGCGGCGGCAGCATGGATCGGCGCACGCATCCTGGTTCCGCGCGAGGCGCTGCCGGAACCGGAAGCCGGCGAGTTTTACCAGACGGATCTGGAAGGATTGCAGGTGGTGAATGAGGCGGGCGAGGACTTGGGTCGCGTCACTCATCTGTTCGACAACGGCGCGCACGACGTGCTGGTGACGCGCGACGAAGCCGGACGCGAACGCCTGATTCCCTACGTGGTGGATGTTTACGTGAAAGCGGTCGATCTGGATGCAGCGCGCATCACGGTCGACTGGAACAAAGACGACTGACCCAAGGATGATTGACCCAGGACGACCGATGCGCTTTGACGTCGTCACGCTGTTTCCCGAATTCGTGCACCAGTGCAGCGGTTTCGGGGTGATCGGCCGGGCGGTCGAACGCGGATTGCTGGAAGTGGAAGCGTGGAATCCACGCGACTACGCCGAAGGCGGTTACCGCCGCATCGATGACAGCGTGTGCGGTGGCGGCCCCGGCATGGTGATGCTGATCGAGCCACTGCGGAAAACGCTGACGGCGGCACGGCAAGCGGCGGCGAACAAGGCGCCGGTGATTTACCTGAGTCCGCAGGGAAAGCGGCTCACGCAGGAAAAAGTGGAGCAACTGGCAGGATTGCCGCGGGTGATTCTGCTGTGCGGGCGCTACGAAGGGATTGACGAACGCCTGATCAAACACGAGGTCGACGAGGAACTGTCGATCGGCGATTACGTACTGTCGGGCGGCGAGCTCGCCGCGGCGGTGCTGGTCGATGCGATCGGCAGGTTGCAGGAAGGTGCATTGGGCGATGCGCAATCCGCCGTGCAGGATTCGTTTTCGGACGGCCTGCTGGATTGCCCGCACTACACGCGGCCGGTGCACCATGAGTTTGGCGATGTGCCGGCGGTGTTGTTGTCGGGCGATCACGCGGCGATCGACCGCTGGCGCCGGATGCAGTCGCTGGGCCGCACCTGGTTGCGCCGCCCGGAGTTGCTGGAAAACTTGACGTTGGACGCAGACGACCAATGCTTGCTGGAAGAATTCAAACGGGAACACAAGGGTCAAACCCATGAACAAGATCATTGAACAATTCGAAACCGCGCAGATGGGCCGCAAGCTGCCGCCGTTCGCGGCCGGCGACACCGTGGTCGTCAACGTGAAGGTGACGGAAGGCAACCGCGAGCGCGTGCAGGCGTTCGAGGGCGTGGTGATTGCGCGCCGCAACCGCGGCCTGCATTCCGCCTTCACCGTGCGCAAGATGTCGCACGGCACCGGCGTGGAGCGCGTGTTCCAGGCCTACAGCCCCGCGATCGACTCGGTCGAAGTCAAGCGCAAGGGCAAGGTGCGGGGTGCCAAGCTGTACTTCCTGCGCGGGCTGGAAGGAAAGGCCGCGCGCATCAAGGAAGACCTGGCCGCGAACAGCAAGCCGGACGCTTCGCGCGTCAAGTAGTTCCTCCTGCATCGGTTACTCAAAGCCGCGCGGAGCAATCTGCGCGGCTTTTGCGTTGGGAATCCTGCTGCAGATTTTTCCGTGAAAACGGTTGTGCTGGGAGCGCCGCACGCCTTGACCGGAGCGCCGCAGGTATCGCGTTCCGACTTCGCGAAGCTCCGCTTCGCTACGCTCCACGCGAACGGTTGAACCAACTCGGCTCGTGCGCAAAAACTGATCCGCGGCATGAAAACTTCGCCGCGTGCGCGTATGGTGGAACGAATTCGACTTCCGCGAGGACGCGTGCGATGACTACTCCCGATGCCGGCCGCGCCGGCACGTTTCTGCTGGGTGGTGAGACGCCGATTCATCGGCTGGGCTTCGGCGCGATGCGCGTGACGGGCGCCGGCGTGTGGGGCGAACCCGACGATCGCGTTTCGTGTCTTGCGACCTTGCGACACGTTCCGGAACTCGGCCTCAACTTCATCGACACCGCCGATTCGTACGGACCTGCCGTGTCCGAGCCGATGTTGCACGAGGCACTGCATCCGTATCCGGAAGGAACGGTGATCGCGACCAAGGGCGGACAGGTGCGGCCCGGACCGAACGAATGGATTCCGCTGGGCCGTCCCGAGTACCTGCTGCAGCAGGTGAAGATGAGCCTGCGTTGGCTTGGCCTGGAACAGGTTCCGCTGTGGCAGTTGCACCGGATCGATCCGAACGTTCCACGCGACGAGCAATTTGGCGCGATCAAGTCGATGCTGGACGCTGGCTTGATTCGTTACGCAGGCTTGAGCGAAGTCACGGTCGCGGAAATCCAGGCGGCCGAAAAGGTGTTTCCTGTTGCCACGGTGCAGAACCGTTACAGCGCCACGTACCGCGTGTACGACGACGTGCTGGATTATTGCGGATCGCGCGGCATCGGTTTCATTCCGTGGTATCCATTGTCGGGCGGCGCGCTCACGGGGCAGGATTCGCCATTGGTTGAAATCGCGCGCCGCCATCAGGCCAGCCCGACGCAAATCGCGATCGCGTGGCTGCTGAAACGCAGCCCGGTGATGCTGCCGATTCCCGGCACCTCGAAACGCGCCCACCTCGAGGAAAACGTCGCGGCCGCGGATATCGAATTGTCCGACGAGGAATTCGACGCATTGGACGACATCTCGGTCGCCACGCGCAAGCGTTGACACCCAGTCAATCGAACGGACGGATTTCCTCGCCGTCGCTGTGCGCCGCTTCGGTGCCGTCGGACTTGTCACCCAGCAACCGCCGCACCACCACGTAGAACACCGGCACCAGCATGATGCCCAGCACGGTGGCGCCGATCATGCCGCCGACCACGCCGGTGCCGATCGCATGCCGGCTGTTGGCGCCGGCGCCGGTCGAGATCGCCAGCGGCATCACGCCCAGGATGAAGGCGATCGACGTCATCATGATCGGACGCAAGCGGATGCGGCAGGCTTCCAGCGTCGCGGCGACCAGGCCCTTGCCCTGCTTCTGTTCATCCACGGCGAACTGCACGATCAGGATCGCGTTCTTCACCGACAGGCCGATGATCGCGATCAGGCCGATCTTGAAATACACGTCGTCCTCGAGTCCGCGGATGCTGGTGAGGGCGACCGACCCCAATACGCCAAGCGGAATGACCAGCATCACGGCAAACGGGATCGACCAGCTTTCGTACAGCGCCGCGAGGCACAGGAACACCACGAAGATCGACAGCCCGAACAGCATCGGCGCCTGCGCGCCGGACAGGATCTCCTGCAACGATTGGCCGGACCACTCGTAGCCGAAACTGGTCGGCAGGTACTTGGAGACAAGTTCCTGCATCGCGGTGATCGCGTCGCCCGAACTGTAACCCGGCGCAGCGGTGCCGGTGAGCGCGATCGCGCCGACGCCGTTGTAGCGGTCGAGTTCCGGCGAGGCCAGTGACCAACGGGTGCTGACCACGCTCGACAACGGCACCATTGCGCCGGTCGATGAGCGCGTGTAGAAGCTGCCGATATCGGCGGGATTCATCCGGAACGGTGCGTCGGCCTGCATTTCCACGCGCAGCACGCGGCCCTGGTAATAAAAGTCGTCGGCGTATACCTGGGACAGCATCAACTGGATCGCGTTGTAAACGTCGGTCACCGACAAGCCCATCGATTGCGCCTGCACCCGATCGACGCGCATGTCCACGGTCGGCGCGTCCTCCATGCCGTTGACGTGCACGTTGGCCAGGCGTTTGTCCTTGGCGGCCGCGGCGAGCAACTTGTCCTTGGCAGCGACCAGTGCCTGATGGCCGAGGCCGCCACGGTCTTCCAGTTCGAAGTCGAAGCCGGCGAAGCGTCCGAGTCCGCGGATCACCGCCTGGTTCATCGCGAACACCTGCGCGTTGCGGATGTTCGCGAACTTCGCATTGAAGTCGTTGATGAGGTCGTCTGCGGTCTCGTGACGATCGCTCCAGTCCTTCAGATGGATGAACGCCATGCCGACGTTTTCGCCATGACCGATGAAGCTGAAGCCGCCGATGGTGAAAATGTTGGCGACCGAGGGATTCTTCTTGACGATGGCTTCGACCTCCTTCATCACCGCGCGGGTGCGCTCGACCGTGGCGCCGGGCGGCAGTTGGATGGTTGCGACGACTTCGCCCTGGTCTTCCTGCGGCACGAAGCTAGAAGGCAGGTGCGCCAGCAACAGCACCGCGACCACGATCGCCAGCGCGTAGCCCAGCATCCAGCGCGGGGTGTGGCGCACCGCCTTGCGGAGCCTGGCGAGGTAGGCATGCGCCATGCGCTCGTAGCCATTGTTGAACGCACGCAGGATACGATTGGCGTGTTCGTGTTCCGGGCGCAGGATGCTCGCGCACAACGCCGGGGTGAAGGTCAGCGCCATCAGCGCCGACAACAACATCGAGATCGCGATCGTTACGGAAAACTGGCGGTAGATTGCGCCGACGCTGCCCGGCATCAGCGCGGCCGGCACGAACACCGACGCCAGCACGGTGGTCACCGCGATGATCGCGCCGGTGATCTGGACCATGCCCTTGCGGGTTGCTTCCTTCGGCGACAGGCGTTCCTCGCGCATGATGCGCTCGACGTTTTCGACCACCACGATCGCGTCGTCCACCACGATGCCGATCGCCAATACCAGGCCGAACAGGCTCAGGACGTTGATCGAGAACCCGAACATGTACAAGCCCAGGAATGCGCCGGTCAGTGCGACCGGCACCACCAGCGTCGGGATCAGCGTCGCGCGCAGGTTCTGCAGGAACAGCAGCATCACGAAGAACACCAGCACGATCGCTTCGCCCAGCGTCTTCACTACCTCGACGATTGAGACCCTGACGAAGGTGTAGCTTTCGAACGGGATGCTCCAGATGACACCGGGCGGAAGGTTCTTGGCCAGTTCCCGCATCCTGGCCTGCACCGCGTTGGCCACCGACAACGCATTGGCGCCCGGCAGCAGCGAGATGCCGAACGAGGCCACGGGCTGGCCGTTCAAACGCGAGAAGTTGCCGTAATTGTCGGAGCCGAGTTCGACCCGCGCGACGTCGCCCAGCGTCACCGTGGTGCCGTCCGGGTTCGTGCGCAGGATGATGTCCCGGAATTGCGCGGGCGTCGTGAAACTCGATTCGGCGGAGACCGTGGCGGTGATGCCCTGGCCTTTCACGGCCGGTTCCGCGCCCACCGATCCGGCCGCGAACATCACGTTCTGCGCGCGCACCGCATCCAGCACGTCGGTGGCGGTAAGGCTGTAGCCTTCGAGCTTCAGCGGATTCAGCCAGATCCGCATCGCGTAGGGCGCGCCGAACTGGTTGACGCTGCCGACGCCGTCGAGGCGCGAGATGGGGTCGATCAGTTGTGCGGCGATTAGATTGCTGAGGGCGGCCGGGTCAAGCTTTCGGCTTTTGTCCTGCAGCGAGATGCCCATCAGGAATCCGCTGTTGGACTTGCGCACCGTGACGCCGAGGTTGTTCACCGCGGCGGGCAGGCGCGGCTCGGCGGCGTTCACCGCGTTCTGGGTCTGGACTGCGGCGGTGTCGAGGTCGGTGCCGGGATCGAAGTAGAGACTGATGTTCGACGAGCCGGTGGAGTCGGACGAGGAACTGAAATACAGGAGGTGATCGATGCCGGAGAGGTTCTGCTCGATCACTTGTGTCACGGTGCTCTGGACGACCTGCGCGTTCGCGCCGGGATAGTTGGCGCGTACCTGCACGCTCGGCGGCGCGATCGTGGGATAGGCCTCGATCGGCAGGTTCATGATCGCGATGGTGCCGCCCAGCGTGATCAGGATCGCGAGTACCCACGCGAATACCGGACGGTCGATGAAGAATTGCGGCATGGCGCGGTGTCAGTCTGCGGCGGTGGCGGCCGGCGCCGCGCCAGCGGTTCCGTCGTAGGGAACCGGCTTCACTTTTTCACCGGGCTGCGCCTTCTGGACGCCCGACGCCACCACGCGCGCGCCCGCGTCGATGCCGCCCAGCACGATCCAGCCCGACCCGTGCTGATCACCCAACTCGACACGCTTCTCGACAATCTTGTCGTCCGCCCCGACGGCATAAACGTAGGCGCCATCGTTGTCGCGCTGGATCGCACTCTGAGGCAGCAGGAACGCGTTGTGCAGCGCGCCCAGCGTCAGGCGGATCTTCACGAACATGCCGGGCAGCAGCGCATGGTCGGGGTTCGGCACCAGCGCGCGCAGATCGACAGCGCCAGTCTGCGGGTCCACGGCAAGATCGGTGAAGTCCAGCGTGCCGGTATGCGGATAGACGCTGCCGTCGGGCAGCACGATCTGCACCTCGGCCTTGTCCGATGCAACCAGTTTCAGCTCGCCGGCGTTCTCGGCCTTGCGCAGCCGCTCCACCTCCGCCATGGGTTCGCTGAAGTTGGCATAGATCGGATCGATCACTTGCACCGTCGTCAACGGGTTGGTATCGGTGGGTGACACCAGCGCGCCCTGGGTGACGTTGGCACGCCCGGCCCGGCCGCTGATCGGCGCCGTGACCGTGGCGTAATCGAGATTGATCTTCGCATTCTGGACGCTCGCCCTCGCAGCCTTCACGGCGGCATCCGCTTCCGCGGCGGCGGCCACGGCATCATCGACATCCTGCTTGGCGAGCAGACCCTTCACACCAAGCGCCTTGCTGCGCGACGCCTTCACCTGCGCATTGCGCGCCGTGGCCTGGGCCTGCGCGAGTTGGCCCTGCGCCTGGCGCAGGCTGGCTTGCAGCGGCGCGGGGTCGATCTTGAACAATACCTCGCCGGCCTTGACGTCGGTACCTTCCTTGTACACGCGCTGCAGCACGATGCCGGTTACGCGCGCGCGCACCTGCGCGGTCAGCGTAGCCGCGAGGCGTCCCGGGTAATTGCGGACCACCGGTACGTCGGCGGTGCGCGCCGTCAGTACTCCGACTTCGGGCGTCGGCGGTGCCTGCGGGGCAGAGCGGCTGCATGCGCCGATCGCCAGCGCCAGCAATAGTGCGCCCGCGCCGCGCCACGGCAGATTCATCATCGGGATTTCTCAAACGATGCGAGGGTCAATCCACAATTATGATGGGATTTGCCGCGCAGTTCCCTAGGCCAAGCGTCATGCCACCGGCGCGGCAGGCTTGGCGTGCGGTGCCTGGACGAGATGTTGCGCCCCAGTTGCTTCGCGCGGAAGCGACTCTGGAAGGAGTCCTCTTGCGTGGCTTGAGCCTCCCTCCATGCTGCGTGGCACCTTCGTATTGACGTAACTGGCTGCGCCCCGATCCTCGTCATGCGCGTTCGCCGGGCGCCGCGTTCATGGTTATGTGAAGCCGCTTCGCATGCGGCGCGATTCCGTGCTCAAGCTGGAACGGCAGGGGTGCGGGCGCTATCCTATTCGTGCCTTTTGCGGGCTCGACCAGAACGACATGAATGCATTGCGCGCTCCCACCGACGGGGCTGAAATCGCCGCCATCGCCGCCGAAGTCCGGGTCAAGTCCGGTGCCGGCGACCCCAAGGTGGCCGAGGCCTTCGCGAAACTTGTCTGCAGCGAACTCAGCGCCGAGGAACTCGCGCGGCGCGGCATCGATACCTGGTCGGCGTTGATTGCGGAGTTGTTCGGCTGGTTCCGCAAGCGGCCGGAGGGGCAGGCCAGCGTGCGGGCGTTCAATCCCGATCGCGAGCACAACGGCTGGACGTGCCCGCACTCGGTGGTGGAAGTGGTGGCCGACGACGCGCCGTTCCTGGTTGACTCGCTGGAGATGGTGATTGCCGACGCGGGGCTGCGCCTGCACCGCCTGATCCATCCCATCCTCGACGTGGCGCGCGACGCCAAGGGCAACCTCACCACCATCGGCAATCCGGACGACGGCATTGCGATGGAATCGGTGATGCACGCCGAGATCGACCGCGTCGACGACGCCACGCTGCACCAACTTCAGGAAGTGGCGCAGGTGGCGCTGGGCGACGTGCGCGCCGCCGTCACCGACTGGCAGGCGATGCACGACAAGATGCTGGCGATTGCCGACGCGCTGCCGGACACCAAGACGCTGGATGCGGCAGAAATCGCCGAGGGCCAGGCATTCCTGCGCTGGGCCGCGGACAATCATTTCACCTTCCTCGGTTATCGCGAATACGACGTGGTGGCCGATGACGGCGATGAATTGCTGAAGGCGCGCGAAGGTTCCGGACTCGGCATCCTGCGCGATCCGGATCTCGCGACCGCGCCGCGTTCCGTCAAGAGTCTCGCCGCCAGCCGGCTGCCGCAATCAGGTTCGATGGACGCGATCATCCTGACCAAGACCAACGCGCGTTCGCGCGTGCACCGGCCGGGCTACATGGATTACATCGGCGTGCTGCGGTTCGATGACAAGGGCAAGCCGACCGGGGAGTCGCGCTTTCTTGGCCTGTACACCTCTACTTCGTACATGCGGCGGGCGCAGGACGTGCCGTTGGTGCGCCAGAAGTTCGAGTCGATCGAAAAGCGTTCCGGTCTGCGCCCGCAGTCGCATTCGGGCAAGGCGTTCCGCTCGATCCTGGAAACGCTGCCGCGCGACGAGTTGCTGCAGGCTTCCGCCGACGAACTGTACGCGCTGGCCACCGGCATCTTCGAATTGAACGAGCGCCGGCAGGCGCGCCTGTTCGTGCGCCGTGATGCGTATGGACGATTCTTCTCGTGCCTCGTGTTCATTCCGCGCGACCATTACAGCGCCGCGGTGGGGGACCGCGTGAAAGACATGCTGGGCGAGGAACTGCATGGCACGCATATCGATGCCACGGTGCAGATCGGCGATTCGCCGATGGCGCGCATGCACGTGCTGGTGCGCCCGCGCGCGGGCGCACACGTGGAGGTCGACGTGGCACGGCTCGAGGCCAAGCTCGCGCCGATCGTGCGCAGTTGGCACGACGAATTGCGCGATGCGCTGGTTGGCGGGCTGGGCGAGGAACGCGGCGCGCAACTGGCCAGCCGCTGGGGCCGCGCGTTCACCGCGGGCTACATCGAAGACACCACGCCGGCGCGCGCCGCCGAAGACGTGGGCATCCTCACCGCGATGAGCGGTGCCGGCGAGGACATGCGCCTCGCGTTGCATGACTCCTATCGCAGGCCGGGCGAACTGCACTTCAAGGTGTTTCGCGCGAGCAACGACATTCCGCTGTCCGACGCACTGCCGCTGCTGGAAAACGCCGGCATGAAAGTCGACACCGAGCAGGTGCACGCGCTGGACGTACGCACCGGCAAGGCTTGCGTGCAGGATTTCGTGGTGCGTCCGGCGTCGCCGCTGCAGTTCAAGCTGGAAGATCTGCACACGCGCTTCGAGGATCTGTTCCACGCTGCCTGGCACGGTCATGCGGAAAACGATCACTTCAACACGCTGGTGCTGCGCGCCGGATTGAGCTGGCGCCAGATCGCGATACTGCGTGGCTACTGCAAGTACCAGCAGCAGGTCGGCACGCCGTTCTCGCAGGCGTACATGGAGGAAACGCTCAACCGTTACCCGATGATCGCGGGATTGCTGGTCGAATTGTTCGAGGCCAAGTTCGATCCGAATCGCGAGGCGGCCGACGCTGCCGGCCGGCAACGCGCTCGCGAAGCACTGGAACGGGAGGTTGGCGCGCTGACACCCAAGGCCGTGATCGACGCGAACCCCGACTTCGTGGCGCACGTTGCCGCGCTGCTGGATCAGCCGCGCGACGCCCAGGTCGAAGGCCTGATCAACGCGATCAAGGTACTGCTGACCAATGTATCGAGCCTCGATGACGATCGCATCCTGCGCGGCTTCATGGGCCTGATCCGCGCGACGCTGCGCACCAATTACTTCCAGTTGCAGGACGGCAAGTCCGCCGAATACATCAGTTACAAGTTCGATTCGCACCAAGTGCCGGACATCCCGAAGCCGGTACCGTACCGCGAAATCTGGGTGTATGCGCCACGCGTGGAGGGCGTGCACCTGCGCTTCGGGCCGGTTGCGCGCGGCGGCATCCGCTGGTCGGATCGGCGCGAGGATTTTCGTACCGAGGTGCTGGGTCTCGTGAAGGCCCAGATGGTGAAGAACACCGTGATCGTGCCGGTGGGTTCCAAGGGCGGCTTCTTCGTGAAGCGTCCGCCGGCCGAGCGCGATGCGCAATTGGAAGAGGGCATCGCCTGCTACAAGATGTTCATCAATGGCCTTCTCGACATCACCGACAACATCGACACAGCCGCCCACAAGGTGTTGCACCCGGCCGATGTGGTGCGCCACGATGCCGATGATGCTTATCTGGTAGTCGCGGCCGACAAAGGTACGGCCAAATTCTCCGACATCGCCAACGGCATCTCCATCGCGCACAACTACTGGCTGGGCGATGCGTTCGCGTCGGGCGGTTCGGCGGGCTACGACCACAAGGGCATGGGCATCACCGCCAAGGGCGGCTGGGAATCGGTGAAACGGCATTTTCGCGCGCTTGGCCACGATTGCCAAAGCGAAGACTTCACCTGCGTCGGCATCGGCGACATGTCGGGTGACGTGTTCGGCAACGGCATGCTGCTGTCGAAGCACACGCGCCTGATAGCGGCATTCGACCATCGCCACATCTTCATCGATCCGAATCCGGATGCTGCCAGCTCGTTCCCGGAGCGCGAACGGATGTTCAAACTGCCGCGCTCGTCGTGGGATGACTACGACAAGTCGAAGATCTCGAAGGGCGGCGGCGTGTTCGCGCGCAGCCTGAAAGCCATTCCGATCACCCCTGAAATGCGTGCTTCGCTCGGCATCGGCGGGGACGTGGAATCGTTGTCGCCAATCGAACTGATCAGCGCGATCCTGAAGGCGCCGGTCGATCTGCTGTGGAACGGCGGCATTGGCACGTACGTCAAGGCCGCCTCGGAGTCGAACGCCGACGTGGGCGACCGCGCCAACAACGCGCTGCGCATCAACGGCGGCGACCTGCGTTGCAAGATCGTGGGCGAGGGCGGCAACCTCGGCTTCACCCAGAAGGGCCGCATCGAGGCCGCGCAGAAGGGCGTGATCCTCAATACCGACTTCATCGACAACTCGGCGGGCGTCGACACGTCCGACCACGAGGTCAACATCAAGATCCTGCTGAACGACGCGGTGCAGCGCGGCGAGATGGACATCGAGGCGCGCAACAAATTACTGCATTCGATGACTGATGAAGTCGGGAAACTGGTGCTGTGGGACAACTATCGCCAGAACGTCGCGATCAGCCTGATGGAACGCATGTCGGTGAACCGCATCGGGTCCAAGGCGCATTTCATCCGCACATTGGAATCGCGCGGCCAACTCGACCGCCAGATCGAGTCGTTGCCGTCCGACGCGGAACTGGCCGAGCGCCGCACGCACCATCAAGGCCTGACGCGTCCGGAACTGGCGGTGCTGCTGTCGTACTCGAAGATCGTGCTGTACCAGCAGTTGCTGGATTCCGACGTGCCGGAGGACCCGTTCCTGTCGCACGAGCTGGTGCGCTACTTCCCCGAGCCGCTGCATGAAAAATATGCGGGGCACATGCAACGCCATCGACTGAAGCGCGAGATCATCGCTACCGCGGTCACCAATTCCATCGTCAACCGCATGGGCGCCACTTTCATCCTGCGCACCCAGGAAGACACCGGGCAAACCGCGGCCGCGGTGGTCAAGGCCTACAACGCCGCGCGCCAGATACTGCACGCGCGCGAGCTGTGGTCCGGCATCGATGCGCTGGACGGCAAGGTAAGCCAAAGCGCGCAGATCGATGCGTTGATGAAGTTGTGGTCGTTGCTGCGCCACGTTTCGCGCTGGCTGCTCAACCGGCCGGGCACCGTCGGTATTACCGATCTGGTGCAGCGCTACCAGCCGGGCATGGACAAGCTCCGCGCGGCGCTGCCGGCCACGCTCACCGAAACGGGTCGTGCGTCGTGGCAGGTCGATCTGGAGAAATGGCAGGGAATGGATTTTCCGGACGAACTGGCGAAGAAACTGGCCACGATTCCCGCGTTGGAAGTGGCGATGGACGTCATCGAAACTTCGCAGGAATCGGGCCGCCCGGTGGAACACGTCGCACGCGTGTTCTTCGATCTCGGCGAGGCGCTCGACATCGAATGGCTGCGCAGCCAGATCGAGAAACTGTCGGTGGAGAGCCGCTGGCACGCGCAGGCGCGCGGTGCATTGCGCGACGAACTTGCCGTGCAGCAACGCGCGATGGTCGGCCAGATTCTGGCGTCGGAGCAGGGCAAGCAGGGTGCCGACGTCGCGGTTTCCGCCTGGCTGCAGCGCGACGATCCGCAACTGCAATTCACCCGCGGCATGCTGGACGAAATCCGCGGCGTAGACGTCGACTATCCGATTGCTTCGGTGGCGCTGCGCCGCCTGGCACAAATCGCGCAGTCGGGTTGATTGCGGGGCGGCCGCGCGCGGCTACGTTGCTGCGGCAGGTTGGGCTGAGCGAATGCGAAGCCCAACGCCTGTGAGATCGCCGTAGCCGATTCGACGTGATCGACTGCGGCGAAGTGCGCGTTGGACTCGATGGCAAGCGTCGACCAAAAGCCGAAGCTCCAGTGGCAGGGCCTTCGGTTGGCGTTGGTGCGCGGTCAGTTGTGTCGTCTCAGCAGACGGCCAACCAGCCATCCAAGGGCCAGCCCGATGGCGACAGACTGCACCGGCTTTTCGCGCACCCGTTCCCGCAGGTTTTCGGCCACTTGATCAGCGCGATTGCGGGCGTCCGACGCGAGTTCCGCACTGCGATCGTGCCATTCGCTGGCCTTGTCGGCCACGCGATGCGCACCATGCACGCCAGCGTCCGCGGCTTGGTGCAAACCTTTCTCGATACGATCGGCGGCCGCATCGACCTTGTCCTTGGCCCCGCCGACTGCATCGCTGGCACCTTGTTTGGTGCGTTCGGCGGCGTGATCAATGCGGGCGTGGGTGTTCTCGGGCGTCGAGCTTTTCTCATTTTGGGTATTGGGGTTCATCATTGCCTCCAGTTGCACCGCCGGTGCGCG
>Ga0207707_10001013_pt1 | contig 26933 bp, 26 predicted proteins | sample KBSC83BmetaG_FD_184336 | JGI IMG/M metagenome (GOLD analysis project Ga0207707, IMG submission 184336) | Corn rhizosphere microbial communities from Kellogg Biological Station, Michigan, USA - KBS C8-3B metaG (SPAdes) (version 2) | ecosystem: Host-associated > Plants > Roots > Rhizosphere ... | reverse complement strand
ATCGGCGAGGTCGCGTTTCGACTGCTGCAGGGCGAGCACTTTTTCTTCGACGGTATCCCGGGCGATCAGCCGGTAAGCGAACACCCGATGGGTCTGGCCGATGCGATGAGCGCGGTCGATGGCCTGCGCTTCCACGGCGGGATTCCACCAGGGATCGAGCAAGTAGACATACTCGGCGGCGTGCAGATTCAAACCCAAGCCGCCGGCCTTCAGGCTGATCAGGAACAGCTTCGTCTCGGGATCCTCCTGGAATTGCTCCACCCGCGCCTGACGGTCGCGGGTGCGGCCGTCGAGATAGACGTAGGAAGTGCCCGCCGCGTCGAGCCGGCTCCGAAGAATCGCGAGCAGGCTGGTGAATTGAGAGAAGACCAAGACCTTGTGATTTTCCTCGAGCACCTGATCGAGCTGGGCGAGCAAAGTCTCGATCTTGGCGCTCGACTCGGCGTGTTTTCTTTTATCGATCAATCCCGGATGACAGGCCGCCTGGCGCAGCCGCAGCAGCGCTTCGAGCACTTGGATTTTGTACTGTCCGTCGCCGTGGCCGGCACCGTTTTTGAGCAGGCGGGCGCGATAATAGTCGCGCAACTCGTTATAAAGTTTTTTGTCCTTGGCTTCCAGGTCGCAGTAAATCGTCTGCTCGGTTTTCTCCGGCAGCTCGGTGGCGACCTGGCCTTTCGTGCGCCGGAGAATGAAAGGCCGCAGCGCCCGCGCGATCAAGCTACGGGTATTTTCGTCGGGATTGCGTCCGACTTTGCTGAATACTCCCGCGCTGCCGAGGATGCCGGGATTGAGAAACTCGAACAGGCTCCAGAGCTCGCCCAGATGATTTTCCACCGGCGTGCCGCTCATCGCCAGGCGATGATCGGCGCGCAGCAGGCGCACCGCTTTGGCGGCCAGCGTGCTGGCGTTTTTGATCGCCTGGGCTTCGTCGAGAATGCAGTAATCGAACCGCTGCTCCTTAAAATGAAACGCGTCGCGCGCGAGCGTCCCATAGGTCGTGATGACGAGATCGTATTCCCCGAAATGCTCGCCGGTCTTGCGCCGCGCCGTGCCGGAGTGATCGAGAATTTTCAAATCGGGCGCAAAACGCGCCGCCTCTTTTTTCCAGTGAAACACCAGCGAGCGCGGCACCACCACCAAAGACGGCGGAGCGCCCCCCACGGAACGATTCACGCGGCGCGTTTCAAGGAGCGCCAGCACCTGAATCGTTTTGCCCAGACCCATGTCGTCGGCCAGACAGCCGCCGAAGCCGCAGCGCTGAAGAAAAAGGAGCCAGCCTAAACCTTCGCGCTGGTAGCCGCGCAGCTCGCCGATAAATCCGGCGGGTGGATCGGCCGGCGTCACGCCGGAAAAATCGCGCAGCTCCCGGCGCAGCCGCGTGAACGCCGCGTCCACGGCCACGCCGGGCTCGGCGGCGAGCAAAGCATCGAGCAGCCCGGCCTGCGGCCGGGTGAAGCGCAGATGTTTGTCTTCAAGGTGTCCAAGCCCGGCGAGCAGCCCATATTTTTTCATCCACTCTTCGGGCAGCACACCCAGCGTGCCGTCGTCGAGCTTGACCATCGATTCGCCCTGCTTGATAGCGCGCAGAAGCTGCGGCAGCGCGATCCGGGTCTCGCCGAAAACGGCGCTGCCGTCGAGCTCGAACCAGTCAACGCCGGACTTGAGCTCCATCGTGAGCTTTTCCGGCGTGCGATAAATTTTTCCTTCGGCCTCGACGTGCCAGCCTTCCTGGGTCAGCGCGCGCACCGCGCGCGGCAGCAAATCGGCGTAAAGCTCTGCGTCGGCGCCGGTACCGCTGCCGAGATCGCGAAATCCGAGCTGGTTCATGCGCCGGCGCGCCGCGGCTTCGACCGCGCTGTCGCGCCGGATCAGCCGGCGCTGCTCTTTTTGGAATATGCCGCCATTGCGCTCGCCGTACGCGACCTTTTCGCCGCCATAATCGAACGACAATTTGCCCAGCAGCCGCGGATGGCGAAAAGGATGGTTCCTTCCCGGCTTGATCACCAGGTGCGGCTTGGGCGCGGGCGCGATTTCCTCGACTTGAAGCTCTTCGGGCAGATCGAGGCGAGGTCGCTCGGCGAAACGCAATATCTCGCCGAGAAAGGCTTCGCCTTCGCTTCGCGGAACCAGCAATTCACCGCGCGTCCGCAGGAGAGCGAGCCAACCGAAAGCGCCGCGATCGTCGAGCCTGGCTACCCAGCCATCGTAAAAAACCAGGCCCCCGGCCAGGCAAAAACTCGGCTTGGCAAGATCCATTTTCGCATCGCCGCGCCGCAACTCGCCACGCGCGCGATACTGTGCGCCATCTTCGGCCGGCGCTACATGCAGATGAAATTCCCAGGGCGCGCCGTCGTCCCACTGGAGCGGCGTGGCATTCGCGTTGACGATGGACGAGAGCCGCAGCGCGCAGCGACCCGTGGCGCACATCAGAGGCAGGACCATTTCCCACAGCGGCGCCGGCAGAGAAAAATTTGGATACGTGGATTCCTGATAGTAGGATGAATAGCCGTAGTTCAAATCGCGCCGCGAGCCGAAGAGCATCGCCAGGATGCGCCGATCGGCGGCGTCCGGCGCGGCGCTGATTTCATTCAGCCCGAGCTTTTTTTCCTTGAACTTGCCCCAGGAGCCGTCGGCGCGGCGCTCGCGCTGCGCGACATCGACGATCAACCGCGCGGCGGTTTCCGAAGAAGCAGCGTTGACGAGATAAAAAAACTCGCGCTCCGGGGCGGCGGACAAGCCCGCGCGGCCTTCCGCCGCGCGCAAGGATTCGAGAAGCGGCTCGAGTTGTTTTTTCCACGACGGGGCGGGCGGCGTTTTGGACGGCGGCGAGCGAAGCTCGAAATCGACCGCACTCCCCTCCGGCCGCAGGTAGCCATGCCGCTCGGCCGCCAGCGCCACCGCCCAGATATGCTTGCACGGCTCGAGGTCGCGCTCGAAGAACGGGCAGGTGCAGGAATAGTCCAGAAATTCATCGATGGCGGTGATCTCCACCTCGTAACGCAACGACCCTTGCACCACCGCCCGCACCGAGGTGCGGTCCCCCTCGATGCGCTTGACGGCACCGCGGTTGAAGTACTCCCGGCCGCGCTGCTGCGTCAGCCGGCCGACCTCTTCGCTGATCTGTTCGGTCAGGTAAGCCATGGGCCCATGGCCGCGCGCCTTCGGCATGCCGGAAAGCCGCGCTGCCCATCCCTTCAGATTGACAGACCGGCAATCTCCATGCAAGAAAAGCCACAGCTTGCGACGAGGAACCTTTATGAATCACCGCATTATCGACGCCGACGGCCACGTGCGCGAAACCGACGAAGAGATTATCGAGTACATGTCCGCCGGCTACCGCGCGCGCCGCGACGCCATGCTCTACTTTCCCTTGACGCCGCACCACGGCTGGCATCGCTCGATTCCCGCCAATGATTTTCGACCGTCGGATTTCCGCGTGCCCGATTGGCGCGAATGGGCCGCCAAGCTCGACGAGGGGAATTTCACGCTTACAGTGCTCTACCCGACCCGCTTCATGCACATCGGCCAGATCGGCAATCCGCCCTATGCCGTCGAGCTTTGCCGCGCCTACAACGATTATCTTCATGACCGCTTCTTGAGCCACGACCGGCGTTTTCGCGGCATGGCGCTGCTGCCACTGCAGGATCCGGCAGCGGCGGTGAAGGAACTGCGCCGGACGGTGAAGAAATACGGCATGCTTGGCGGCATCCTGCCGGCGGAAGGGTTGCCGCTGCCGCTCGGCCATCGGCAGTTTTGGCCCATTTTTCAGGAAGCCGACAGGCTCGGCTGCGCGCTGTCGATCCATTCCTGCAACTCGCTCCGCGACAACGACCGCTATCTCGTGCCCAACGAAGCGGCGGCGCTCACCCACGTGATCCCGCAGATGCGCCAGTTCAATAACATCATGTTCTCCGGCCTGATGAGCCGATTGAAAAAACTTCGCCTCGGCTTTCTCGAAGCCGGTTCGGGCTGGGTAGCGTTTTTAATGAGCAAGATCGAAGAGCGGTTGGAGCGGGTCGCGCCGAAGGAACGCCCGGTCTTGCCGAGCGAGCTGCTGGCGCGGAAACAGCTTTATTTCCAATGCGGCGAAGAGATCACGACGAAACGGGACATCGAGTTGCTCGGCGACGACTGTCTCCTCTGGGCTTCCGACTTCCCGCACGAAGCGACGCGCACCGATATGCGCAAACTGGTCCGGGAGCATTTCAGCCGCAAGGACCTCAGCCGCCAAGCCAAAAAGAAAACCATTTACAATAACGCCAAGCGGTTCTACGCCTTGTGAGAAAGCAGAATGGAGTGATGGAGTATTGGAGTGTTGGAGTAATGATGCTCGGAAAGGGCGTTACTCCCGTATTCCATCACTCCAGCATCATTTCTCCGTCATCACCGACTTGACGAACCCGCTCTGATCTAGCTCCCGCACAATCTGGCTGTCGGCGAAATCTTCCGGCTTGGCGCCCTTCGCTTTAGGATTCGTCGGCTCCAAACCGCGCAAAAGGCTCGCAATCCCCGGCAGGGACGGATACGGCGGCAGGACAAAATTATTCTTGATGATCAGGTCGTAGCTTTCGTCGAGCAGCTCGCGGTTGTCGGTACGAAAGGTTTTCCCCATCGCTTTGATGGCGAACGCTTTGTCTTTCTGCGCCCGCGCGACACCTTCGATGTAGGCGCGCATGAAGCGCCGCACCGTGTCTTCGTTGGTTTTTAAATAGCGACGGGTCGTCACCACGCCGTTGATATGATATTCCGCGTCGAGCTTGGACATGTCGAGCAGTTCTCTGAGCTTCGCCTTCTTGGCCTGAAGGGTCGCCGGCGGGCTCAGCGCGGCGGCCTGAATTTTTCCGGTGAGAATCGCGGTCACGGTCTCCGCCGGACCGCCGGTCTGCACCATCGTGATATCGCGCTCGGGATCGATGCCGTAGGAGCGCAGGGCAAAACGCGAGGCGAGATCGGAAAGCGTGCCGAATCGCGTGCTGCCGAAAACCTTGCCCTTCAGATCTTCCATGCGGCTGATGTCCGGCCGGCTATAAATCCAGAACAGAAACTTCTTGACGATGGTCGCAATGATCACCGTATCCGCGCCGGAAAGGTTCGCTTGGATCGACGCCGCGCCGCCGAGCTGGATGATCGGCAATTCACCGGCGAGCATCGCTTGCAGCGCGAGGGAACTGCCCGGAATACTGATCGCCTCGACGTTGAGTCCGTTTTTCTCGTAAAAACCGCCTTCCTTTGCGAGCCACATGGACATCTGGGTCGCCGAGGTGGAGCCGCCGCCGACGCGAATTCTGTCCATGCGTTTTTCCTGAGCGACCGAATCACTCGAGCCATCGGCAAAAAGCGCGAGCGCGAGAAAAGCGACGGCGAGAAATCTCTTCATGATTGTCTCCTGGATGTCAGCTTTTGCTTCAGCCGATTTTCATCAGGTCGGCCCGGCTGAGCTGACGGAAAGAAAATCGATAACCTTCGTAGACCGCAATGCCGTAAAAAAGCACGTCCATCGGATTAAACGTCGCCTGCATCAGATTCGCAATGATCTCCAGGTCAAGCTTCTCCAGGATATTCATGATCGGAATATTCTGCTCCCTGGCGATCGTGCCGACGACGGTGAGCAGGTTGCCGGCCGCGCAGCCGAGCAGAGACCAGACGGCGCCGACGATGCCGAAGCTGCGATCGATTCCCTTGCCGAACGTTTTCACCGCGAAGCCGACGAGAAAACCCACGCCGACCGCCATCCAACCGATCTGGTAATGCGTCATGACCGTGATCATGGCCCAGACGCAGGCACCGGCCAGCGCCGCCGCCCCTCCCGCGATCACCGCCAGCATGAGATTTTGCTCACCTCTGATGCGCTGCATCGCCGCCTGCAAGATCAGGGGATCTACCGCGTTCTCTTGCTCCGCTTGCAATGACTGTGTCGGGTCGAACATGGCAACCTCCTTGCCGGCGGCGTCCGGGATCAGACTCGCCGCGGGCGACGAAATCCGTGCGTGGAAAACACTCGACGAAAATATTCGCTGTCTACAACAGTTCGAACAGGCTGTAAACGATTTTTTCCGGGATTTTTTCCGGGAGCAGTGGCGAATTGCAGTCGTTCGACAGTGAAAAATCACTGCGCCAGGGCCGCGAGACCGCGCAGTTTGTCCATGTTCAGATGGCGCAGAAACCCGGGATTGCGAAACCAGATGGTGTTGAAACGGAAATCGTACATTTCCCGGATCGCGTCGTCAGCCGACCAACCATCGACGAGCATCCTGTAAGTCGCCACCACATAACCTGTGCGATCCCGGCCTTGAGCGCAGTGAACAAAGACCGGCCAATTGTCGCAGTTCACGATAACTTTTAGAACTTCCGCCAGCTCCGCCTCTTCCGGATCCCAGGCGCGCGCAGCGACGCGCACGTATTTAAGACTGGTGCCGCTCAACAGCGGCAGATCGTCGTGCCGCCCGCAAAGATTGATGACGGTTTTGACGCCGGCGGCTTCCAGGCTGCGAAAACCTTCCGCCGTCGCCTGGGCGCCGCGCCACAGCGCCGGCGATACTTTAGCGAAGTTTTCCACTCCCGAAAAGCAATTGTCGCAGGGACGAAAGCCGCTGTCATCGGTCGGTGTTGAAAAAATTACTGATCGAGCGCGGCGCGGAGATCGTGTAGCGCGAGACAACAGGCCATCAATCTGACGGGCGACCGCCGGTCGCCCCTACACGCGGTGTGAAAAAAAGGGCGCAGCATGCTGCGCCCCTACGTTTTCGTGGCCTCTGTGTTCTCTGCGTTCTGTGTAGTGAATTCCTATTCGTCCAGCCACATCAGCTTCGCCGGATTGTCTTTCAGCATGATTTTGATTTCATCCGGCTTGATGCCGAAGCCGAGCAGCGCGCGGATGAAGACGCGCATGCCGTCGACGGCGTCCATGTGCAGCACCTGGCCGAAGTCGCTGCCGATGATGCAGCGGTCGGGGCCGATCTCTTTGATCGTGCGGATGGTTTCCATGGGATCGGCGACCGGCTGGTATAAACTCGGAATCATCGGCTGGCAGTAGGTGCCGACGTAGACGCCGAGATCGCGCAACTGTTTCATCTCGTCGAGCAGCAGCTTGTTCAATTCGAGCAGCGGGTGATCGAGAGTCGCGCGCACGCCGACCTCTTTGGCGAGCCGCGCCAGCGGCAGCAATTCCTCGAAGTCGGTGTGGCCGAAGCCGATGCCGACTTTTTTCTCCGCCGCCATCTCCATGATCTGCTTCACTTCCGGCAGCACCTGGCCGCTTTCGTTGCAGAGCCGCACGCCTTCGTGATCCGGATAACCCGCGCCGCGCCAGAAACCGTAGGACGTAAAGGTCGGAAACCAGATCATCTTGAAGTTGGGATACTGCAGTCCCACCCGGACATATTCCGGCCGCATGCCGAAGCACATGCCGACGCCGCCGTAGACTTGGACGCGATGGGTGAGCTCGCCGCGGGCGATCATGTCGTCGATGTGGCGCTGGGTCAGATACGCCGAGGTCGCGCTGATGTTCCAGTGATCTTTGAACGCGATCGCGCGCATGCCGGTCTTCGACGCTTCGATGGCGATCTGGATCATGTCCTGGGAACGGTGCACGAAATCGGGATAGGCGTGGATGTGGCAGTCGATGGCGCCCAGGAGCAATTCGTTTTCGATCCCCGGATAGATTTTCAGCATCTCCGGGTTGTCTTTCAGCATCTGATAAAAATAATCTTTGGCGTTGAGCTCGCGCACCCGCGCTACAGTCAAGGTTCGGCCGACCATCAACTCCTCCGCTGCTTTGGCATCCGCGGCAAAATCACACATGTTTGTCTCCGCCTGGATCCTGCTCAGTAAAAATCAGACTGGCTTGGCTTGATATTCGAGTTTCGTGATCGTGGTACGTGGACGTGACAATACAAACACGAGCACGATCACGAACACGTCCTACGCCTTCCCCCACGCCTCGATAAATCTTCGCGCGTCTTCGACCACCGGCTCCGTCACCGGCACGTAGGGAATCACCATGCGCGTGGCGCCCGCTTCCTCGAAGGCTTTCATTTTTTCTTTGATCTCTCTCACGTCGCTGGCGGGCACGACGGGCAACTTGTCCATATACTCGTCGGTGAGCGCGCCCATGGCCGCCTTGAAGCCGCCCTTCTGAAAAGCTTCGTGAATCGCGTTGACTTCCTTCTCGAAGCCCATGCCGCGCAGCATATCGCTGTAGTGATCGGCGATGTTGTAAAAGGTCAGCACCTGGCGCAGTTTCGCGCGTGCCAGGGTTTTGTCGGGGTTGAGCGACACGCGCGACTTGGCGATGATCTCGATCTTGCTCGGATCGCGGCCGGCTTCGATGGCCCCTTCGCGCACGCGCGCGGCAATTTCCTTGACCTTCGCCGGCGTCGCCATATTGATGAACACGCCGTCGGAAATTTTTCCCACGAGCTTGGTCATCTGCGGCCCCAGGCCGGCGAGATAGACCGGCAAGTTCGGATGACTCGGCTTCCAGGAAAGCTGAAAGCGTTTGCCGGTCTGATAAATCTCGCCTGCATACTCGACCCTCTCACCGGCGGCGACTTTGCGCACGATGTCGATATATTCGCGCGCTCTTTTCAACGGCCGGTCGAACACGCCGCCGTGCCAGCCGGCGATCGCCTTGTTGGCAACGCCCAGCCCCAGGAGCAAACGACCGCCGGAAAGATCCTGCAAGGTCGCGGATTGAATGCCGAGGGTCACCGGACTGCGACCGTAGATATGATAAATCGCCGTCCCCAACTTGATCGTTTTCGTACGGCTGGCGACGGCGGAAAGCATGACCAGCGGATCGGTGCTGTTCGATTCGCCTTTCCAGAACGCGCCGAAGCCGACCTGCTCGGCCAGGACCACCAGCCCCGGCACATCCGCTGCCGGATAATGCGCTGCGGAATTGATCTCAATATCGTAAATCATCTTCAGTTCCCTTCACGCTTTTGAATGATCGTCTGCAAACTCGAACTGAAAATTCCTCGTACACTAGCCAGCGGTCGGGGTTAAGTCAAATCTTCCGCGCCGTGTGGAGAGATTCAAGGTTGGGATGCTTTGGCCTTTTGCGCCAGCGCGTCCAAATCCGTTTTTAGCTTCTGACTGTTGTCGACGAAGCGCTCGATGTCCACCGCGGGCAGGAGCGCGGCGTCGAGCGGTTTGACGATGCCGGTGAACTCCATGACGTTGGAAAATTTGCTGCGGCCCGCGTAATCCCAGATCCAACTGGCGCCGACGACCGCAACGCTGACCGCGAGCGCGCTCCACAGGCGCGAACTTCGGCGCATCATCGATGCGAATCGTAGATGACCGTAGAGCATCGCCGCCAGGACGACGCCGGTGCCGAGTATTCCGGCGATGCGCAGCGCCGGAATGATTGGAAAGAGAAACTCCGTCCATTCCGCGGCGGTATTCGTCATGAACACGGCGATGAGCGCGCCGCTGGCGATGACGGCGTGCGGCGAAAAATGAAAGCGGCCGACGACGATGCGGCTGGCCAGGGCCCAGGCGCCGCACCAGATCAGGAGCATGACCACGGTCGTCAACGGTTCGCTGACGATCTTGGCTGCGGTGACCCGCTCGACGGCGCTCAGATAGGAGTCCAGACAGAGCACGGCAATGAGCAAGACACCGGCGCCGGCAAGCGCGTAGGCCGAGGCGAGACGCGATTCCCCGCCTTCGCGGTCCACCAGGGTCGGCGGCAGCGGATGCTCGACGCTCCGATAACGCATCCACGTCCGCCCGATGCGAAACTCGGCGCCGGAGCCGACCTCGAGGTCCGCGACCTGTTTGCCGCCCGCGCGGATATGAATTCCGTTGACGCTGTCGAGATCGCGCGCGATCACGCGGCCCTGACCGTCTGGCTCGATGGCGGCATGGCGCGGGCAGACGTAGGGATCGTCAACGACCACATGATTGCCGTAGGCGCGGCCGATGGTAATGGGAAATTCATCGATGCGAACGCGCTCCGCAACGTGGCCTTTGGCGTCGATGATCTCGAGGTAGCCTAACGGCGCCACTGAATCGCCTCCATGTAGCGCCGGCTGAGAAGCTGGACGTTTTCGAAGCTCGCGCCGGAAAGGCTCAGGGTCGTCACCACGCCGACGTTGCGCGCGCCTAAAGTCGCGCCGCGCAACACCGCATCGTAGAGCCCGGGCAGTTTCACATACTGGCGCGCGCAGAGCACCGCCTTGAATTTGCCCGAGACCGATTGAACGTTGCGCGTCTGGCAGCGAAACGGCGTCACTTCTTCTTCGTTGCCGAACATCGCCGCGTTGCCGGCCTGAACCTGGCTGGAATAGAGGGTGAAGAACTGCGCGGGGTTGAGCTCCGCGGTCGACAGTAATTGATGATAGAAACGCACGATGCCGGAGGACTGCTCGCTCGAAACGAAAATATTATCGTCGGTGGAACAGTCATGAGTAACGACGACGTACGGCAGTTCTTTGCGCCGCACCGCGTCGGCCCAGCAGCGAAAAAAATCCGTCGGCTTGGTCGGCAACGAATACGGCCCGAGGATCACGCTCGGCGCCGGCTTGGCGAACATACCGTCGAGATAGCGCGCCTGGTTGGCGTGGATCTGCCGGCCCACCTCTGCGAGAAAACCGCCTGCCGGCGCGCTTTCCTGCTTCGCGGTTCTTTCGAGCAAAGCGAGGGCGCGTTCCGCCGGCACCAAAAAACTGATTTGCTCGCCTTCGGTGGCGACGTTCACGCCGACGACCTTGCCGCCGTGGGTCAACGTCGGCCCGCCGCTCATGCCTGGATTAAGCGAGCCGGTAAAGTGAACTTTCGGATAGAGCGTGTGCTTGAGCAACCCGTTGTAAGTGCCCTCGACGATCGTGAGCCCGAGATCGCGCGGATGCCCCAGCGAATAGAGCCGCGTGCCCTGCTCGACCGGTTTCGGTTCGAAGCTCAAAAAACTCTTCGCCGGTCCGCCGGCGCTCAGCACGGCCAAATCATAAACGACGTCGACGCCCAGCACGGTTGCCGGCGCAGTCTGGCCCGATTCATCGGTCACGTCGATGCGGTAGCGTTCCGGCGAATGAATCAGTTTGGAGACCACATGATAATTGGTGACGATGCGGCCGCGCGCGTCAGCGCGAAAGCCCGTGCCGACGGAAGCCTTGGCCGCCGAGCCGGTTTCAACGACTTCGATTTTTACGACGTTGGCGGCAAACTGCTTGAAAATTTCCGGCGCCGTCGCCGGCACTGGTTGGAGCTGCGCCGAAACGACCGCGGTCGCAATCACCCAAAACAAGATCCCAGCGGCGACGAAGAAGAAGTTTTTCATCGGAAACAAAACCGTGAATGGAGTCAGAGCGCTTTGGTGACGCCGCGCAATTGCAGATCGCTGACGGCGTCGCGGTCGTACCCGAGCTCCTGGAGAATTTTTCGGCTGTGCTCGCCGGCGAGCGGCGGCGGCGCCGATGGCGCCTTCTCGAGTCCGTCGTAGCGCACCGGTCCGCCGACGAATCTGAGCGCACCCGCGAGCGGATGCTCGATTTTTTCCACCAGGGCGAGATGATTCACCTGAGGATCATCGAGGACCTCGGCGACGGTGTACAGGGGCGCCGCCGGCACGTCCTGCACCTGCAAGATTTCCAGCCATTCGTCCCGCGTTCGCGTCTTGAACGTGGGTGCCAGCGTCTGTTCGAGCGCCTGGTAATTTTGTCGGCGCGCATCTCTGCTTTTGAAGCGTTCGTCGGCTGCGATGTCCATGCGATCCGCCGCTTTCAACAATGCCAGCCAGAATTTTTCCGGCACCGAGCAATGGATCGCCAGCGGCCGACCATCCTTGCAAACGAGCGCGAATGCATGAGCGTTTTTACCCGCGCCATGCGATTCGGCACGTTGCCCGTGCGCAGATAACCCGCCGCGGTTTCACCGATGAACGACAAGGTCGCTTGCAGGAACGACGTTTCCACTCGGCACCCCGCACCGGAACTGCTCCGGGCCAAAAGAGCACCGAGGATTCCGTACGCAGCCGACAGGCCGGTCACGTAATCCGACACCGCCATGCCCATGACTTTGGGATCATCCGGATCGCTGAGCAAACTCAGCACTCCGCTCATCGCCTGCCCCAAGGTATCGAATCCCGGTTTGTCGGTGTACGGCCCGCTCTGACCAAAGGCCGAGATCGAACAGTAGATCAATTTCGGGTTGAGCCCGCGCAATTGCTCGTAGCCGATGCCGAGGCGATCGGCGGCGCCGGGTCGGAAATTTTCCACGAACACGTCGGCTTTCTTCGCCAGCTCGAGACAAATCGCCTTTCCTTCAGGCGCTTTTAGATCCAGCATCAGGCTCTCTTTGTTGCGATTCAGATGGGCGAAGTTGAAACTGAACACCGGATCGGGCGCGAAGTAACGATACGGATCGCCGTCCGGCACCGATTCGATTTTGATGACCCGCGCACCGAGATCGCCGAGCAGCGCGGTAGCGTACGGACTGGTCACGAACGTCGCGCATTCGATGATGGTAATATTGTCGAGAATTTTGACCGGCATGAATTCGAGCTCCGCGTTAATCTTCCATGGATCACGCAGTCATGCAATCCGACGAGGAACAACGATTTGCTGGTGCTCTGGCGTTCTAGTAAGATGCACTCGTGTCGAGAGTTACGATCAATTCGTCCGAGTCGTAAGGAGATTTATGACCAACCTAGCCGAGAGAATTGCCCACCCTCATGTCGACTCTGACAACGACTACTGTGGTGGCAGTCCTATCATCAAAGGAACCAAATTCCCGGTCCGATCGGTCATAAACTACGTTCTTCGCCAAGGGATTTCCCCGGAAGAACTTGTTGCCGAGTTTACCCATTTGACACTCGCACAAGTCTACGACGCACTCTCCTATTACTACGATCACAAAGAGGACATCGACCGAGATCTGCAGGAAAACTCGGAGCCGGTGCTGAGAGCCAAAAGAGCCGATTGATGGCCGACGTCACTCTGCTGCTGGATGAAGACGTCCGCATAACACTAGGAAAGATTCTTCGCCAGCGAGGATTTGATGTAATTCACGTACTGGAAGCAAACCGGTCAGGGAAAACAGACGGTGATCAACTGGCGTATGCTACCAATCAGCAACGCGCGATCCTGACACACAATATTCGCGATTTCATACAGCTAAACAAACAATACCACGAGATGAGCAAAGAACACTTCGGCATCTTGCTTTCCGACCAAGTCCCGTTGAGAGAATTGCTTCGCAGAACACTTCGATTCCTGAGTCGCCACACCGCAGAGGACGTGAAGAACAACACGCTCTGGCTAAACGATTAGCCTTCTGAAATCGATGAGGCGTCGCTCCCGCCAATTTGTCGTCACCAATTCGCCTTATTACCAAGTCGTTACGACTCGACTCATGTTGCGCATTCGATGACCGTAATATTGTCGAGGATTTTGACCGGCATGAATTCGAGCTCCGCGTTAATCTTCCATGGATCAGCGACAAGACAGACCGGCGGCTGAATCGGCAAGCTAGACGTCATCTTCATTGCTGCCACGGTTCTTCGAAAACAGTAGCAATTCTGAACCGCACTCGCAAAGTAACTTCAGAATCGCCACCGCATCTTCCACGCGCTGCAATTGGATGCTCAGCCGTCCTCTTCCGTAGGATGATCCCAGGTCACGAGAACCTACCCCTCGCTCGCGATCGCGTATAGGTCGAGACCAGGCTTGCCAAACTCCATGGGCCGGGTCACCAGGTATTCAGCTATGCCGACCTCGTGCGCGGTCTCGATCAGCTCGATCCACTGGCCGACGCCGATGCGCCCCGGCGAAACCTGCCGGCGGCTAGCGCCCGACGCTCTCCGCGAGCGAATTTGATCGCTGTCGTATCACTGTTGGCTTCGAGGAGGGCGAAAGCCGGTAAGATCCCATATCGAGGAAACAACAGCCACGTGTCTGAAACGTCAAGGATCCGCTCCATGACCCCACAACGATAGGTCACTGAGTCCTGCTCCACGAACATGACATCAAGATTACGAGCGGAATTCTCGGAGTACGAGAGCTGGCGACCTATCCCCACACTTGGCGCAGCCTGTGACAGTCCGCCAAGCCGCAGAACGTGGTCGAATTGCACCGCATTGAGGACCTTCATTCTGTAAGGCTAACGCGATGCCGCTGAGGCGCTATCGAAAAGTAATGCGTCTATCACATAGTCACGCTCAGTCACGCTATTGGCTCAAGAGGCGGGTTAGCTCCCCTCGCCCGACTGCAAGCGTCTTTGGCGTCGCAGCTTGATCGCAATATAGCCTTGTAGGACGTACATCCCAAAGAAAGCAAGAACAGGCAGGTACGTAAATAACCTCAACATGTGAGACGACAAAGCGCCTATACCGTGAGTGACCCAAAATTGGGAGCCCAAAATTGTCTCAGTCAGGATCGGCAATATGATCCGGCATCTGGTGATAATAGCCGTCGTGCTCGTACATCACCGCGTTGTGCTCGGCAAAAAACAAAACGTAGCGGCACATCGGATAGGTGAAGCCTTTGAGCGCGGTGAGGTAACGAATATCGTGATGGTTCGCCTTGATCAGCGCGGCAATGCCGTGTTTGCGCATGAGCGTCTGCGCCTGTTCCACGCGCTCGCGGCGCATGCGCTCGAAGTTGAGGCGTTCCTGCCAGTCCGCTGCCTCGGGCCCGAAAGTCACCTTGGGCGAATATTGGATCATGAGACCTTTCAACGGCTGGTGTGCTTGCATCGAATTTACTCGCGGCCGCTCGTTTCATGCAACGGCCCGGACATGTAAAGTCGCTGGCGCGTATGCCAAGGAAATCTGAATGGACCGGAACGGAAGGACATTCGTGAAACCGATTTTCAAGCTCGCCTTTTTCATATTGTTATTTTTCGCCGGCGCTCTGCCGAGCGGCGCCGCCGATCGCATCACCGCCGTCTATACCAGCATCGCGGCGGCGTACGCGCCGTTTTGGGTAGCCAAGGACAAAGGCTTTTTTGACAAATACAATCTCGATACGCGCTTGATCTACATGCGCGGCACGATTCCTACCACGGCCGCGCTGGCCAACGGCGAGATCGAGTTCGTGCAGTCCGGCGCCGCGCCGTTTATCAATTATGCGGCGCGCGGCGGCGATGTGGTCTTGCTGGGCTGCATGGCCAACAAAGTGATCGATTATGTGTTTATCGCCAATCCATCGATCACCCGCATCGAGCAGTTGCGCGGCAAAACCATCGGCATCAGCCGCCCGGGCGATCAGACCTACTACTACGTGCGCGACATCCTCAAACACTTCGGCATCAGCCTGAAAGAAGTCCGCCTGGTGCCAACCGGATTGCAACCGGAGCGCGTCGCCGCGCTGCGCCAGGGCCTGGTGGTCGCGAGCATCCTCAACCGGCCGAACAATCTGGTGTTGGAACAAGAGGGCTATCGGCGCCTGCTCGACATCGAGGATTTGAAAATCCCCGCCGGGGTGCGCTGTCTGATCACCACACGGAAGCTCGTCAAATCGCGCCCCGCGCTGGCGGAAAACTTTGTCATGGCCTGGCTGGATTCGATTAGCTTCATTCTCAATCAAAAGAAGGAAGCCAAGCAGATCATCAGCAAATACACCGTGAATTCAGACGACGCGCAGATTGAAGAAGCGTGGCGCAGCCTGACCACGCAAACCGGAATCCCGCCTTACGTCTCGGTCAGTCAACTGCAGGGCCAAACGGCCATGCTCGCCGAAGAACAGCCGGAGCTGAGCCACTTCGACGCCAAAACCATGGTCGACAACAGCGTGATCAAAAAACTCGAAGACTCGGGCTGGATCAAAAAAGTCTTTCGATAAGGAATGCGGGCACGGCATGCCGTGCCCCTACGAATACCTTGGCACTCAATCTTTTTTGCGCACTTTGCGTTCTTTGCGGTTAATTTTCCTTCGTGCTCTCCGTGACCTCCGTGGTGAGCCAAAATCAGCATTACGGCGCGGGCTTCGCCGCGTCGGCGAGAATGCTTAAATCCACCAGCGCTTCCGGCTTAAGATTCTTTGCGTTCGGCACCGTGGTAATCAGCGAGTCGATGGCGTAGCGAAGGCCGTCCAGCGGGAGGGTCGGAAAGCTCTCCAGATTTTTGCCTGAGTTGAAGCGGTAGTTCTCTTCGATGATCGCCTTGTCCTGGAGCCGCAGATTGCGCGCCAGCACTTTTTTGCTCAACTCCGGATCTTCTTGAATCTTTTTCATGCTCGCCGCCAGCGCCCGGATAAATCGCACGGCCACGGGCCGGCGCTCCTTCAGCATCGCGCGGCGCACCGCCACCGCGTTGCCAATGACTGGAAAATTGAGCGAATCGATGTCGAGAATGGTTTTGAAACCCAACTTCTCCAGCACCAGCGCGTTGGCGGGATTCACGATCGTCGCCGCCACCCGGCCGTTCTTGAGCGCCAGTACCCGGTCGCTCTGCCCGCCGACCGCGGCCATCTGCACGTCCCGATCGCTCATGCCGAAACGTTTGAGCGCCAGGCGAAAATAGAAATGCGCCACATCATGCAGCCGGGCGACGCCGACCACCTTGCCGCGCAACTGCTCCATCTTGTCGATGCCGGAAGCAGCGACGATGCGGTATTGCATGCGATTGTAAATACTCGCGACGAACACGAGGTCGGCGCCACCGGCGATGGCGCTGATCGTGTTGTGCGGAATGCAGTAAAGAGCGTCGATCTCGCCGGCGATCAACGACGCCGTGGCGGGGTTGCCTTGAATCCAGATCTGCTCGACGTCGAGCCCCTCGCGCTCATAGAATCCCGCGTCTTTGGCCATCCAGAGTGGCAAGACGGCGCCGCCGATATAACAATTGCTGACGCGTAACTTGTCCGCGGCCAAGGACCGATTCGGCAGACTCGCACCAAGCAGCCCGACCATCAGCAACAGCAAGCCCAGCGTCATGCTTTTTTCGTGAACGATCATAACGCGCTGACCCTATCTTGGACCCCCATCTTCGATCAAGGATCGCTTGCAATCCAGCAGAGCGCTGGATACACACGACTTGAGATGAACCGCCATCGGCTCCAGGCGCTTTTTTGGCTCATCCTGCTGACATCGATCGCGTCGAAGCAATCCCGCGCGAACGGAGATCATCATGTCTGACCGTGAAGTCCGAATCGTCGACATCGACGGCCACGTGCGCGAGGCCGACGACTTGTTCGAGAAATATCTGGAGGCGCCGTTTCGCGCCCGCGCGCCCAAGGTCGAAAAAGTTGCCAACGGCCAGATGCTTTTTCGTCTCGAGGGCGATCGCCATCATCGCCGACCCGACGAAACTCCGTTCCGCGTCAAAGAAGACGGCGCCGAAGCAAATGAAAATCGGCACCTGGCGACCAATCCGAAGCAGCGCCTGGCTGCTATGGATCGGGACCGCATCGAGCGCGGCTTGTTGTTTCCGTCGGCGGGACTGTACTTGACGTCGGTCGAGGAAGAAGCCTACGCCGCGGCGCTTTGCCGGGCGTATAACAATTGGCTGTACGACTATTGCGCCGAAGATCGAAAACGTTTGATGGGTGTGGCCGCGGTTCCGGTGCAGGATGTAAAGCTCGCCATCGACGAAGCCAGGCGCGCCGTCAAAGAGCTTGGCTGCAAGGGTATTTTCGTGCGGCCCAATCCGGTTAAAGGCCGCAATATCGACGATCCGTATTACGATCCGCTGTACAAAACCATCGTCGATCTCGGCGTGCCGCTGCTGATACACGAAGGCTCCGGCGCGTTCTTGCCCACCGCCGGCGCCGATCGCTTCGCCGGCCAGTGGTTTTTCACCCACACGATCTCGCACCCGATCGAGCAGATGCTCGCGAGCCTCGGCCTGATTTGCCGCGGCACCTTGGAGAGAAATCCGGAACTGCAAGTGGTTTTTCTCGAATCCGGCGCCGGTTGGCTGCCCTACTGGCTCTGGCGCATGGACGAACATTACGAGATTCTTCCGTTTCAGGTGCCGTGGCTCAAAATGAAACCGAGCGACTACTTTCGCCGCCAGTGCTACACGTCGTTCGAAGCCGACGAGACTCGGCTCGGTCAAGTGATCGAGTCGGTGGGCGCCGAGCGCGTTGTCTTCGCATCCGACTACCCGCACTGGGACGCGACATTCCCCGGTGTGACGGACATGATTTTGAATCGCGACGACCTCAACCACGAGACGAAAAGAAAAATCATGGGCGAAAACGCGGCAAAGCTATTGAAAATCGTCTAGCGTTTGGAGTCTAGCGTCTGGAGTTCTCCGATCCGAAAACGCTAGACACGAGACCCCAAACACCAAACAAGCGAGGGAAACATGGCCGAAACACCAAAACTGGTTTCATCGATGGGACGCGCCGAGCTCGATCGGATCTTTGTTCGCAATTATGATTTGAATAAAGATCTGCTCGGCAAGATTACGTTCGCGCAAATGGTTTATTTGATGATCGTCGGGCGCATGCCGACCGCCGAAGAAGGTCGCATGGTCGACACCATGCTGATCGTGCTCGTCGATCACGGCATGACCACCGGCGCCGCCGCGGCGCGCATGACGTTTCACTCCGCGCCGGAGGCGATTCAAGGCGCGGTGGCCGCGGCCATACTCGGCGCCGGCAGCGTGCATCTGGGCTCGTCGGAACACTGCGCGAAGATGTTGAACGATGCTTTGCCGAAGGATTCGAAAGAAACGGATCTCGACGCCATCGCGCTTAAAACAGTCGAGAAACGGCTGGCGAACAACCAGCTCATTCCGGGTATCGGCCACGGCATTCATACCGGCGGCGACCCGCGCGCTGAACGGCTCTTTGAAGTCGCCCAGGAAACCAAAGTCTATGGCCGCTACTGCGAGCTTTTGAAAAAAATCGGCAAGATCGCCGATCAGAAAGTCGGCAAGCATCTACCCGTGAACGTCACCGGCGCGATCGCGGCGATTTCTCTGGATATGGGAATTCACTGGCAGATGTCGAAGAGCTTCGCGATTCTCGGCCGCGCTCTCGGCGGCCTGGCGCACGTGGGCGAAGAGATTCGCCGGCCAATTGCGCGCGGGCTTTCGAATTTGATTCGGGACAACTTGCAGTATGAACCGGAAAAATAAACCGGCGCATCGACACTTTCTACAAGCGACATGTCTCCTGCTGATACTTCTACGAAGACACCTGTTCTCATTGCCGGCGCAGGCCCGGTCGGACTGACGCTCGCGCTCGAGCTTGGCTGGCGCGGCGTGCAGTGCGTGCTGGTCGAGCCCAATGAAACGTCTAGCGGCAACCCAAAGGCAAAAACGGTGCACCAGCGGACGCTCGAACTGTTTCGCCGCTGGGGCCGAAACGTACCGGCAAAGCTGCGTGCGGCGGCGCCGCTCGGCGCCGATTTCCCCTCGACCATTTTATACGTCACGCGGCTAACCGGCGCGCTGATCGCGGCTCTGCGCAACGCCACGCCGGCCGACAGCGGCAATCGGCTCAGCCCCGAGCGGACCTTGCGGATACCCCAGTCGTTTCTGGAACCGGTTCTGCGCGAGGAAGTTCGGCACACGGCGGGCATAGATTTCCGCGTCGGCTGGAAGCTGGAGAGCCTCGAACAGAAGTTCGACGAAGTGCGAGCGGAGATCGTGCACCTGACCACCGGTGAGCGTCAAATAATTTTCGCGCAGTACCTGGCAGGCTGCGATGGCGGTCGCAGCACGGTTCGCAAACAATCGGGGATCGGCCTGACTCATCTATCCGATATCAAACAAGCGCTCGGCGGTGTATTTCACGCGCCGACTCTCTGGTCGACTCTCGCCTTCGAGAAGGCGTTTCACTACAACGTCTTGAACGATGATTTGCCGCATCTCGCCGTCGTCGGTCCGCTGCAGCCCCCGGATTTGTGGTTCTTCGACCTGATGGGCATCGATCCCCATGCACTCGATGCAGCGGAGATTGTCCGCAAGGTCATCGGCCGCCAGATCCCTTTCGAGATACGACACGCCGCCCCGTGGACCGTCCACAATGCTTTGGCGGAGCGCTACCGCGCAGGCCGCGTCTTTCTGCTTGGCGATGCTGCTCACCTGCAGTCACCGAGCGGTGGTTACGGTATGAACGGCGGCGTCGGCGATGCAGTCAATTTCGCTTGGAAGCTGGCGGCGGTTATTCAAGGTTGGGGCGGCGCAGCTTTGCTGGACAGTTATGAAATCGAGCGCCGCCAGTTTCATGAACGGGCGCTCGCCGAGACGATGCAGAACTCCGAGGACAACGAATTGGTAACTCCCGGCCTGGAGGATCCGATTCGCGGCGAAGCTCTTCGCGCGGCGCTCGGCGACAGGATTCAGAGAACCAAACCGAAGAATTTTCAGAGTCTCGGCATCAGCCTCGGCTATCGCTATGAAAATTCGCCGATCATTTTGGCGGACGGCACGCCATCCACGCCCTATGAAACCTCCCGCTACGTGCCCACCGCCCGGCCCGGCCATCGCGCGCCGCACATCTGGCTGCCGGACGGCACGCCTTTGTTCGACCACTTCGGCCAGGGACTGACGCTCTTGGCGCTCGGGCGCGAAGTAAAATATTCCGGCTTGGCGCAAGCGGCCGAGGCGCGGGGAGTGCCGCTTACCGTTCTGCGCCGCTCCGAGCCGGAGTTGCGCGAGCTTTATCAGGCGAGCATGGTTCTCATTCGGCCGGATCAGCATGTCGCGTGGCGCGCCGACGGCGAGCCGCAAAATCCGGGGGAAGTCATCGACGTCCTGCGAGGAGTGGCGCCTCAATCGCGACATTGATGTTTGACAACTCGTCGGCACTGGAGCCTCGGGTGTGGAAATGATCAAAGGAGATGGAATGAAGCGCAAAAACCTCGCCGCCGCTTTTATTATCTTGTTGCTTTTCGTAACCGGTTTTCCTTTCTCGGCCGCCGCTCAACTGCGCAAGATCAACATCGCGTACACGGCAACCAGTCCGTACCAGGCGGTGTTGATCATCGCCAAAGAAACCGGCCTCTTCAAAAAACACGGCTTGGATCCCCAACTGGTTTTGACGCCGGGCGGATCGCTCGGCTTTCAGGCGATGATGGGCGGCGACGTCGCGATGGTGCTGTCGGACGGCTCCTCTGCGGTCGCCAGCAATCTCGCCGGCGCCGACGTGGTCATTATCGCGAGTTTTCTGAATACGTTTCCGTACAGCCTGATCTCCATTCCCGAAGTGAAGAAGGTCGAGCAGCTCGTCGGTGGCAAAGTCGCCATCAGCCGTTTCGGCAGCGCCACGGACTTGAGCGTGCGCATGTCGCTCGCGAAAGTCGGATTGAATCCCGATAAGGACGTGACGATTCTGCAGATCGGCACGCAAACCACCCGCTACGCCGCCTTGCAGTCGAAGCAAGTGCAGGCAACCATCATCACGCCGCCGTTTACGCTCACCGCGCGTAAGCAAGGCTACAACACGCTCGTCGATATGGCGCAGTTGAACATTCCCTTCGAGCTGACTGCGCTGTTGACGCGGAAAAGCTACATCAAGTCACAGCGCGAAACCGTCGCCGAGGTCGTCACCGCGCTGTCCGAAGCGGTGCATTTTTACAAGCGCGAGAAAGAACCCGTAATTAAGATTCTCAGCAAATATCTCGACACCACCGATCGCGAAGCGCTGGAAGAAACCTACCGGGAAATCGGGCTCAAGATCTTGCCGGAAAAGCCCTATCCTACCCTGCCCGGCATCCAGACGATCCTCGACGAGATGGCCCCGAAGAATCCCAAAGCCAAAGCCGCGCGGCCGGAAGACTTTGTCGATATGAGCTTCGTAAAAAAGCTTGACGACGAGGGATTCTTCACACGGCTGTATAAGAAATGATTGCCCTCTACGCCGATCTTGCGAGAATCAGTTGAACACGATTCGTAAATTTTGTGCGATGGCCGGCCTCATTGCCTTGTTGCTTGGCGCTCCGGCACTCGCCGCCAATGCGCCTGACCTCACTGCCTGCGGCATCGTCACCGCCGCCGACGCTCGGCGATTCGTCGGCGGCCCGCTCGACGTAAAGGAAGTGGCGAAGGTGCCAACCGCCAACGGTCCTGGCACTTATGATTCCATCTGCACTTATATTGCCAAAGGTGGAAACCCTGAGAACGCGGTCATCGCTTCACGCTTACTCGACCTGACTTTGCACTTTGTAAACTCCGCCGACGAAATGAAAAAAATTTATGAGGGTTCGGTCGAAGAGTACCGGCAAATGGCCAACGCCCCTGATGCGCCGTTTAAGAACGCGACGATCACCCCGCTCAACGGCTTCGGCGACAAAGCCTTTGTGCTCGAAGCAGTCACCGATCCGAAAACCGGTTACAAGTCAGCATTGATTGTCTTTTACAAAGGCAAGGTCGGCGGCAGCGTCGGTGCATGGAAAAAACCGGAGCCGTCGCTGGAAACTACCAAGGCAGTCCTGCGACATATATTGAGCAAGCTGCCGTAGTGTCCCGAAACAAATTCGTTAACTAAACGGCCCGGGGGGTTGCCGTCATGCCGGTGAAAACCGGCATCCAGAGGGCGCATGCCATGCGCCCCTACAGAAATTCCTGGATTCCGGGTCGCACTAGCTATCGCCAGCTCGCCCGGAATGACGTTTCGAATTATGTTGCGAACTTCGGTTCCAGAACACTCGCGCTAAAGATTTCAAGGCTCCCAAATTTTTAAAACAGAAAGGTAGTTCGCCATGCTCACATCGATCAAAATCGACAATCGTATAAACGCTCACGTCGGCGTCCCTGCCGGCGCGGGCAAGAAGCCCGTCGTCATTCACATGCACGAGCGCTACGGCATCGTGCAGCACACGACCGATCTCGGACAAAAGTTCGTCGACGCCGGTTACGTGACGATCGTTCCCGATTTCTTCTCGCGCTTTACCGGCGATCGCGCGGCGCTGGCGCGCGGCGACGACCGCTGCGAACTCAATGACGAAGAAGTTCTATTCGACCTCGACGCCGTGATGAAGCATTTGCAAACGATCCCGCAGGCGGATCTCAGTAAAGTCGCCATGTCCGGTGTCTGCCAGACCGGGCGCCAGCCGATTCTCGCCGGCGCCAAGCGTGATTATTTGAGCGCCGCCGTGGTGCTCTATGGCGCGGTTTACGACGCCGACTGGAAGACGCACCCGATCCGGCCCGAGCCCATCGACAAGCTAATGCAGGACATCCAGTGTCCGCTGACGGCGGTTTTCGGCGAGCTGGACAATTTGATTCACCGCGACAACATCGTGCGCATGGCCAGCGTGCTCGCCCAGGCGAAAAAGAGCTTCGACATCCGCGTTTACGCGGACGCGCCGCACGGTTTTCTAAACGACACCATGCCCGGCAGATTCCGTCCCGCGCAGACCGAAGGCGCGTGGCAACAGATCACTTCTTTCTTGCGATCGGTGTTCGCCGGCGAATGGAAGAAGGACCGCCTGATCTGGCGCTTCCAGGCTGACTCCTCGGCGAATTACGATTTCGCCGCAATGAAACGCTGGGAGTAGTGGCGCAGATCTCGCTGTGCCGATTCTAGCAGCCAGATCTGCGCGTGCGGGTTTCTGCTTTGAGATAAGTGCGCGGCGCGCCGGCTCAATTCTCCCACACCGGCTTGACGGTGGTGTCGAGCCATTTGCGCGCATCTTCGATGTAAGCCTTGTTCGCCACCACGATCGGTTTGGCCTTTGGGCCCCAGCCGTTTTCGATGGATGCTTTCGACTTGAATCCCTTGCGCGCGCTGGCCCGGCCGAGGGCGTCGATGGCGGCTTGCCCGCCGGGCGAGATCAGCCACTCGGCGAAGAGCTTGCCCGCGGTCGGATGCGGCGCTTTGGCGTAGATGGCCGCCTGCTGCGGAGAAACCACCGGCTCGGCGCCTCGAACAAAATCGATCGGGCTGCCGACAGCCCTTTCGCGCACCACGTCGTGAAATAAGGACGGCATGATGACCGAGTATTCGCCCGCGACCACCAGGCGAAACATTGCGCTCGTGCTTTTGTGGATCGTGACGTTCAGAGATTTCAATCCTTTGATAAATTTGGTCCAGCGCGCGTCGTCTTTCCACTCGTCCTTGAAAGCCGCCAGCATGGAGCTCAGCGGCCCGGCCCGCAGCGGGTCGTCGAGGGCGACGATTCCTTTGTACTTCGGATTGGTCACATCCTCCCAGCTTTTCGGCGCCTCTTCGCGCTTCATTTTCTTTGTGTTATACGCCAGCGCCTGAATTTGCAGGCTCACCACCGGCGCCGTCGCGTCATGAACAAACAAGGAACTCGCCTGCACGGTCGAGTAGGGTTCGGTGGCGCCGGCGTTGTGCAGCACCAGCGGCGCTTCGGTAAGAATCACATCCACACTCGCCTGGTTGCCCTGGTATTCCGTCAAAGTGCGGGTGGTCACTTCCGAGCGGGTCGCCTGCCAGTAGGAAGTCGCAATGCCGGGAAAGCGTTTGCTGAAAGCGTCGGTCAGCGCGCGGATGTGGTCGACGTCCCACACCGTGTAAACGACCAGGGCGCCTTCCTGCTTGGCCTTGGGATAAAATTCCTTGGCCAGTTTTTCGAAGCGCGCGTCGGTTTCGGGCCGCGCTTGCGCCAACGCCGATCGCTGCAACGACACGATGGCAATCAGCACGGAGAAGAGAGACAGCCATAGGTTTCGCTTGACCATGCCACGTCCCTTTGTGTTTGCCTTCGGATCAAGAACCCGAAGGGCTGAGCCCGCCCAAGCAAAAATCGATAGCGCTGATTTTAATTCGTGGGCTTGTAGCACCCTTTCAGCTACAGAACAAGCCGGAAAATTCTGTGCGCTTCGCGCGCGTCATTAAGGCCGGTCGCGCTGAAGCGCTTCTTTGAGATAACTCGTGTCCACGTATTTGGCCGGATTCGACAAAGGCTTCGCGGTAGGATTCATTTCATTGTAGATGCGGATGATCGTCCGGACCCCTTCGATATTCACTTCCATGTCCCGGTCCCAGACGCGCTTCTCGACATAATATTCCCAACCCCGCCGGGCGGACTCCTGCTTGATCTGCATTTCCTTCGTCAAAAAATCGCTGCCTGCCTGGCGGTTGTCGATCAGCCAGCGCATGCCCATCAGCATGCCCTTGAGAAAGCGGACCACGAGCGAACGATTCTTTTCCGCCCATGAGCGGCTGACCGACACCGTGGCAAGCTGCAAATTCGGAATCTCGTCGGCGACCTGGCCAATGACGTTGAAGCCCATTTCCACGGCTTCGTAGTTGAGCGGCACGGGCAGGATCGTCGCAGCGATGACGCCGTTGGCCAGCGCGGTAAAAGCCGGCGCCGAAGGTCCGACGTTGATCAGCGTGTAGTCTTTGCCGTGCTCGAGACCGTGGGCGCTCAACAGCGACCGCAGCGTAAAAGCCGTACCCGATGTGAGCCCCGACGAACCGATCACCGTGCCGCGCAGATCGTTGTAGGTCCGGTAGCGTTTGCCGGCCATTAGAAAATAACTGGGCCGGTTGATGATGCCGCCGACCATCGCCAGGTCCAAGCCGTGCTCCACGGCGGAAATGATGCCGTCCGCGCCCGACGCGGTGGCATTCACCGAGCGCGAAACCAGCGCCTGCACCGACTTCTCCGCGCCGCGCACCAGAACCAGCTCGACATCGAGTCCTTGCCGCTCAAAAAATTTCATCCTGGACGCGGCCCACAGCGGACCGTAGCCCAAGGTCTTGCTCGACACGCTGACCGGAAATTTAGTCTTCTCTTGAGCTTCGAGTGAAGAAAACCCGAGCAGCACCGTGAGGATGGAAACAAACAGCATCGACATTTTTTAGCGCCCCTGATTGTAATCGATGAAATGAACAGGTCTCGATACTAGATAGGCCGCGGTTGTTTCACAAGCCGGAGAAACCACAAACTTTATGTCGGGTTAGTGGAATTTGAATCGCAGAGCGCTGACGAGCGCCAAGTAAATCGCGAGAAGCGCCACCGTGATCAGTAGATTTCTTTTCCAATGATCGCTGAGCGCGATGCCGAAGGGTATTCCGGTCGAGAAACCGATGATATGCGCGACGTAAGCTACGTGGGCATCGTAGCCGGGAATTCGGCTTTTTTCGTAGACCACGACCACGTTGTAGAGAAAGTAAAGGATCGCGACCAGGCCCTGCGGCGCGAGAAACAGCCAGGAAAATTTGAGCGGGCGCACCAGCATCACGCAGCCCGCAAGGGCGAAGATAGCCGCCGAGGCGCCGAGCATGGCCGTTCCGCGCGGCAGGAAAACCGCGCCGAGCGCGAAGCTCGCGATGCCGCCGGTGAAAAATACCAGGAGGAGTTGTCTCTCGCCGGCGGTTTTTTGCAGAGTGCCGCCGAAGACGAAGAGAAAGAGCATGTTGCCAAAGAGATGCAGAACGTTGGCGTGGACGAACAACGCCGCGATCAGCGTCCAGACCCGGCCTTTTTCCAGATTGGCCAGGCTAAAAATCAGATTTTTCTCGGCAAACGCCGGATCCTGGGCCCAGGCCCAGAAGCTGATCGCGATGCACGCGAGTATCAGAAAGGAATTCGCCTTCAACAGGATTCAGTTAGCGTGGCTGTCACGCTCTTGGGTAATTTATTCGATGGGTAGTCTCCTGCCGAGCTAATCGAACCTTGGAATTTCTCGCGCCCGAACTTGGCGTCTTTGCGCCTGGGCGAGACATATTCCGCTCTGTTCGAGCATATCCGCTTTATTCTGCCGAATCATCAGTCCTTCATTTCGGCAGGCGCGGCGCCTGACTGAAACGGCGCACCGCCTTGACTTGAAACGGACGGCGATGATAACCGAACTCAACGGCTTGGACTGGAGAACTTGATGATGCGCAGCAAATTGACTTTCAGCTTATTTTTTTTTGCGGGCATGATCGCGCCGGCTTCGACATTGTTGGCCGGACAGCAGATCGAAAGCCTTGCCGTCGGCTACTCCTCGCTCGCCGGCCATCACACGCCCATGTGGATCGCCGTCGAAGACCGGATCGGCAGAAAGTACGGCATCGATCTGAAGGCCATCTACGCCGGCCGGCTCCGGCCGCAGCAACTGCTGATGAGCGGCG
>Ga0207707_10001012_pt1 | contig 26958 bp, 25 predicted proteins | sample KBSC83BmetaG_FD_184336 | JGI IMG/M metagenome (GOLD analysis project Ga0207707, IMG submission 184336) | Corn rhizosphere microbial communities from Kellogg Biological Station, Michigan, USA - KBS C8-3B metaG (SPAdes) (version 2) | ecosystem: Host-associated > Plants > Roots > Rhizosphere ... | reverse complement strand
CGCCGGCGGCGGCCGCGATGTTTAGCCGATGCGGTGCAAGGCGCAAATCTTGTTGCCGTCGAGATCACGTAGATAGGCTATATAGAGCTTGCCCGCGGCAGCCTCACGAGCGCCGGCGCTTCGATGACCGTCGCCACGCCGGGCTCCAATAGCTTCAGCCGCTTGCCGAATCCCAGTGCATCGAAGCTCACGCGCAGATCCTTTGCGTTCTGGCGGAAATGCGCCCAGCCGTCGGTGTGCACCGGGACGATCACCGCATCGGCAAAGGCCCGCGCGGTCTCGATCGTGTCGTTGGTGTCCATCGTGAGATGGAAGGGACCGCGGGTCTGCGCCGCGCCGGCAAAGGGCAGCACCACACCGCAGTCGAAGCGCCGCGCCACTTCGGCGACGCCGTCGAACCAGGTGGTGTCGCCGCTGACATAGACCGGCCGGCGGCCCGGTCTGTTCGACGCCACGACGAAACCTATGACATCGCCCGACAACGGCTCGATGCCGGCCGGACCATGCCGCGCGGGCGTGGCGATGATGGTGAGCGAGTTGCCGCCCTTCTTCAGCTCCGTGCTGCTCCAGGGCGCAAAACCCTCGGCGTGACCGCCGAGCCGCTTCGCTCCGATTTCGGTGGTCAGCACGCGTTTCGCCCTGACCAGAAACGCCTTGCCGGAATGATCGAGATTGTCGGCGTGCTGGTCATGGCTGAGCAGCACCGCATCGATCTCGCCGATCGCCTCGGCCGACATGGCGGGGCCTTCCAGCTTCTGCAGCTTCACATGCGGCAATGGATAGTCGCCGGGCGCGTCGAAGGTCGGATCGGTCAGCAGGCGGAAGCCATCGATTTCGATCAGGGCGGTCGGACCGCCGATCAGGGTGATGGAAAGGCTCATGGTCTGCCTCCTTGCACAGCAGGGCTGCGGGTGACGAGATAGATTCCGAGCGCGACCGGGACGATGCCAAGCAAATCGCGGAAGGTGACGTGCTCGCCGAGCACCATCCAGGCGAACAGCATGCCAAGCGGCGGCATCAGGAAATGATAGGCGCTGGCGGCGGTGGCGCCACACACTTTCAGGAGATGAAACCAGAGGAAGTAGGCGAGGATCGATCCGCCGAACACCAGGAAGGTGAAGGCGAAGAGAAGCCGGCCGCTCGGCACGATGTCGCCGACATCGGAGAAGATCAGCGCGATCGGCGCGAGCGCGACGCCGGCAGCGAGATTCTGGATGCCGTTGCCGATCCAGAGGCTGCCCTTCGGCGCGAGCAGCTTGAACAGCAGGGTGCCGGCGACGATCGAGGCGAGCGAGGCCAGCGTAAACAGGATGCCATGCAGGCTGTCGGTGCCGACCTCCATGCGATGCCAGACGATGACGCCGACGCCGGCGATGCCGAGCAGAAGCCCCAGCACCTTGCGCCAGGTCAGCGCCTCGCCGAGGAACAGCGCGGCGAGCGGCGCCGTGAAGACGGGATTGGCCGAGACGATCAGGCCGCCGAGGCCGGCGGAGACGGATTTCAACCCGGTATAACCGAGGCCGAGATAGAGCGCGTTGTTGGCGACGCCCAGGATGGCGAAGATGGCCACCTCGCGCCAGGAAAGCTGCCAGGCGCCGCGGCGAAAGGCGGAGGCGCCGAGGATCACGATTCCCGCAAGCGAGAAACGCGCGGCAAGCAGGATCAGCGGCGGGCAATCGGTGACGCCGATCTTGCCGGCGACAAAGGCGAAGCTCCAGAGCAGGCAGAACAGGCCGATCGTGAGCGGCAGGGCGTTGAAACGGCTGCGCGGGGCGGGAACAGCGAGGGCGGGGGCGACGGACATGACGGGTCTCCTTCGCTCGCTGATCTAGGCCCGCTTGTTGCCATTTGGAAATTAAATGATAAACTGAACATTAGTGGATTTTCGAATGGGTATCGAAATGCTCGATCTGGAGCTGTTGAAGAGTTTCGTCTCGGTGGTCGATTCCGGCGGCTTCACCCGCGCCGGCGAACGCGTCCACCGCACCCAGTCGACCGTCAGCCAGCAGATCAAGCGGCTGGAAGAGGATGTCGGCCAGCTCCTGCTGGTCCGGAACGGCAAGGATGTGACGCCGACCGAAGCCGGCGAACGGCTGTTGTCCTATGCACGGCGGTTGTTGTCGCTGGCCGATGAAGCGCGCGACGTGGTGACGCAACCCGGTCATGAAGGCGCGGTGCGTCTCGGCATCCCCGAGGACTTTGCCGCCTACCGCCTTGCAAAGCTGCTGGCGTCGTGCTCCCGCAAGGGAGCGGGCTTGAGGCTTCACGTCCGCGCCGACCAGAGCGCCGCCCTCAAGCGCGACCTCGAACGTGGCGAGCTCGATCTCGCGCTGTTCAAACGCACGGCCGGCGAGAAAGGTGGCATCGCGGTGTGGCCGGAGCGCGTGCATTGGGTCGCGAGCAAGACGCACTCGCGCGATCTCGGCGAAGGCTCGGTGCCGCTGGTCGGATTTCCGACCGGCTGCCTGTACCGGGCCGGCGCGATCCATGCGCTGGAAAGCGCGGGCCGCGGCTGGCACATGGCCTACACCAGCTCCAATCTCTCAGGCATCCAGGCCGCGGTCGCTGCCGGCATGGGCCTGAGCATCCTGTCCGAGATGGCGATCCAGGCCGATCACCGCGTGCTGACCGCCAGGGATGGCTTTGCACCGATCGACAAGACCGAAGTGGCGCTTGTCGCCTCGCCCGACGCCAGCCCCGCGACGCTCCGCCTCGCGGACCGGCTCGCCGAGTTCTGCGACACCGTGCAGGCGAAGGCGGCGTGACTTCACTCGTAGGGTGGGCAAAGCGCAGCGTGCCCACCGTCTTGGACAAACTCGGAAAGATGGTGGGCACGGCGCAAGAGCGCCTTTGCCCACCCTACAATCCACAGCTCTAATAACACCGCGACGCGGCGATGCTGTGCACGCGGCTATCGCCGAGGACGTGCGCCATGAAGGCGGGCGCACCGAATATTTTCGTGAATGCGAGATCGCGGATGCTCAGGCCGCCGGTATAGGCGCCGAACGACGGCATCACCAGGCGTTCCGTGTCGGAGGCGAAGCAACGCCGCTCCATGGTACGTCCGCGCGTCGGCACCCGCGCCTTGGGATGCAGATGGCCGGCGATCTCGCCGAACGCACCGGTCGGCTCGTGACGGAACGCGATTGGGCCGATCGCGACTTCGGTAGCCACCACCCCGCCGAGATCGGACGGAATGGCGGGATCGTGGTTGCCGGAAATCCAGATCCAGTCGCGCCGCGCCTGCAGCGCCGCCAGCGCCTCCCGGTCGGAGCCTGACAGCCGCGCATGCGCGTCGCGGTCGTGAAAGCTGTCGCCCAGCGCGATCACCATGCGCGGGTCGTGCCTCGCGATCACGGCGGCGAGGCGGCTCAGGGTCGCAACCGTGTCATAGGGTGGCAGCAGCACGCCGCGCGCGGCGAAGCTCGAGCCTTTTTCCAGATGCAGGTCGGAGACGACCAGCAGGCTCTGCTCTTCCCAGACCAGCGCGCCGGAGAAATCGGCGAGTAGCGTGACGCCGGCAAGTTGCAATGCATTGTTGGATGCGAGGGCGAGAGCTACATTCTTCGTCATGGCCGGGCTCGTCCCGGCCATCCACGTCTATGCGCAGGCAAGAAAGACGTGGATGCCCGGGTCAAGCCCGGGCATGACGACGTGGATGGAAGTGCGCCCGGCAAATGCATCGTCTCCAAACATCCTACGATGTCGCCTCTTTGACGAGCTCCTCGGCGGCTTCCGCCAAAAGCTCGTCGGATGCTTCGCCATAAACTGACTCGCGCCCGATTTCCAGCATCACGGGGACCGCGAGCGGCGAGACATGGTCGAGTTCCCGGTGGGTGATTCGCCCATGGATCCGCGAGAGCATATCACCCAGCCGCTTCAGGTCGAGCAGGCCGGTAGCGGCGTCCGCGCGCGCGCCACGAAGCAGCACATGATCGGGCTGGTGCTTGCGCAGCACGTCATAGATAAGGTCGGTCGAGAACAGCACCTGGCGGCGGCTCTTGTCCTCGTCGGTGAATCTCCGCGCAATAAGCCCCGAGATCAGCGCGCAATTGCGAAAGGTGCGCTTCATCAGCGCGGATTCCGCAAGCCACGCCTCGAGATCATCGCCAAGCATGTCGGATTCGAACAGCGCGTTGAGATCGAGCTGGCCGTGGCGGATCATGAAGGACATATCGCCGACGCCCCAGACGGCAAGCGCATATTCGTTGGCGACAAAGCCGAGCGGCCGGGCACGGGCGCGCTCCAGCCGCCGCGTCAGGAGCATGCCGAGCGTCTGGTGCGCGAGCCGCCCCTCGAAGGGATAGCAGACGAGATAATGCTTGCCGCCGCGCGGAAAGGTTTCGACCAACAACTCGCGCATCGCGGGCACGCGCGAAAAATCCTTCTGCAGCACCAACCAGTCGCGCACCTGTTCCGGCAGCACGTTCCAGGCCCGCCGGTCGTCGAGCAATTTGCGGACGCGTTCGGCGAGATAGGTGGAGAGTGGAAATTTGCCGCCCAGGTAGGACGGCACTTTCGCGTCCTTGTCGCTGGCGCGGGAGACATAGACCTGGTCTTCGACAAGCGCCTCATAGCGCACGATCTCGCCGCCGAACACGAAAGTGTCGCCGACGACGAGACCCTCGATGAAATATTCCTCGATCTCGCCCAGCATGCGGCCGCCGCGCGCGATGGCGCCGGTCGAGCCCTTGTTATTTCCTTGCCCGCCGGCCCGCGAGCGCACCAGCTTCACCTTCAGCATCGCCTCCTCGACGATGGTGCCGACATTGAGCCGGTAGCTCTGCCGCACGCGCGGATTGGCGACGCGCCAGCGGCCGCTCTTGTCCTGCTTGATGCGCGCGAAGCGCTCATAGGTTTTCAGCGCATAGCCGCCGGTCGCGACGAAATCGACGACGTCGTCGAAATCCGTGCGCGTGAGATCGGCGTAAGGCGCCGACGTCAGCACCTCGGCATAGAGCTCGTCGGACAGGAACGGCTCGCCGCAGGCGCGGCCGAGCACATGCTGCGCCAGCACGTCGAGCGCACCGGTTCGCAGCGGCGGCGTGTCCTGCGCATTCTCCGCGATGGCGTCGATCGCGACCGAACACTCCAGCACCTCGAAGCGGTTCGCGGGAACGAGGACGGCGCGCGAAGCCGCGTCGAGGCGGTGATTGGCGCGGCCGATTCTCTGCATCAGCCGCGAAGAACCTTTCGGCGCGCCGATATTGATGACGAGATCGACGTCACCCCAGTCGACGCCGAGATCGAGTGAGGAGGTGCAGACCACGCCGCGCAGCTTTCCCGCCGACATCGCATCCTCGACCTTGCGGCGCTGGGCGACATCGAGCGAGCCGTGATGCAGCGCGATCGCAAGCCCATCGTCGTTCATGCGCCAGAGATCCTGGAACAGCATCTCGGCCTGGCTGCGCGTGTTCACGAACACGAGCGCGGTCTTGTTGTGCTTGATCAGCTCATAGACCTCGTTGAGCGCGTGGCGCGCGGTGTGGCCGGCCCAGGGCAGCCGCTCGCGCGTGTCCAGCATTTCCACGATCGGCGCCGCCGCGCCACCGGCGGTGACGATATCCGCGGAGACGCTTTTGCCCAGGGGTTGCGGCACCAGGAAGCGCGCGAGCTGTTCGGGCTCGGCCACCGTCGCCGACAGCCCGATCGAGCGCATCCCGGGTGCGAGTTTCCACAACCGCGCCAGGCCGAGCGACAGCAGATCGCCGCGTTTCGACGTGACCAGCGCGTGCAATTCGTCGAGCACGATGCGCTTCAGAGAGGAGAAGAGGTATGGCGCGTCGTCCGAGGATAGCAGCAGCGCGAGCTGCTCCGGTGTCGTGAGCAGGATGTCCGGCGGGTAGCGGCGCTGGCGCTGCCGGCGTGACACCGGGGTGTCGCCGGTACGGGTTTCGACCTTGATCGGCAGCCCCATCTGCGCGATCGGCGTTTCCAGATTGCGGGCGATATCGACCGCGAGCGCCTTCAGGGGAGAGATGTAGAGCGTATGCAGGCCAGCACTGCGCTTCACGCCGCGGCCGGTGGAGATGAGGCTCTTCCTGCCGCTCTCTGCCGGAACGGGAGATGACAACTCGACAAGCGTCGGCAGAAAGCCCGCCAGCGTCTTGCCGGCGCCGGTCGGCGCGATCAGGAGCGCCGAGCGGTCCTCGCGCGCCTTCTGCAGGAGCGCGAGCTGATGCTCGCGCGGCGACCAGCCGCGCGCAGCGAACCATTTGACAAAACGGTCCGGCAGCGCGGCCGATTGGGCCGGGGGCTCGAGCAGATCGAAGAGCGACACGGCCTAACAGCTAAGCCGTCCCGGGCGTTACGTCGAGGGCTAGCGGCATTCGACTCGTCATGCCCGGGCTCGTCCCGGGCATCCACGTCTTGGGCCGTATGCAAGAAAGGCGTGGATGGCCGGGTCAAGCCCGGCCATGATGATGCGGGTGGGTCGTCGCGCGTCGGCAGAAAGGTGTCCTACTCCGTCACGGGCTTGTCGGAGATATCCCAGTCCTGGCCGTTGAAGATCGAGATATAGAGCGTCTTCATCGGCGTGTAGTCGTCGGGCGTGTAGTCGTACGTGACGCCGTCGAGGAAGAATGGCGAGTGGAAGCCGTGCAAATTGGCGGCCTGCTTCAGCACGTTCTCCCGCGTCAGCTCGTCGCCGCAGCGGCGCAGGATCTCGGTCATGCTGAAGACCTGGCCGTAGCCCGCATAGGCGATCGTGTTGTCGGGGTCGACATTGGGCAGGTATTGCTTGCGCAACGCCTCGAACCCCATCACCTCGGGATCGTTCTGCCAGCGCGGCACGCCGGCATCCTTGGCGTAACGGATCGCGACAATGCCCTTGGCATTCTCGAAGCCGGCGGCAGAGAGGATCGAGCGGCCGGTCGAGCCCGCGGAGAGCAACTGCAGCGGCTTCCAGCCGAGCTCGGCCACCTTGCGCACCGACTGCGACGTAGCCTTGCCGGTGGTGATGTTGTAGAACGTGTCCGCGCCCGACTTGGAGAGATTGATGAGCTGCGAGTCGATGGTCGGATCGGTCAGGTCATAGGTCTGCTCCATGATGACCTGGGCCTTGCCGCCGGCATCCGCCAGCGTCTTCTTGAAGGGACCGAGGAAGTCGCGGCCGAAATCGTCGTTCTGGTAGAGGATGCCGATCTTCGCCTCGGGCCGCACATTCACCACGTGCTTGGCGAGAATGCGCCCTTCGGTCGGATAGAGCGGCAGGCCCGCCATGGTCCATTTGTTGTTCTTCGGGTCGTTCCACTTCGACGCTCCGGTGTTGAGCAAAAGCTGCGGCACGCCCTTGGAATTGAGATATTTGTGCACGGCGGTCTGCGGCGCGGTGCCGAGCGAACCGAACAGCGCCAGCACCTCCTCCTGCTCGACCAGGCGCCGCGTCGCTTCCACGCATTTCGGCGCGCTGTAGGCGTCGTCCAGAGTGAGGAACTTGATCTTGCGGCCGTTGAGGCCGCCCTTGTCGTTGATCATCTGGAAATAGGCTTCGCCGACGCGGCCCAGCACGCCGTAGAGCGAGCCCGGTCCGCTATGCGGCACGGTCTGGCCGAGCTTGATCTCGGTGTCGCTCGCGCCGGGGCCGTATTTCTTTTCAGCCGCCGAAAGATACGGCGCGGGCAGCGTCGAGGCGGCGATGGTTGCGATGGCGGTGGCGCCGAACTCGCGCCGGGTAAAATGTTTCTTCATTGTTGTCTCTCCCTGATGCGCAGCATTGTGTTGGCATCGCCGCGCCCCGGGCAACAGGAAATTGCAGCGCATTGCCGCTTTCGGCCCGCGCCTAGCGTCTAGACTCAAGTTTTGGCGGCGACGACGACTAGCCCCTGCACCGGCTCGTTATCCTCGTTGCGCGGCGAGGCCTGTTCGAGGTGGGCGACGGCGAGGCCCGAGGCCGTGACTTTCGCGCGCGCATATTCCGCGGCATGGGCATAGCGCAGGCCGGCACCGATCACGACGCCGTCGCCCTTGTGGGTCTCGAGCGTGAAGGCGAACACGCCGCCGGGCGCGAGCACGCGCTTCGCTTCCGCCAGCATCGGCGCGATGTCGCCGACATAACACATGGCGTCCGCCGCCAGCAGGAGGTTGGCGCTCGCATCCGGCCTTGCACGCAGTCCCTCGACCATGTCCGCGACTTCAAGCTCGGCGTAGAGCCCGGTAGCGCGCGCCTCCTCGATCATGCCCGGCGACAGGTCGATTCCGATGAAATAATCGACCTCCTTCGCGAAGGCCGCCGCGCCAAGCCCCGTGCCGCAACCAAGATCGATCGCTCGCTTGAAGAAGGCGGGCTTCTTCGCCTTGACTCGCACCGACAGCACGGCCTTGAACAGAAGCTGCGGCGCGCGATAGCCGAGATCGCCGATCAGCGCCGCCTCGAAGCGCGGCGCATATTGATTGAACAGCGTCTGCACATAGCCCTTCGGCATTTCGCCGAGCTGGTCGGCGCCAAGCCGCATCAGCCGGACCGCCGCGCCGTGCCGGTCCTCGGGGTCGGATTCGCGCGCGCGCCGGAACGCCGCGGTCGCAGCGTCCGGCTGGCCGAGCTGCTCGCGGATTTCGCCGAGCGTGAACCAGGCCGAGGTGAAGTCCGGTGCGAGCTCGATCGCCTGCTCGAACAGATCGGCAGCGGCGGCAAGATCGCCCTTCAAGTGCAGGTCGCGCGCGAATTCATAGCGGCGGTCGGCCAGGAGATCGCCGGAGGAAAAGAACAGGCGCGCGGGCATGGTCTCTCGGTTCGTCATTGCCGGACTTGATCCGGCAATCCATCGAAAGGGAGGATTCTTTGAGCAGATGGATGCGCGGGTCAAGCCCGCGCATGACGGCTAAAACATCGGAACAGGATCGCCTATATACGAAAGATGCGGCCGCAAGACATTCTCACACCCGTTCCCGCCGGTCTCTTCTGCAAACCGGGCAATTTCCACATCGATCCGGTACGTCCGGTCGAGCGGGCGGTGATCACCCATGGCCATTCCGACCACGCGCGCGCCGGCCATGGCGCGGTGCTGGCCACCCGGGAGACGCTCGACATCATGCGGCTGCGCTATGGCGAGAACTTTGCGCGCCAGACGCAGGCGGTTGGTTACGGCGAGGAGATCCGGTTCGGCGATGTCACCATCAAGTTCCATCCGGCTGGCCACGTGCTCGGGTCGGCGCAGATCGCGGTAACAGCCAAAGACACCTGCATCGTCGCCTCCGGCGACTACAAGGACGTGCGCGATCCGACCTGTGCGCCGTTCGAGGTGGTGCCTTGCGACGTCTTCATCACCGAGGCCACCTTCGGCCTGCCGGTGTTCCGGCATGGCGATGCGGCCGACGAGGTGAAGAAGCTGCTCGCTTCCGTCGCGCTGTTCCCCGAGCGCGCGCATCTGGTCGGCGCCTACTCTCTTGGCAAGGCTCAGCGCGTGATCGCGCTGAGCCGCGAGGCCGGCTATGACGCGCCGATCTACCTGCATGGCGCGATGGAGAAGATCACGCATTACTACGAGAGCCGGGGCATTCCGCTCGGCGAGCTCCGCCCCGCGCGCGGCGTGAAGAAGGCCGATCTCGCCGGCACCATCACGCTGGCGCCGCCGACCGCCACGTCCGATATCTGGACGCGGCACTTCCCCGATCCGGTGACGGCTTTCGCGTCGGGCTGGATGCGGGTGCGTGCCCGCGCCCGCCAGCGCGGCGTCGAGCTGCCGCTGGTGATCTCCGACCACGCCGATTGGGATGGGCTCACCGCGACCATTGAGGCGACCGGCGCCCGCGAAGTCTGGGTGACGCACGGCCAGGAGGACGCGCTGGTGCATTGGTGCCAGTCGAAAGGCCTCGCCGCCCGGCCGCTCGATCTCGTCGGCTATGGCGACGAGGAAGAGAGCGAAACGGTGGCCAAGGCCGAAGAGGAGGGCGAAGAGGCATGAACCGCTTCGCCGAACTGCTCAATCGCCTCGGCTATGAGTCCGGCCGCAACAACAAGCTGCGGCTGCTGGAGGCTTACTTCCGCGAGGTCGGCGATCCCGACCGCGGCTACGCGCTGGCGGCGCTGACCGGCGCGCTGTCGTTCAAGCATGCCAAGCCCGGCCTGATCCGCGACCTCATCAACGATCGCGCCGACCCGGTGCTGTTCGGACTGTCCTACGACTATGTCGGCGACCTCTCCGAAACCGTTGCGCTGATGTGGCCGAAGGCGGCCTCTCCCCTCGCCCACAATCCGCCGCCTCCGACGCTGACCGAAGTCGTCACCACGCTGCGCACGCTCGGCAAGATGGAACTGCCGAAACAACTTGCGCGCTGGCTCGACGAGCTCGATGAGACCGGCCGCTGGGCGCTGCTGAAACTCGTCACCGGCGCAATGCGGATCGGCATCTCGTCGCGGCTCGCGAAGACCGCCGCCGCCGCGCTGGGAAACAAGGACCCGCACGAGGTCGAGCTGATCTGGCCCGGGCTCACGCCGCCCTATGTCGAGCTGTTCGCCTGGCTGGAGGGCCGCGGCGACAAGCCGGTCAATCTCGATCCCGCGCCGTTCCGTCCCGTGATGCTGGCGCACGCGATCGAGGACTCGGATTTCGCGAGCCTCGATTCGGCGGATTATGTCGCGGAATGGAAATGGGACGGTATCCGCGTGCAGGCCGTCGCGGGCCGCGACACGCGTGGACATCTGCAGGTGCGGCTCTATTCGCGCACTGGCGAGGACATCACCAGGAGCTTTCCCGACCTCACGCCATCGCTGCACCTGCCCGGCGCGATCGATGGCGAGCTGTTGGTGGTGCGCGAGGGCCGGGTGCAGAGTTTCAATGTGCTACAGCAACGGCTGAACCGCAAGGTCGTCTCGCCAAAGCTGGCCAAGGACTTTCCGATGCATCTGCGCGCCTATGACCTGCTCGGCGACGACGAGAACGATCTGCGCGAGCTGCCGTTTGCCGAACGCCGCGAAAGACTCGAGGCGTTCGTGAAGCAGCTCGATGACCCCCGCATCGATCTTTCTTCGACCATTGCCTTCGAGAGCTGGGACGCGCTGCGCGAAGCGCGCGCCGATCCCGCAAGCGCGGGCGCCGGCGGGGATGCGGAAGCGGTCGAGGGCGTGATGCTGAAGCGGCGCGACGCGCCCTATCTGCCGGGCCGGCCAAAAGGCCAATGGTGGAAATGGAAACGCGATCCGCACATCATCGACGCCGTGCTGATGTATGCGCAGCGCGGCCACGGCAAGCGCTCGTCCTATTATTCCGATTACACCTTCGGCGTCTGGACCACCGGCGAGGACGGCGAGCAACTGGTGCCGGTCGGCAAGGCCTATTTCGGCTTCACCGACGAGGAACTGTTGCAGATCGACCGCTTCGTCCGCCGCAACACCACCGAGAAATTCGGCCCCGTCCGCCATGTCGTGCACGAGCCTGAGCAGGGACTGGTGCTGGAAGTCGCCTTCGAAGGCCTGCAACGCTCGACCCGGCACAAATCCGGCATCGCCATGCGCTTCCCCCGCGTCAGCCGCCTGCGCTGGGACAAGCCCCCGCGCGACGCCGACCGGCTGGAAACGCTGGAAAAGCTCCTGAAAGCGGACACAGCTAAAGATTTGGTAACATCCGGGGACCATTGACGGCGAGGAGCGGGTTCCCCATGTGCTGATCGCCGGATATGATCGGCGCGCGAATCCGCCAGGAGTCCATCAATGCCCAACGACACCCGAGAACTGCCGGCCAGCCGTGACGGCCTCTCCCGCTTTCTCGGCGGCACGCCGCTCGCGGTGGCGTTCCGGCTGATCCTGCTGTCGATCCTGGTCGGCGTCGTGCTCGCCGCGATCGGCTTCGATCCCTACAACATCATCCGCAGCATCCAGCTCCTGTTCCAGCGGCTGTGGGATCTCGGCTTCGATGCCGTCAACTGGCTGTGGCGCTACTTCCTGCTCGGCGCCGTGATCGTGATTCCAATCTGGTTCCTGTCGCGGCTGTTCGGCGGGCAACGCGCCCGCTGATCTTTTGCGAGACGGTTCAACCTGATGCGGGTGCAATTTGTCGGCTGCGGCGATGCCTTCGGCTCCGGCGGCCGACAAAATACCTGTTTCCATGTTACCGGCAATTCCGTCAACTGCCTGATCGATTGCGGCGCCTCCTCGCTTCCTGCACTGAAGCACTGTAATATCGCGCGCAACGATATCGATCTCATCCTCATCACCCATTTCCACGGCGATCATTTCGCCGGCCTGCCGTTCTTCCTGCTCGACGCGCAGTTCTCGCGCCGCAGCCGCCCGCTTGTCATCGCGGGCCCGAAAGGAATCGAGGCGAGGCTGGCGCAGGTGATGGAAGCGTTATTCGAGCATTCGTCGAAGACGCAGCGGAAGTTCGAGCTGTCGGTGCTTCCGCTCGAACCGGAGCAAACGCGCGACTTCGGCATAGTGAAGGTCACGCCCTATCCAGTCGTGCACGGCGAATCCGGCGGCCCTTTTCTCGGATATCGGCTGGAGGCTGAAGGCCGCGTGCTCGCCTACACGGCCGATACCGAATGGACAGAGGCGTTGGTGCCGCTCGGACGTGACGCCGATCTCCTCATCGCGGAAGCCTATACGTACGAGAAAGACGTCAGGAACCACCTCAGCCTGAAGGCACTCGAGGCGCATCTGGCCGAGATCAACCCGAAACGGCTGATCCTCACCCATATGAGCGACGATGTGCTGTCACGGCTGGACGGGCTCCTCCACAGGACCGCTCATGACGGTATGATCGTCGACATCTAGCCGGGGGCGATCGAAGCACGTGGAAATGCGTCCCCTTCATGCGACCAAGGTAACGACCGCACAGGTCTTTGCCATCGCAGGCCCCGCGATGATCGCGAACCTGACGACGCCGCTGATCGGCATCGTCTCGACCGCGGCGATCGGGCGGCTTGGCGAGCCCGCCATGCTCGGCGGCGTCGCGATGGCGTCGGTGATCTTCGATTGCCTGTTCTGGCTGTTCGCCTTCGTGCGCATGAGCACGACCGCCTTCGCCGCGCAGTCGCTCGGCGCGGGAGAGACCGCCGAGTTGCGGGTGATTCTAGTGCGCGGCTTCATCGTCGCCGCGATCATCGGCGCAGCGCTCATCCTGCTGCAGATCCCGCTCGGTTCCCTCCTGCTCGGCGCGATGGGCGGTAGTGAAGCCGTCACGCGCGCCGCAAAGACCTATTTCAGCATTCGTATCTGGTCCGCACCGCTGGTGCTGATCAATTACGTCGTGCTCGGCTGGCTGATCGGACTGGCGCACGCGCGGCTTGCGCTCGGTCTGCAGATGGCGATCAACATCATCAACGCGGCAGCAACCGTGCTCCTGGTGCTGGAGCTGGACGCCGGCATCGCAGGGGCCGCAATCGCGGCGGTGGCCGCGGAAGCGGTCGGACTTCTGCTCGGCATCCTGGCCGCGGGCCACCTCACGCAGTGGAAGCTCGCAATCGAGCGAGGCTCGCTGCTCGAGCGCGCCGAGCTGATGCGCATGCTCGCGGTCAATCGCGACATCATGATCCGCACCGCAGCGCTGATCGCGGTATGGCTGTTCTTTGCAGCGCAGGGCGCGCGCACGGGCGACCTCGCGCTCGCCGCCAACTCGGTGCTGAACAACTTTCTGCTGATCAGCGCCTTCTTCCTCGATGGTCTTGCCAACGCCGCCCAGCAACTCTGCGGCCAGGCCTATGGCGCGCGCGACAAGGCCGCTTTCTCCGGCGCGACGCGGCTGGTGGTCGGCTGGGGCTTCGCCTTCGCCATCGCGGTGACGCTGGTGTTCCTGCTGTTCGGCGGCCATTTCATCGACATCATGACCGCGAGCGAGGACGTGCGCCGGATGGCGCGTGACTTCCTCATCTTCGTGATCGTCTCGCCGCTGCTCGCCGTGTTCGCCTTTGCCTTCGACGGCGTCTATATCGGCGCGACCTGGGCGCGCGACATGCGCAACCTCATGATCGCTTCGCTCGCGATCTTCTTCTCGGCTTGGCTGGCGCTGCGCGCATTCGGCAATGCCGGATTGTGGGGCGCGCTCCTCGCCCATTACGCCGCGCGCGGCGGGCTGGAGGCGGCGCGTTATCCGGCGTTGCTGAGGGCGTCGTTCAAGACGTGAGACCTGTCTTCCCCTTCTCCCCGCTTGCGGGGAGAAGGTCGGGATGAGGGGCTCTCTCCATGTATTCAGACTCGCGGAGAGTCCCCCTCACCCGGATTGCTGCGCAATCCGACCTCTCCCCGCAAGCGGGGCGAGGTGACTCGCTCCTACACCGGCCAGTCCTCGGCCGTGATGGTGGCGGCATCTGCGCCGACGATTTCCGACAAGGACTCACGCCCGGTGCGGAGAAGCGTCGAGGCGAGATCGCGCTTGATGTCCTCGACGAGACCAAGCCCCTTGTAGATCAGCGGCGAATAGAGCTGGATCAGGCTGGCGCCGGCGCGAATGCGCGTCAGCGCCGCGCCGCCGGAATCGATGCCGCCAACGCCGATCAGCGGGAACGCGCCCTCGGCGCGCACATAGGTCTCCGCCACCATCCGCGTCGCGAGCCTGAGCAGCGGCCGGCCCGACAGACCGCCCTGCTCCTGCGAACGGGTCGTGTCGCGCAAGGTCGGAGGCCGCGCCAGCGTTGTGTTGGCAACGATCATGCCATCGACGCGGCGCGAGCGCGCGACATGGACGACATCGTCGAGCTCGGCCAGGCTAAGGTCGGGCGCGATCTTGAGCAGCACCGGCGTATCGCCGGCCTTTTCGCGCACGCGCTCACGCGCGTCGATGACCTTTGCCAGGAGATCGTCGAGTTGCGAGGCCTGCTGCAGGTTACGCAGGCCCGGCGTGTTCGGCGACGACACGTTGACGGTGAAATAGCTCGCGACCGGCGCAAAGGTCTCGATCAGCCTGACGTAATCAGTGACACGGTCGTCCGAATCCTTGTTCGCTCCGACATTGACCCCGACAATGCCACCGCGATTGGCGCGCGAAGCGAGCCGCCGCAGCACGGCTTCGGCGCCGTCATTGTTGAAGCCCATGCGGTTGATCACGGCTTCGTCGCGCTCCAGGCGAAACAGCCGCGGCCTGGGATTGCCGGCCTGCGGCTTTGGCGTCACCGTGCCCACCTCGACGAAGCCGAAACCGAGCCGCAGCAGCGGGTCCGGCACTTCGGCGTTCTTGTCGAAGCCGGCGGCCATGCCGACCGGATTGGGGAAGTTGAGGCCGAAGGCGCGCACCGCAAGTTTCGGGTCATCGGTTCGCGGCCGCAGCGGCGGCAGCAGTTTCAGGCCGTGGACCGCAAGACGATGCGCGTCCTCGGTATCGAGCCAGCGCAAGAGCGGCAGCGAGAAGGAGAACAGGTCGACGGCGCGGATCACGGCTTCAGCTCCGGAATGTCGTGGGTGCCGTCGGAGCGGGCGTGCATGTCGAGCACGCGACGGACCGCGCCGAGGTCGAGCTCGCCATAGAGATGCGGGAACAATTCATCGTTGCGCGAGCGCTCCCAGCGCAAGGCATCGCCGAGCTCATCGGTTTCGACCTCTACCAGGAACAGCCCCTTCTGCCCAAAATAGTGCTTTCGCGCGGTTCCCTCGACCTGGGTGGCGGTGGAGAAATGAATGAAGCCGTCGCGGGCGTCGTCGGCGCTGCCGCGATAAACACCTTGGCGTTCGGCATCACGCCAGGCCGAAGCAGGGCAGATTTTATAGATCAGGGACACTGGATTGGTCGGTTAAGTGGTTGAGTATGTTCTTTAAGTTGCGGCCTGCAGGGTCGATTTCGAAGCAATTTTTCGACCGTATCGGCGCCTCGACGCTAACTCAAGGGCAAGCGGGCCACACTTGTCGGATTGGGCTAAAAACGGTTTAGTCAGGCGTCAATTCCCGGGCGCGGCTGCAATGGCCAAGCAAGCGAAACCGCGGTTGCTGACCCACGAGCAGGTCTGGACCGCGCTGGACCGGCTGGCGGCACGGGCCGGGCTCTCGGCCTCGGGGCTGGCCCGGCGCGCCGGCCTCGACCCCACCACCTTCAACAAATCCAAGCGCGTCACGCCGGACGGACGGGAACGCTGGCCCTCGACCGAATCGGTGGCGAAGGCGCTCGCGGCAGCGGATGCCTCGATCGAAACCTTTGTGCAACTGACCGGCGACGGCGCACGGCAGGCCGAATCGGTGCCGCTGCTCGGCATGGCGCAGGCCGCGCAGCGTGGGCATTTCGACGAGCGCGGCCACCTCGCGGGAAGGGGTTTTGACGAGATCGCGTTGCCCTCGCTTGATGGCGACCAGGCCTTCGCGCTGGAGATTTCGGGGAACGCCTATGAGCCAGCCTATCGCGACGGCGATGTCCTGCTGGTGTCGCCGGCAACAATGATCCGCCGCGGCGACCGCGTGGTGGTCAAGACCGCCGGGGAAGTGGTGATCGGCGAGTTGACGCGACGCACGGCGAAGATGCTCGAACTGGCGACGCTCGGTGCGACGCCCGCCGACCGCGCGATCACGGCCAGCGACATCGAATGGGTCGCGCGGGTCATTTGGGTGCGGCAGTAGCCCTCCTCATGGTGAGGAGCCGCCAACGGGTCCGCGCAAAGCGCGGCCCGATGACAGGCTCCGCGGCGTCTCGAACCATGAGGCCTCAGACGGGCCTGCATCCTTCGAGACGCGCGCAAGCGCGCTCCTCAGGATGAGGGGACAGAGCTAGTTCCGCTCAGCAAGAATCACGTCGCGTAGTCCGGCTCTTTCCGATCCAGGATTCGCTTCAGCGCATCGAAATGCCGCTGCGATGGCGACGGGTTGTAGCGGGTTTGGCCGCCATAGGTCTGCTGGGTTTTCTCGACCACGGCATCGGGCATCTTCTTCAAGGGCTGGCCGGTCCACATCGCATAGATCTGCACCTGTGCGGCGCGCTCGACGTAATAGAGACGCTCATAGGCATCGGCCACGGTCGCGCCGACGGTAGAGATGCCGTGATTGGCCATGAACAGGATGCTCTTGTCGCCGATCACGCCTGCGAGCCGCGCGCCTTCCTCGGGCTCGATCGCGGGGCCGGTATAGACGTCATCATAGGCGATCTCACCGGACAGGCCGACCTCGGTCTGGCCGATCTCCTTGATGCGCGGGTCTTCAAGGCGGGTCAGCGCGCTGGCATAGGGCATGTGAGTATGGAACACCGCCTTGGCCTGCGGCAGCGCCTTGTGGATCGGCGCGTGGATGCAGAAGCAGGAGCGCTCGACGTCGCCGGCGCCGCTTTTGACGAGGCCGTCATCGATGCCGACTTCCATGAAGCAGGACGCCGTCACCTCGGACCAGTGCATGCCAAAGGGAATCTGGTAGTAGCGGTCGCTGCGGCCGGGTACGACCAGGGTCAAATGGTTGAAGATGCCCTCGGAGAAGCCGTGCATGTGGGCCAGCCGGTGCGCGGCGGCGAGATCGACCCGCGCCTGCCACTCTTCAGTGCTGCATTCGGACAGTGTTTTCGGCGAAACGCGAAATTGCATCGGTGGGCTCCCTGCGGTCTTGTTGTTATCTGGTGGCAATATAGCGCATTCCAAACCTCTCGTCATGGCCGAGCTTGACCCGGCCATCCATCAAAAACGAAGGGCTCTCTTGCAAAGCAAGATGGATGCGCGGGTCAAGCCCGCGCATGACGAACGGTGAAAATCTACCCCGACCGCGCCAGCGCGCCGTCGATCATATTCACCGCGTTGCCGACGCCATAGACCGCGACAAAGGAGCCGAAGCGCGGTCCCTTCTCCTGGCCCAGCAGCACCTGGTAGAGCATGTTGAACCAGTCGAGCGACACGCCGGGCCGGCCGTCCTTGCCCTTCTTCACGGGATCGAGGAACGGCTCGCGGCGGCCGATCTCGTAGACCACGTTCTGGATGTCCTCGGCCGACGAATTCGGCGGCAGGTTCGACAGTGCGTCACGCAAATCCTGCAGCGCGGCACGCTCGCCCTCGGTCGGCTCGCGGAACTGTTTGGTCGGCGCAACGAAATCGCGATAATAGTTGATGGCGTAGCCGACCATCGCATCGAGCTTCGGATGCGTCTTCGGCGTGACGCCCGGGCGATAGCGGCCGATGAAGCCCCACAGCGTTTCCGCGTTCTCGGCGTTCGACGACGACACCAGCGTCAGCAAAAGCTGGAAGGTGACCGGCATGTCGGCCTTCGGCGGCTTGCCGGAATGGATATGCCACACCGGATTGGCGAGCTGCTGCTTCGCGTCCTGGCGCGTAAACCCTTCGAGGAATTGCTGGTAGTCGTCGACATTGCGCGGGATGACGTCGAAGTACAGCCGCTTCGCCGCCTTCGGCTCGCGGTACATGAACAGCGACAGCGATTCCGGCGAGGCGTAACGCAGCCATTCGTCGATGGTGAGCCCGTTGCCCTTCGACTTCGAGATCTTCTGGCCCTGCTCGTCGAGGAAGAGCTCATAGTTGAAGCCTTCGGGCGGCGTGCCGCCGAGCGCCGCGCAGATCTTGCCTGAAAGCTTCACCGAGTCGATCAGGTCCTTGCCGGCCATTTCATAGTCGACGCCGAGCGCGTACCAGCGCATCGCCCAGTCCGGCTTCCATTGCAGCTTGCAATGGCCGCCGGTGACGGGAAGCGTGACGCGCTCCTTCGTTTCGGGATCGTCATAGGAGACGGTGCCGGCCTTGGCGTCATGCGCGACGATCGGCACATAGAGCACCTGATTCGTGCGCGGACAAATGGGGAGGAACGGCGAATAGCTTGCCGCGCGCTCCTCGCGCAGGCTCGGCAGCATGATCTCCATCACCTTGTCGAGCCGTTCCAGCATGCGCAGCAGCGCCGCATCGAACTTGCCGGACTTGTAGTAGTCGGTGGAGCTCGCGAATTCGTAGTCGAAGCCGAAGGTGTCGAGGAAGGCGCGCAGCCGCGCATTGTTGTGCGCGCCGAAGCTCGGATGGGTGCCGAAGGGGTCGGGCACGGTGGTAAGCGGCTGGCCGAGATGCTTCTCCAGCAATTCCTTGTTCGGCACGTTGTCCGGCACCTTGCGCAGACCGTCCATGTCGTCGGAGAAGGCGATCAGCCGCGTCCTGATCTTGTCCTCGGTCAGTACGCGGAAGGCGTGGCGCACCATGGTGGTGCGCGCGACCTCGCCGAACGTGCCGATATGCGGCAGGCCCGACGGACCGTAGCCGGTCTCGAACAGCACCTCGTCCCTTGCACTGTCCTTGGGCTTTTTTTTCAGCCGCGCGACAATCGCTTTCGCCTGCTCGAACGGCCAGGCGTTGGATTGTTCGGCAACCGAGCGCAGGTCGCTCGCGGTGGCTGAAAGCTCGATCGTGGACATTAGATAAGAGTCTCCAGAAACGGCAGAAATTAGCTGACATTCGTAGGGTGGGCAAAGGCGCACTTCGCGCCGTGCCCACCATTCTGACCGCGGTGGGCACGCTTCGCTTTGCCCACCCTACGCTTTCCGCGAGCAGTCAGAACGGGCTCACCGAGAAATAGCGCAGCCAAAGATCGGTGTAGCGGCCCTTTTCCCAGACCCGGAACAATGCCCAGTTCAACGCCTGCCTGAGCAGGTCGTTGCCCTTGCGCACGGCGATGCCGACGCCTTCGCCGAAGAAGCGGCTTTCGACGAACGGGCCGCCGGAGAAGGCGCAGCAATCGGCGGAATCGGTGCCGTTGATCCAGAACGCCAGCGAAATGCCGTCGCCGAAGATGAAGTCGACCTCGCCGCGCCGAAGCGCCAGCCGCAGCGCCTCGTCGTTGGGATAAGAATGCAGCTCGGCGTCGGTAAACATCGCCTTCAGATACGCCTCATGCGAGGAACCCGCGATGGCGCCGACCTTCTTGCCCTCGAGATATTCGGGGCGAATCTCCGGCATCACGGCGTCCTTGCGCGACACGAAACGCGCCGGCGCGCGATAATAGGGATCGGTGAAATCGACGCGGGTGCGAAGCTGCGGCGTCACGCCCATCGAGGCGATGATGGCGTCGCCGCGGTTGCTGGAAATCGCATCCAGCAGCGTCTCGAAGCGGCGCATCTGGATCGTGCAGGTGACCTTGATCTCCTCGCAGAGCGAGCGCGCCAGATCGACATTGAAGCCGGCCGGGTTGCCATCGGCGCCCGTGAAGTTGAAAGGCGGGTAGTCGGTCTCGGTCAGGAAGCGGATGACGGTGATACGGGAGAGATCCGGCCGCTCCGGACGCCGCCGGGGGTCCCAGAAACCCGGCACTGCCTGGGGCGCGGCCTCCTGCTTCGCCGCGGGGGCGGCTGGCGCGGGCGCCGGGGCCCTGGCGGGCGCAGCCGTCGTGGGGGTGGCCGTCGGACCTTGCGCCCCTGCCGGCGTGCCAAGCGCAAACAAGGCAGCCACCGCCCACCCCGTCACGCCACGGCGGGCCGGCAGCAACGATCTGGCGATGGGCAACAAGAGAGTCTGCACGGGTCTTTGCCGAATTCCTTGGCCGAATATTTCCTGGCCGAATATTTCTTGCCGGATATGTCTTGATGTGGAGGGCCTTATAGACCATCCGGCGCGGGATGCGAGCGGGGTTTGGCGCTCAGCGCATGATCCGGAAAAGTGGGAACCGGTTTTCCGAAAAGATCATGCGCAAACAATGCCTCAAAGATACCGCTTCAGATCGCTGGCCGCTTCCTCAGGTTTGCGGTTCAAATTGAACGGAGCGACGAACTTGCCGTCGCGATCCATCAGATAGATCAGCGCCGTATGGTCCATGGTGTAGTCGCCATCCTTCAGCGGGACCTTCTTGGCGTAGACCCGGTATTCGGTGATGACTTTCTGCACCGAGGCGGCGTCGCCGGTCAGCCCCTTCAGATGCGGGTCGAAGCTCGACAGATAGTCCTTCATCGCAGCCGCCGTATCGCGCTCCGGATCGACCGAGATGAAGAGCGCGTTGACGCGGTCGGCGTCCTTGCCCATCGCGCGCAAGATCTCGGAAATCTCGAACAGCGAGGTCGGGCAGACGTCGGGGCAATGAGTGAAACCGAAGAAGATCAGGGTCGGCCGACCCTGCAGGTCCTTCTCGGTGAAGGTCGCCCCGCTCTGGTCGGTCAACTGGAACGGCCCGCCGATCGCGGCCGGCGTGGTCACGCCGCGCACGCCGCCCATGACCCAGAGCATCACGAGCAATCCGACCAGCAGGCTGGCGGTGAAGGCCGTGACGATCACGAGCGGTCGGGCGGCGGTCCGGTTCATGGAAGAATCCCCAAAACCTTGCTCAGAAGCAGTTGGCGAAACCGGTGGCGATGGTCTCGAAGAACACCGCGGTGCCGTAGTGGAACCAGAGCGCCAGCGCCCCCGCCAGCAGCAGCGCGCCAAATCCGCCGACCCCCCACAGCAACGCCGCTCGCAGCCCGCTCCCGGAACGGGACAGGGCGGCGTCGGGCTTAAGGGCGGAAAGCGGCGAGGCCATGACCTTCACTTAGGGCTTGCCGCAAAGCCGGGCAAGCGCCGCAGCGTCCCGAATCCGAAGTTCGTTTCACCTTGCCGCGAGCACGTTGCGAACTTCGGATTCGGGACGCTGGAAAGCTATGATTCCAGTGTGGTTTTGGTTCAGAAGTTCTCTTAACGAGCTAGCCGCAAAAGCGAAGAGAACTTCTGAACCCCACACTGGTGGGCGCCCGCGATCACGTGATGGGGAAGGAATATCCGTATCTTTAGCGCGATGCCGGGGGCTTGTTGGCGGATGCCTGGGCCCGCGCCGGCGTCTTGATGGCGGACGGCTGGACATCCAGCGGCGTTTTGGTGTCGGATGCCTGGGCATCGAGGTAGCAGGGCTTGTAGAGCGCCTGCAATTCCTTGCCGCGCAGGAAGATCATGTGCGGGGTGAGCCCGCCGCGCGCCGCGATCCAGCGCTTCACCGGCGACGGATACATCGAATACAGCATCTGGGTCGCTTCGGGATTGGTGATAGCCCGGCCATTGGCGCCGAAATCCCAGGCGGCGTGGAAACCCAGCATCGCGTGCGAGGTCACGCAGATCTTGTCGTGGGGGATCGCGCCGAGAACGATGGTGCAGGCGGAAGCACAGAGCCCGTCAATGATCACGGCTTCGCCGGAAGTGCGCAGGCCCTGGTATTTGTCGACGTAGGTGCCGATTCGCCCGCCGCGGTCGTCCGCGATCCGGACCACTGCATGGCTCTGGGCCATTCCGACCAGCACCAGAACAGCCGCCAGCAACCCCGTCGCGAGTCTCATGTCCTGCCCCAGCTCAATCGAAATCGAATCTGACTGTCTTGGTGATGCGAGCAACAGGGTGTTGCCAGATCGTGATTTTGTCTAGGCGGACGGAGCGCTTCAAAACAAATTCAAATCGGGTGTTGCAGGCATGCTGCACTGCGCCGCCCGAACAGTCCCGATCCGGAACAGAGAGCGTTCCTGAAGGTGCAGCAAAGCCACACACGTCGTCTGCCATCGCTCCTCCGTCGCGCTGCAACCGTTGAGCGACCAGCCGGCAGCCAAATGCCGCAGCTTGCTTATTCCCCGGACCTGCGCGGTGTGATAGTCATTACCATCTCTGGATTTATAGTTATTTTCTATACCTTTAGATTGTCGGTCGCATTTCCAAGGGAGATACGCCATGGCCAAGGGCAAGAAAGGCAGGAACTCGGCGAAGAAAATAACCCGGAAAGCAGGCAAGAAAGCGGGCAAGGCAGCAAAAAAAGCCGCATCGAAGGCCCGCACTTCATACAGGGTTCCCAAGACATCACCGGCGCCCCGCGCCGCCAGGCGGCCGGCTGCGCCACTGTTGTTCGACGCCGGCCTCGAGTCGATCGTCAAGAAATCGAGCGAGCTTTCCGGACGCGTCAGCGAACTGGCGCAGGATGTCTCGTTCACGGTCGCCAGCAAGACGGTCAGCGGCAAGCCGATCCAGGACCAGATCGGGTTGCTGAACGACGACAACCTGAAGGATTTCCATCCCGACATGGGGTGCCGGGAGCAGGCCATATCCAAGCTTGAATCAGAAGGCTGCAAGCTGATCCGCCGCGGGCGTTTTTCGGTCACGATGAGCGGTCCGGCAGCGGTGGTGGAGAAGCTGATCGGTACCAAGCTGGTGGTTCAGGCGCGGGCGCGGCGGACAACGCTGCGCTCGTCCCAGATGTTCGCAACCGACTTCGATCCGCCCATGGTGCACGACCTGTTCGTGGCGCCGCCGACCTCGCTCAGCGTGCCCACGACCGCGAGCGCGGACGTCGACCATCTCGTGTTCATTCCCCCGCCGGTCTACTTCGCCCCTTCGCCCAACCCGCCCCGGGTCGGCTACCATCACGTCGACGATGCCGCCATCCGGCGCATCCTCAACGTGCCCGCGGGATTCGACGGCAACGGCGTACGCGTTGCCATGGTGGACACCGGATTTTTTCCGCATCCCTATTACAGCACGCGCAACCTGAAATTCAGCCCGACGCCGACGACAGCGGCGCCCAGGCCGCAAGTCGACGATTACGGTCACGGCACCGCGGTCGCCTACAACGTCTTCGCGACCGCGCCGAAGGCCGAACTGCTCGGCTTCCAGCAGACCGATCCGCCGCAGGACGCGCTGGAGGATGCGGCCGCGGCCGGCGTGGATATCATCAGTTGCTCGTGGGGCTGGGACCGCGAGCAGGTGTTTCCGCTGGTGCAGGCCTCGCTGCTCAGCATCATCGCCGAAGGCAAGATCGTGCTGTTCGCCGCCGGCAACGGACAATATTCGTGGCCGGGCAGCGAACCGAACGTCATCTCGATCGGCGGCGTCTACAGCGATGGTCAAGGCTCGCTGCAGGTCAGCAATTATGCCAGCGGCTACATGAGCGGCATGTTTCCCAACCGCCGCATTCCCGATGTCTCCGGACTGTGCGGACAGCGTCCCAAGGCGATCTACATCGTCATGCCGACGCAGCCGGCCAACACCATGGACGATGAATTCAGCACTGGCGGCGCATTCCCCAACGGCGACGAAACCACCGCAAGCGACGGCTGGTTGGCGGCCAGTGGCACCAGCAGCGCGACGCCGCAGATTGCCGGCGTTGTGGCGCTGATGGTGCAGAAAGCCCGTGCCGCCGGCAGGACGCTCAACCCGGCCGACGCAAAGGACGCGCTCGCAAGAAGCTGCCGTCCAATCACGACCGGGCGGAATGCCATGGGTTTTCCGCCCGTCGGCCAGCCCAACACCGCGGTCGGCTTCGGGCTAGTGGACGCAACCGCGGCGCTGAACCTGATTTAGCGCGACCGGAAGGTTCCGGCCTTTTTCAGGACGCGCCTGCCGGTGCGAACGGATGCTATTTGCCTGAAATGGCATGGACTGCCTTGCCTTGCGCCCCCATATTGGCTGGGGATTCCCGAGATCCCTGACGGCAAGGAGACGCCAATGGCAATCGCGACAGTCCGCGTCCGGCCTGAAGCCGATGCGGAGGGCGGACGGCCCGACCAGGCCAAGATGGAGCGAGCTGCGCACCTGCTGAAGCAGAGCGGCTTCGAGGTGCTCCGCATCGGCCGCTTCGGCGTCAATATCCAGGGCGACGACCAGGCGTTTCAGCGCGAGCTCGGTGTCGACGTTTCCCATGCCAAGAGCGTGGTCGAGACGCCGCGCCCCGCGCACCAGGAGCTGTCGCAGCTTATCGACCTGGTCGAGGTCACCGGCAAGCCGACAAACTTCGCATAAGGACGTTCTGCGGGCGGCGAAGCCGCATGCGCCGGCCATTGCCCTGTGGCGCCGCGACGGGCTAGGTATGGCCCGCCAATGAAAGCCGGAGAACCCAATGAGCATTCAGCGTTTTGAAACCGGGCCGCGGATGAGCCAGGTCGTCGTGAACGGCAACACCGTCTATCTCGCGGGCGTCGTCGCCAACAAGGCCAAGGGCAAGAGCACGACCGAGCAGACCCAGGAGATCCTGTCGATCATCGACGGCCATCTGGCGAAGGCCGGCACCGACAAGTCGAAGCTGCTGTCGACCAACATCTACATCACCGACATGAAGAACTTCGCCGAGATGAATGCGGTGTGGGACAAATGGGTGTCGCCTGGCAACACGCCGGCCCGCGCCACCGTCGAGGCCAAGCTGGCCGCTCCGGACTACCTGGTCGAGATCATGGTGGTGGCGGCGAAGTAAAGTAGAAGCGTCTCACGAATTCGTCATGGCCGGGCTTGTCCCGCCTGCGGGGCCGAAGCCCCTTCGGCGCGGCGAAGGCCCGGCCATCCACGTCTTTTTGAATACGGAGCGAAAGACGTGGATGCCCGGCACAAGGCCGGGCATGACGAGAATAGCAGCTTAGGCCGCCTTGGCGGCGTTCTTCTCGGCTTCGATCTTGCGCGAGAACAGCCAGCGGAAATAGGTCAGCGGCGCGTCCGCGCCGATGGCAAGCAGTTGGTAGTTCGGATCGGCATCGAACACCTTCTGCTGCGCCTCGATGATGTCCTTGTCCTCGTTGAAGCCTTCCTCCAGCGAGTGCCGCAGCGACAGCGCGATGTTCGGGTTGTCGACGTCGAAATCGTGCAGATAGTTCCAGAAGAAGTGCGTGGAGCTGCGCGTCTCCGGGGTCATGAACTGCGCGTTCCGGTAGGACCGCGTGCCCGGAACGGCAACACCTTTCTCGACACCCCCTCCCGCGGGCGCAAACGTCGTGTCGAGCGTAAAGATGCCGGGAATGATCATGCGGCCGATGTTGCGGCGGTCGATCTTGTCGGTTTTGTTCGCAATGACCTTCTTGTGGTACGGCGGCGGCTCGGCGCCCATGTGCCAGCGCTCGACGCGGAAACCGTCGTCCAGCTTCTCGATCGCGACCGGCTTGGTCTTGTAGGCATATTCCTCGGAGCCGCCGAGCGTGTTGGTGTGCACGAAGGCGAGATGGGCAAAGTCGCTGAGGTTGTCGACGATCAACAGCCAGTTGGCCTTGTAGTGCATGTAGCCCGGCAAGCCCCTCCATTTCGGGTCTTCGAGCGGCGCATAATCGAGGATCAGCTTCGGATCGGCCTTTTCGGGATCGCCGGTCCAGATGAAAATCAGGTTGTAGCGTTCGACCACGGGATAGCTGCGCACGCCGAGTTTCGGCGGAATGTTGTCTTGCCCCGGGATCTGGATGCACTTGCCGTCGGAGGCGAACTTCATGCCGTGGTACATGCAGCGGATGTCGTCGCCTTCGATGCGCCCCATCGAGAGGGGCGCTGCGCGATGGCAGCAGCGGTCGTCGAGTGCGACGACCTTTCCGCTCGCGCCGCGATAGAGCACGATCGGTTTCTCGAGAATCGTGCGCGCCAGCTTCTTGCCGTCTATCAGTTCGTGATTCCAGGCCGCGACGTACCAGGAATTGTAGAGAAAGATTCCGTCGTCGTTCATGTCATCCTCCCGCTTGGATTTGTTCTAATTCTTAAGTCATCGGCCCAGGCCGGAGAACGGGATTTGTCTGGACACACTGTCCAGCGGGATGGACAATCGAGCGATGGATTGGCGCGATTGGGAGCTTTTTTGCGAGGTGGTTCAGCACGGCGGCTTCAGCGCGGCCGCGCGCGTGCTGGGACACCCGAAATCAAGCCTCAGTGCTGCGGTGCAACGGCTGGAAACGCACCTTGGCCTGCGGCTGATCGAGCGCACCACGCGCCATCTGCGCCTGACCGATGCCGGCGATACGATCTATCGCCGCGTGCAGCCGCTGTTCATCGCGCTGCATGAAACCAAAAGCGCGGCGCTTGCGATGAGCAGTGCGGTCGCGGGCACGCTTCGCATCAAATCGCCTTATGAGTTCGGCGCGCATCACGCGGGCCCAGTCGCCTGCGAATTGATGGCACGCCATCCCGATCTGACCATCCGGATCGACGTCGAGCACGAGATCGTCAATCCCGTCGCGGAAAACTACGACATCGTGTTCGCGATGCTGGAGGCGCCGCTGCCGTCGGCCGGGATCGTGATCCGGCGCGTGTTCACGGTGGAGCGCGGCTTGTTCGCAGCCCCATCCCTGATCGAGCGCTTTGGCGAGCCGCGCACGCTGGAAGATCTTGCCAGATTGCCGCTGCTGGCCGGCCCCAGCGACAAGGCCTGGGCGATCACGCCGCCCGGCGGCGAAACGGGGCACC
>Ga0207707_10001009_pt1 | contig 26987 bp, 21 predicted proteins | sample KBSC83BmetaG_FD_184336 | JGI IMG/M metagenome (GOLD analysis project Ga0207707, IMG submission 184336) | Corn rhizosphere microbial communities from Kellogg Biological Station, Michigan, USA - KBS C8-3B metaG (SPAdes) (version 2) | ecosystem: Host-associated > Plants > Roots > Rhizosphere ... | reverse complement strand
TGATCGTTGCGGCAGAAGGCGCGGGCGCGGCGCCGTTTTGCGCGGCGACAGCGGGCTGGGCGCCGTTCGCCGCGGGTGGAAGGGGAGAACGCTGGATCCCGCCTTCGACCTTCCGCATCATCGCAATGAACGCGGTCGCGATGTCGGGCTCGAATTCGGTTCCGGCGCGCTCCTCGATGTAGGTGAGCACGCGCTCCGATTCCCACGCATCACGATACGGCCGGCGGGTGCGCAATGCGTCGTACACATCACACACGTGCACGAGGTTGCTCGCCTTGTGACAGCTCCGGCCGTAGTGGCGCGCCGGATAGCCCTGACCGTTGATCATGATGTGATGCTCGTGAGCGACGGCGGCGGCGAGATCCAGCTTGCGGCCGCTCTCGATGATCAGCCGCGCCCCCGACACCGGATGGGACTGCATCACCTGACGCTCCTGGTCGGTCAGCTTGCCAGGCTTGTTCAGGATCTCCTCCGGAACGTTGATCTTGCCGAGATCGTGCAGCAGGCCCGCGATGCCGAAGGTCCGCACATCCTGCGGCGCCAGCTCCAGGTGTTCGGCGAGAGCCATCGTCAACACCGATACGTTCAGCGAGTGGGTGGTGGTGTACTCGTCGAACTCGCGCAGCTGCAGCAGCGGAAGGATCATCTGCTGGTCGCCGTGCATCGCCATCGACAGGGATCGGACGACCGCCTCGGCCTCGGCCAGCGGCAGCTTGCCGCGCGACTGCACCTCCCGGTGCATCGACTGAATCGATTCGGCTTCTTCGCCGAGCGAGTAGGAGATCGTCGCGACCGGAACCGGGGTGTCGAAGCTCTTGTCGATCTCCTTCTTTTCGCCGCGGATGCCGAGCGCTCCCATCTTGATGCCCGTCGGACGGTTGTGGCGTGCCTCTGAGGTGTCGATCACCGAAAGGGTGATGCGCGCCATGATCTCCTCGAGGAACTCCTCGTACTGCTCGCGGGTTACTTCGGTGTCGAGCTCGATGCGCTGGACCCCGGCCTGCGCAAGGCGCTGAGCCCACTCCCAGTCGCCGAGCTCGCGCAGCGGTGTGTCCTGATAAACCGTCTCCTCGCCAAGGAAGGAGAACCGCGGATGCCGGTCGTGCTCCTGGAGATCGCGCAGACACCGGTACGACCGGTCGACGGCGCGCTCTCGCGCCGGATGTCCGTCGTTGTACAGCGCCATGGTCGACACGGCCTGCCCGAACGAGACGAGAAAGCGGATCGGATCACTCATTGCGAGATGGTGTCTTCGGGTTGGCGGAAGGCTTCGTTCTCGCGATCTTGCCGCGTACTTCGGGATCGCGGCTTTGCTCGGCGAGCTTGAGCGCGGTCTCGGCGGCGGGGTCGTACCGCCAGTGGGTGGCGATCATGCTCAGCGCGGCGAGCATTTCGGGCGTCGACGGACGCAGCTTGGGCTTGCGCGGCCAGTGTGCTTCGGCAATTACGAAACCGAGGAACCACGCCAGGCTCTCGGCGGTGCGCTTTTGCGCGACGATCCGGATGCCCATGGTTCGGAGCTGCGAGTCCAGCTCGCCACGATCGACGCGCTGTCTGATCAGATCGACGCCGGCGGCGGGGCAGCGATCCTGCGCGACAGTCAGGCCGGCGAAGACGACGCGGTCGTCGGGGTCGGACAGCGCCGTCATGATCGTCTCGTCCCGGTCAGCCGGATTCCGCAGCAGCAAACGAACCGCTTCGCGTCGCACAAACGGGTCGGCAGAGCCGAGGTAAGGGCGCGGCGCGAACCCGTCGGGAAGCGCGCTCATCCGTCCAAGCAGGGCCAGAAGCTCGCGCTGCACAGCCTGGTTTGCCTCGGGAATGCGCGCCGCGACGGCGTCGCCGACAACATCGCCTAGCGACTGCAGAATGTCGTAAAGCTGGGACCTGGTTTTCGCATCCTCGAAGGACAGCGCCGCCGCCAGCAACGTCGGAACGGCCTCGCTGCCCATCCGCTGCACGAAGCGTCCAACCAGCGGCATGTCGATTCGCTGCTGCTCGAGCAGCGATTCAAAGACCTGCTTGTTGCGCAGGAATTCCGACACTGGCGCGGCGGACTCCGCGCTCGGTGCGCGCTCGACCATGTCGAGCAGAAGGTCGACCCGGCCGGTCTGGACGAGCTCCGCCATCGCCGCTTCGATCTGTGGTCCCGTCGTGCCGACCTCGATGGCGATCTGAATCATTCGCTCCGGCTCGCACTCGGTGGCCACCGCGCCGTTGCCCTTGACTGGCGCAGGCTTGCGTACCGACGACATCGCCTGAAGCGCCTGACGATAGGCCTCCGGGTTGGGATCATCGAGGCTCCAGTCGTCGACCAGTCGTTTCATCACGTCGCGGAGAGTTGGATCGGTATACCCGCGAGCGCCGGTGACAGTCGGATGGTGGCCGAGCTTGGAGAGCATCCGCAGCATCGAGTGCGAGATCGTCTGGCCTTCGGCGGCCGACGCGGCTTTCACGAGATCGATCACGGCTTCGACGGTGACTCCCTGTGAGGCGTCGAGGATGAACTTTCGGCGCTGCGCCTTGTCGCCCCCCATCTCCAGGAGCTTCTCGAGGGTCGATTGCTTGAGCGATCCTACCAGCCGCGACACTCTGCGCTGCAGGCCGATCGCCTCGGGCCCTTCAGCGGTTTTGAGCTCCTCGCCAATCTGGAGCAGATAGCCGACGATAACCTGGTCGTAGGCTTCCTCGCGCTGGTGCTCGTCGATGGCGCGGGCGACAGCCGCCGGCTCGAGAGCGGCATTGTCCGCATCGTCATCCTGTGGCGCGTTGAGGCCAGAGGTGTCGGAGACGAGGGCGGCGCGGGCGAGGCCGATCCAGAGCTGAGTGGCGCGCCCCGCTGCCATCTGTCCCGGAGCCGGAGCCTCATTGCGATCTTCCTCGATCAGCTGCAGCCGGTCGTACGTGAGAGGGAAGAAGCGCACATGCTGCCAGACGGTGCCCAGTCTTTCGGTGTCGTGGCCGATCGGTTTTTCGGAGCGCGTGGGATCGACGGCCAGTGCGGCGAGCGCCGAACCCAGCTCCTCACGAGTGATGCCCCGCACGAATTTCACCGCGCCGACGTGGTGATCGTGAAGCCGTTGCGCGAGCTCCTTGAGCACCGGATTGAGCGGATCGGTAGCCACTCCCTCGATGATCAACTGCCGGCGGGCAACGCCGATGGAGAGCGATTCGCGGTGTCCGACGAAGAGCGCGGCAAGGCGTCCCGCCACCCCGTCAACCGCCACGTCGAGCAGCGGATGGCTCTGGGGGTAGATAGCGTGCTTGTTGAGCGTGATCGAGAGCTCCACCAGGAAGTCCGCGAGCTCGCGCGAAAGCGTCGCCACCGCCGGCTTCGCCGAGCTCGGGGGCGCTGCGGGCGTCGTTGGGGGGGCGACGGGCGGCGGATTGGTCATGATTGGGGCGTCAGCTACGCCTTCCGGCAGAGCGGAAATCGAGAATCGCTGCGCATTTCAGGTTTTGGTTCGATTCCGTACAACGCAGTGTCGAAGTTGCTGGTGGAGGAGGCTAATTTTTGACGATGTCGCCCGACACATACTCGACGCGTTGGCGGGTGCTTGCGTTACTCGGTTTTGCCGAGTTGTTGGGGATGTCGCTGTGGTTTTCGGCCAGCGCTGTGACCCCCCAGCTTCGGTCCCTCTGGGGTCTGACCACCGCCGAGGCTGGCTGGCTTACCACAGTCGTCCAGCTCGGGTTCGTCGTCGGGACGGCCGTTGCCGCCATACTGAACCTGGCGGACGTGATCCCTGCCGGTCGGCTTTTCAGCGCCAGTGCCGTTCTGGGCGGGGTGGCCAACGCCCTGGTTCTTGCCGCCCCCGGCTACTCCTCCGCGCTTTTGATGCGGTTTCTGACTGGCTTCTTCCTCGCGGGCGTCTACCCGCCGGCAATGAAGATGATCGCCACCTGGTTTCGCGCCGAGCGCGGGCTGGCTATCGGCGTCATCGTCGGAGCCCTCACGGTCGGCAAAGCGACGCCCTACTTCGTACGCGCCTTGCCCCACGTTGGGTTGCGGCCAGTCGTTCTGACGTCCACCGTCGGCGCGCTCGTCGCAGCCGCCATCGTCGGGTTCGGCTACCGTGACGGCCCGTTTTCCTTTGCCGCACGGCGATTCTCCTGGAGCCACGTCATCGATGTGATCAAGGTGCGCGAGTGGCGACTCGCCACCGGCAGCTACCTCGGACACATGTTCGAGCTGTACGCTTTCTGGACGTGGATCCCGTACTTCCTGGGCGCCAGCGTCGCCGTCCACGCCGGAGGCCGCCTGCGCGCGCCACGCCTGATCTCGCTGCTTGCCTTTCTGACCATCGCAATCGGCGGCATCGGCTCGGTCTGGGGTGGACTGTTCGCTGACCGGCGCGGCCGGCCGCGCCTCGTGACGATCTCGCTCGTGATGAGCGGCTGCTGCTGCATCCTGAGCGGCATTCTCTTCGGCGGGCCGCTCTGGGTCCTCGGCGCGCTGGCAATGACCTGGGGATTCTTTGTGATCGCCGACAGCGCGCAGTTCAGCACTCTGGTGACGGAGTCGGTTCCGGCGCACACCGTCGGCACCGCGCTGACCATTCAGACATCTCTGGGATTCCTGCTCACCATGCTTCCGATGCAGCTGGTACCGATGATTGCCCAGCGCACGGGTTGGCGGTGGAGCTTTGCGATCCTCGCGCTGGGTCCAATCGCGGGCATCGCCGCGATCCGGCGGTTTGCAGCGCTACGTGCGCGGCAAGTGGAAAGTGCTAATTTGTCGCTCTCAACCTGACCGATGGACGGTGCCAATGCGCATGCTGAGCGAATTTCAGGAATTTCTTCTCAAGCAGAACGTGGTTGCCCTTGCGATCGCTGTCGTAGTCGGCACGGCCCTCAACGCATTGATCAAGGCGTTGGTCGACGATTTCATCATGCCGATCATCGTGGCGATCGGGCCTGGCGGCGAATGGCAGAAAGCGACCTGGAGCGTCGGATCCGTGAAATTCGGTGTCGGCGATTTTCTTGCTGCCGTCATCAACTTCATCATCATCGGCTTCGTGGCGTGGCGGATTTCCAAGATCTTCATCAAACCCGCCGCCGCGGCCCCGAAGTGTCCGTACTGCAAACAGGAAATCGATCCGGCGGCGAGTCGCTGCCCGCACTGCACCAGCCAGCTCGCGGCGGCCTAGCGCGCCAGCGCTGCGCTCCTACTCGGCGTAGCCGAGCGCGGATCGCACCTGTGAGTAGAGTGACTCGCCGGTGAAGGGCTTTTGCAGGTACGGCGTGACGCTGCCGCTCGACTTGTCTGGAAAGACTTCTTCTTTTGCGTAGCCGGACATGAAGAGCACCCGCAGGCCCGGACTCAGCTCTCTTAGCTCTTCGACCATGCCGCGACCGCCGAGATTTGGCATCGCGACGTCGGTGAGAACGAGATCGATCTCACCGACGTGGCTGGCGGCGATTCGCAGCGCGATCGCGCCATCGGAAGCCTCCAGGACGCGGAACCCTCGCTGTATCAGAACTTTTCTGGCGAGCGAGCGGACCGCCGCTTCGTCTTCCACCAGCAGGATTGTCTCCGCTGCGCGCGGAGCTTTCTCGGCGAGCGACCGAGATTTCGCGGCCGCCTTTTTTTTGAGGTTTTCTTCGGCGACCGCGGCGTCGAACGGTTCGTGGCGGGAGGATGCGAGCAGCTGTCGCGCGAGAATCGAGGCGCGTCTCGCCGCGCGCTGGATTTCTCCGAGCTCCTCGGCGCTCTCGGGATTGTCGCCCGCGGCATCGAGCAGAAACTCGGTATTTATCTGAACGACAGTCAGAAGGTTATTGAGCTCGTGCGCGACATAACCCGCGGTCCTGTCGGCCTCCTCCAGATCGCGCGTCCGATCCGGCGCATCCTTGGCCGGCGGCACCGCGATCGCCTTGCGCTTTCTGGTTTCGCTGCGTGAACCTTTTTTCAGTGCGGTGATCCTCACGGTGGTAATTGTCGAGCGCGGCGGCGCGAATGATGCCTCGATTGGCGCGCTGACCCGGCCCAATCCAAAATAACCAGGCCCGCCCGCACTAGCAGTATATTCGCTCCCAATGGCGATTGAACCGACGCCCGCCGACTTTCGCGCGATGATCGAGGCCGCGCCCGAGGCCGTCATTGTTTACACCTTCGAGAAGTTCCTCTACCTGAACCCATTCGCCGCCATGCGGCTCGGTTCCACGCCCGACCAGCTCGTCGGGCAGCGCATCCTCGAGTTCGTGGCGCCGGAGTCGATTCGCACAGTCGAGCGGAGATTGCTGGAGCTTGCCAGGGGAGAAAAGATCGGCATCCCCGTGGACGTCAGCTTCGTCTCGAGAGACGGAACGGTGATCCCCGCGGAGATCGTCTCGATCCCAATCGTATTCGGCGGCCAGCGCGCGTTCCTCGGCCTCATTCGCGACATGACGCGTCGCAGCGAGATCGAGCGGGCGCTACGCGAGAGCGAGGAGCGGTTCGCCAACGCATTTCGACAATCGCCGCACGGGATGGCGTTCGTGGATTTCGAGGGTCGCTGGGTAAGGGCCAATCACGCGCTCTGTGAGATGCTCGGCTACTCCGAGGAGGAGCTGCGCGGGCGCCGCTTCGCCGACATGACCCACCCCGACGATGTTGGAATCGATCTGGAGCAGCTGCAGCGACTGATCTCGGGCGAGATCGGCAGCTATCACCGCATCAAGCGTTACGTGCGCAAGGACGGACGCGTGATCTGGGTCTCCCTCGGCGTCTCGGCGGTGCACGACCCGACGGGAAAGCCGATGTACTTCATCGGCCAGATGGAGGACATCACCCTGCGGCGCGCGATAGAGGAGGAGCGAGCCGAGGGTGCGCGGGTCGCGGGCATCGTCGAGACCACCATCGCCGTAGCGCACGAAATGAACAATGCGCTCACGGTGCTGATGCTCAACGCGGAACTCCTCGACAAGAATGTGAATCCAGAGGAGCTCCCAGAAATCTCACACGAGATTCTCGGAGCATCGGCGAGAATCGCCGGCATCGTTCAGCGGTTGCGGAAGCTCGGCGATCTATCAGCCGTCGAGTACCTCGGTGACGCCAAAATGCTCGATCTCTCGTTGCGACCGAAGTCGTCGGAAGAAGACTAGCTCAGATCCCCGAAGGGAAAGTCTCCGGCGGCTCGATCTCGTGCCAGCGCTCTGGCTTCTCGAGCGGCTCGAGGGCGCGCGTTTCGTCGAAGTGGAAAACGGCATCGAACTGACGGCGCATGTCGGCGAGAAAGTAGTGACTGACACGCTCCGTCTCCGGTCGGTAGACGACGCCGATTGCGCGCTCGAGGTGTGGAGAATTCATCAGCTCGGTCTTCGACGCGTCGCCGCGGAAGTCCAGAAAGAAGCACGGCATACCGGCCTCATGAAAGCCGAGCTCGTAACTATCCGGAAGGGCAGGCCGCACCCGACGCTGCTCGCCCGGGTCATCCCAGTCCTGCGCCGCGGTAACGGTTCCGGTGTAAGTCGTGAAACCGACGAGCACCGCTTTGTCGCCGTACTTCTGGCGAATGAGCTGGCCGACGTTGAGCTCGCCGCGAGTCCCCATCTCCGTGGCGCGCGCATCGCCGAGGTGGGAGTTGTGGGCCCAAATCACGATTTTCGGGGTGCGTCCATGGCGCTCGTAGTGGGCGACCAGGGCGTCGACCGTTTCCACCATGTGGGTGTCGCGAAGATTCCATGATGACTGCCGCCCTCTGAACATCGACCGGTAGTACTCCTCGGCGTTTTTCACCAGGCGCGCGTTCTGTTCGGCATCGAAGTAATCGTCACCGCCGCTGCGGCTCAGATACTCCATGGCGCGGCGGTCCAGCTCTACGAGCTGGTTCACCGCTTCATCCTCGCAGGAGCGCGTGAGGTTGAAGCTCGCCGCATAACCGTAGGCCTGACTGTCCTCACCGAAATGCTCGAAGCAGGAGTAGCGGTACCTTGCGCGCCTGGCGGCGTCGGGATCGACTCTTTCGAGGTAGTCGACGACTGTTCGCATCGAGCTGAAAAGGCTGTAGAGATCGAGCCCGAAGAAGCCGGTCTTGCCGCGGTCGTTGCGTGAGGAGTTTTCGTCGCGCAGCCATTCGACAAAATCGAGCACCACCGTATTCCGCCACATCCAGGTTGGAAACCGCTCAAAGCCGGCGAGCGCTGCGTTGGCATCGCGGTCATCGCCTTCGCCGTGGACGTAGCGATTGACGCGATAGGCGTCGGGCCAATCCGCTTCCACGGCGACCGCCGTAAAGCCCTTTTCGATGATCAAGCGCTTGGTGATTTCGGCGCGCGCGTGGTAGAAGTCGTGCGTACCGTGCGAGCCTTCGCCGAGCAGGACAAACCGCGCATCGCCGACCCTGTCGAGAAGCGGGCGATAGTCCGCTTCCACGTCTCTTAACACGTGTGCAGCGCTGCGCAGATCAGTGGTTGCCATGCCATTTCAAATCGCAACGACTGCACCAGCTCCCTGCGGCCGTATCGAGTCGCCGGCAGAGGGATAATCCCCAGATCCCGGGAGGTCCGGGCTGCTCTCTGCTTTTGGTACTGGCTCGGAAAAATTGGTACTCGTACATTAGGCGCTCATGCCAAGGCCTGATGAGGCACCGCTGGTCGGTCGAAGCGCCGAGCTGGCGCTTCTCTCTCAGACAATCGACGAAGCGGCGAAGGGATCTGGGCGCACCGTTTTCATCGTCGGCGAAGGCGGGATCGGCAAGACTCGCCTCGCCGCGGCGGCGGCGGAGCGAGCCGCCAGGCGGGGCTGGAACGTCGCGACCGGCCGCGCCTACCCCGTCGAGACCGGTGTCCCCTACGCGCTGTTCTCGGACGCGCTCCTGCCGATAGTCCAGAAGATGGACCCGGCAGCGCTCTCGATTCTCACCCGCGGCGCGTCCGCTGATTTCGGGTATCTCTTCCCCAACCTGGGAAGATCGACCGACCGCGAACGGGGCTCGGCCGGCGGGGACCCGTCCGAAATAAAGGCGCGCCTGCTGTGGAATTTCACCCAGTTCCTCGGCCGGCTATCGGCAAAGCAGCCGCTGTTCATCGTCCTCGAGAATCTGCAGTGGGCCGACGCGTCGTCGCTCGAGCTCCTGCATTTCATCGCGCGCCAGATCGAGTCGCAGAAAGTCGTTCTTCTCGGGACCTACAACGAGACGGAGCGCGACTCCAATCCGGTGCTCCGCACCACCGAGCAATCGCTGCAGCGGCTCGGCCTCCTCACCGCGCATCGTCTCGCGCCGCTCACTCAGAGCGATGTCGAGGATCTCGTTCATCAGATGTTCGGCGCCGACCCCGCCGCGACACGGCATTTCTCGGCCATGCTCTACGAGTGGACACGCGGAAATCCATTCTTCGTCGAGGAGACCCTGAAGTCGCTGACGGAAACTGGCGCTCTGACGCGAAAGGATGGTCGCTGGACGGGCTGGGAGATGGAGACGCTGCGGCTGCCATCGACAATTCGCGACGTCGTCAAAGCTCGCGTCGACCGGCTCTCGGGCAACGCCAGGACACTGGCGAATCTCGCGGCGGTGATCGGCACTCGCGCTGCGCACGACACTCTGGCCAAGGTGTCCGACCTCTCCCAGAAAGACATCGTTTCCGCCATCGACGAGCTGTTGGCCCAACGCGTTCTCGTCGAAACCGGGAGTGTCGACGCCATCTACTACGATTTCACCCACCCGCTGCTGCAGCAGGTTGTCTACTCCGAGCTTGGTCAGGCGCGGGCGAGACTGCTCCACGCGACGATCGCCGAAGCGCTGGAGAGTCTGTACGGCGACAGCGCATTCGCGCACGCGGACGAGCTGGCGCTGCATTTCGCGCGCGCTCACTCGCAGGCGCTGGCGCGAAAAGCCGTGCGTTATCTCCACGCCGCCGGACGCGCTGCGCTGGAGAAGTATGCGAACCGCGAAGCGGCGGACTATCTGGCCGCCGCGCTCGAGCACCTCGACCGCGATCCGACGATTGTCGACGCGCCGAGGGAAGACATCATCACGACCCTCGCCCGCACCAGACAACGGCTGGGAGAGTACGACGCGGCGATGGCCTTGTGGGAGCGCGCCCGCGCCGAGGCGACCGAACGCGGTGAGCGGCGGGCGCTCGCGGACATCGAACACCGAATGGGGCTCGCTTCGTACTGGAGCGGCAAGTACACCGACGCGCTGTCACGCTACGAGGCGGGTCTGAGCGAGGGAGAGCATGCGGATCCTACCACGATGGTGCGTTTGCGTCTGGCAAAAGGCATCGTCCTCCAGGATCTCGGCCGCCTGAGAGAAGCGCAGGCAGAGGTGGAAGCGGCGCTGGAATCCGCCGCGGCGAGCCGGCTGAATAACGATGCACTGCTCTCGCGCGCGCATCGGGCGCTGCTGCTGCTCTACGCCTGGACCGGCCCCCTCGAGCTTGCCCATGAGCACGGCACCAAAGCGCTGGCGCACGCGACGGCGTCGGGCCAGCGAATGCTGGAATGGACGGCGCACTGGGGAATGGCGCTGCTGGGCGGCGTGTCGGGGGATGCCGATGCGGTCGTGACTCACATCACCGCCAGCGAGCGGCTTGCCGATCAGATGCGCTCGCCGCTGCTGCCGCTGTGGTCGGCGGAGCTCTCGGTGCAGTACTTCTCGAGCGTCGGCAACTGGGACGCGGCGATCGAGACCGCCGAGCGCACGATCACTCTGGCGAAGTCGCTGAGTCAGAAGATGCTGCTCCCGCGACTGTACGTCTGGTCGGGACTGATTTACCTGTGGCGCGGATCGGCGGAGCGGGCGAAGGAATACTTCGACCTCGCCTGGAAACTCGCCGGCGGAGAGAAGGCCGGCTCGCTCGAGGGCGCCGGCGATCGCGCGCTCGATGTACCTTCGATCGTTCCTGCGCACCTCGGTCTCGCATCCTACCACCTGGAGACGGGCAATCCGCGGGAGGCAGTGCGAATCGGTGAGGCTGGGCTCGCCATCGCCGATCGCACCGGATACGTGGTGTGGTCGCTTCAGTGGCTTCTGCCGATGGTTGGTGAGGCGGCGCTCACCGCGCGCGATTTCGATCGCGCGGCGATGCACCTCGCGCGGATGCGCAAAGACGCCGGCCGTCTCAAGCACCGCCTTGGCCTGGCCTACGCCGATGCGTGCGATGGTCTGCTGGCGTGGTTTCGGGACGGTGAGCCGCGACGCGCCATCCCGCTGCTTCGCTCTTCTGTCGAACAGCTCGAAGCGATACCGTTTCCGCCGCAGGCAGCGAAGATCAGGCGCAGACTTGCGGGCGCGCTGATGGAGATCGGCGAGCGCGAGGAGGGGATGAAGGAGCTGCGCAAGGCGCATGACGTGCTCGCGAAGCTGGGCGCAACGGCGGAGCTGACCGGGACGCGCGAGGAGATGCGGGAGCGCGGCGTGCGACCGCCGCCCAAGAGTGTCACGCCCGGCGCCGCCGGACTGACCGGCCGCGAGATCGAGATCGCGCGCATGGTCGCGAGCAGAAAATCCAACAAGGAAATCGGCGGCGCGCTCCAGATCTCGGCCCGCACCGTCAGCACCCATCTATCGAACATTTTCCTCAAGCTGAGCGTCGGGTCCCGCGGAGAGCTCGCGGATTTCGTCCGACAGAACGGGCTCCTCGACGGCTGACGAAGAACGCGCAACTTCGCGGTACCTTCAGAGGGACGCGCAGCGAGGCACTAGATTTTGCGAAATGATCGATGACATCCTCGCAGAGCTGGAGGCGGACACCGCACTCGATATCGGCAAGCAGTTCGCCGCGGTCACCGCCAGGTACTTCGAATCGACGCGCGCCGGCCGTGGCCAGGTCTCGACGCCGTATCAGCCCGAGGAGCTTGCGCGGCGCTTCGACGAGAGCTTTCCCAGGTCGGGCCGATCGGTAGCGGAGATTCTCGAGCAGCTCGAGCGCGACGTCATCGCCGACGCCAACAAGTACTACCACCCGATGTACATGGGCCATCAGACGTCGGCGCCGCTCCCGGTCGGGGTCTGGATGGAGAGCGTGATCGGCGCGCTCAATCAATCGCTGGCGGTTTGGGAGATGTCGCCTACGGCGACGATGATCGAGCACCGCATCGTCGGTTGGCTGGCAGCGCTCGCCGGATTTGGTGACGGAGCGGGCGGCACAATGACGTCGGGTGGGACCGAGGCGAATTTCACCGCGCTCCTCGCCGCCCGAAACGCGGCGATACCGGACGCGTGGGAAGATGGCGTGGGCGGCGATCCGCCCGTCGTGGTTTACGGCGAGCACGCGCACTATGCCGTCACCCGCGCGATCGGTCAGCTCGGGATTGGCAAACGCCGCGGCATCTCCATCGCGTCGCGCAACTATCGCATCGATGTGGACCTGCTGATCGGCGTACTCGACCGCCTGCGCGACGAAGGCAAGCGGGTGATGGCGGTCGCTGCTACGGCGGGCACGACTGCAACGGGCTCATTCGACGATCTCGTTACCGTCGGAGAGATCTGCGCGGAGCGCGGTTTGTGGCTGCACGTCGACGGGGCACATGGCGCGAGTGCGCTGCTTTCAGCGAAGCCGCCGGCCGCGCTCGCCGGCCTGCGACACGCGCGGTCGCTGGCATGGGATCCCCACAAGATGATGCTTCTCCCGCTGGCAGCGGGAATGGTCCTGACGCGCGATGAGGGCGATCTGGAGAGAGCGTTCGCCCAGCAGGCGCCGTACCTGTTTCACGCCGGCAAATCGACTCGCATTCTCGATCAGGGGATCCGCAGCTTTCAGTGCTCGCGTCGCGCCGACGTGCTCAAGCTCTGGTTCGTTATCCAGCGCTACGGCTCGGAGGGGCTCGGCATGATATACGATCACCTCTGTCACACTGCCCGCCTGCTCTTCGAGGCAATCGAGGAGCGCGACGATTTCGAGAATCTGCACGAGCCCGAATCCAACATTCTCTGCTTCCGGTACCTGGGGCCGCGATCGAACAGATCGGCCGAGCCGGCGCGGATCGATGCGTTGAATAAAGCCCTGCGCCCGCTTTACAACAGGGAAGGGAGCGGCTGGATAACGGCGACGACCCTCGACAATCGGCCGGTGCTGCGGGTGACGATGATGAATGCTCGCACCGGCGCGGAGCACGTGCGAGCGCTGCTCGACGGCCTCGTCAGCCAGGCAGCCAAGATCGAATCAGCCTGACGCGGCGAGTCTGTCGTCGGCGCTGACGCTGCCGAATTCCACCGCGTGGTGCTCGCGACCGAGCCACGCGATTATCGCCGCGCACGAGAACACCGTCACCGCCACGATCGCCATCGAGCGCGCGTAGCTCATATGGGTGGCGAGCACGGCCTCGAGATAGGCGACGGAGCTCGCGATGAGCACCCCGCACTGGTAAGCGAAGCCGGGCAGGAAGCCACGTACCGAGTCGGGCGAAAGCTCCGTGATGTGGGCGGGAATGACGCCCCATGCGCCCTGCACCATGAACTGCATCGCGAACGCACCGATCACGAGACCCGCGAGTGAAGGCGAGAACGCCCACACCGGAATGATCACGATCGCCAGCACGAGCGCGAGAACTATCGACTTCCGGCGTCCGACCCGATCGGACAAATAGCCGAACGACACTCCGCCGATGATCGCGCCGACCATTGAGAACGCGGTCAGCGCCGCGCGCTTCTGCGGCGAAAACCCCCAGTCGCGCTGCAGGAAAGTCGGGTACATGTCCTGGGTGCCGTGCGAAACGAAGTTCATTCCCGCCATCAGCAGCGTCAGATAGAGAAAGAGCTTCCAGTGCGATGCAATCCCGCGACCGAGGCTGCTCCAGTCTTTGTGGCGGGTGCGCTTCCAGACCTCGGACTCCTCGACCCGATAGCGCACGAACAGCGCGAGCAGCGCCGGCAGACCGCCGATGAAGAACATTGGCCGCCAGCCCCAGCGCGGGAAAACGAAGAAGTAGCAGACGGCCGCGAGCAGATAACCGGTCGCATAACCCTGTTGCAGCAAGCCGGACAACACCCCACGACGGGCCTTGGGCGCTTTCTCCATCGCCAGCGACGCGCCAACCCCCCATTCTCCGCCCATGCCGATGCCGAAGAGCGCGCGGAGAATCAGAAAGACGGTGTACGATGGCGCGAGTCCCGAAAGCACTTCCACGATCGAGAAGAAAACGAGATCGATCATCAGCGGCAGCTTCCGGCCGTAGCGATCGGCCATCAAACCGAAGATGAACGCGCCGACTGGTCGGAATGCGAGCGTGATAGTGAGCGTCAGTGCGAGCTGGGCGTCGGTCTTGCCGAACTCCCTCGCGATTGCCGTCAGCGCGAAGACGACGAGAAAAAAATCGAATGCGTCGAGAGTCCAGCCGAGGAAGCTGGCAAAGACGGCGGCACGATGTCCTCGGGGCGCCGCCTGTGATACAGACGAAGGGCTGATCGCGTCGGAGCTTGGCATGCGCCAATATGTGCCAATCGGGATGTGACAGGAATGGCTCGTCTCCCTCCTGTCGGCGCGCTATCCTTGGGCATGCGAACCATCAAAATGATTTCCGCGGCCGGGGCGCTGCTGGTGGTGATGGCCTGTGCCACGCACACGAACGCGGCCGCGCGGACCGCGCCCCCGGTCAACACCGAGGAGACCGCCGTCGCACCAGATGCCGTCGCCGATACGCTCCTCGCCGACGTCCGCTCGTTCGATCCCGCAATCATCGTCGAGCTCAGGTACGCGACGTCGAACAACTTTACGGGGGCGCCGTTGCCGGGCTACCTCGCCAATCGCGCCTTTCTGAGACGCGAAGCGGCGGCCGCACTCGCCCGTGTCGAGCGCGATCTCGAGCCCCGCGGGCTCGGCATCAAGGTTTTCGATGGCTACCGTCCGGTGCGCGCGACGCTCGCGATGGTCGACTGGACGAAGCGCGTCAACCGACCCGATTTACTCAGCGATGGCTACATCGCGAGTCGCTCACGTCACAACCTCGGCCTCGCCGTCGACTGCACCCTCGTCGATCTCGGTACCGGACGCGAGCTGGAGATGGGCACGCCGTTCGACACTTTCTCGAGTGCGGCCCACACCGCGAACGCGAGTGGCGAAGCAGCAGCGAACCGGCAGAAGCTGAAAACCGCCATGGAAGCCGAAGGCTTCGTGAACTACGACCAGGAGTGGTGGCACTTCAGCTTCGATGTCCCGAACCCGCTGCGCTTCGACCGCGTGATTCAATAGGTTGACATAGGGGAGGGGGGTATATTGATTTAGCCATGGGAGGAAGAACGTGGCTACTTCGGTCGAGACAACGGACAACAACCAGGCGTCGGTCGCATTCCCCGTGACGGGAATGACCTGCGCTGCCTGTCAGGCGCGGGTGCAGCGCGCGCTGACTACCCAACCGGGCGTGCTGGACGCGTCGGTGAATCTTTTGACGGGGAGTGCCGCGGTTCGCTTCGACCCGGATGCCACAACCGCCGAGCGTCTCGTCGAGGCGGTTCGCGCCACTGGATACGACGCCGAGCTGCCGGCCGCAGCACCGGCGACTCTCGCTCCCGCCCAGAACGAACGCGCCGAGGTAGAGCACGCCCGCGAGCTCGCCATCAAAGCGACGGTGAGTGTGTTCGCCGGTCTGTTGATGATGGCGCTGACGATGGTGGCGGGGCATAATCCGCTCACTAATTACACGCTGCTTGGGCTCACCTCGGTGATTCTGCTCTGGGCGGGGAGCGACATCTATAGGCGGGCGTACAAGGCTGCCCGCCACGGCTCCGCCGACATGAATACGCTCGTCGCTCTGGGGACCGGTGCCGCGTACATCTATTCGCTCGTCGCGACCGTTGTGCCCGAGGCATTCGCGCGGAATGGCATCGCGCCTGACGTCTATTACGAAGCGGTGGTGTTCATCATCGGGCTGGTGCTGGCTGGTCGCGCCATCGAAGCGCGCGCCAAGCGGCGCACCACCGATGCGCTGAGAAAGCTCGTCACTCTTCTGCCCCCAGTTGCGCGCATCGAACGCGCAGGTGACTGGGTCGAGATTCCGCTCGCCGATGTGCGATGCGGTGACGTCGTGGTTGTCCGGCCCGGTGAGCGAATACCGGTGGACGGCGAGATCGTCGACGGCTCGAGCGAGATCGACGAATCAATGCTCACCGGCGAGCCGATGCCGGTGGCGAAGTCGGTAGGGGAGAAAGTGGTCGGTGGAACGGTTAACACCACCGGCGCCTTCAGGTACCGGGCGACCAGCGTCGGCGAGGACAGCGTGCTGGCGCGCATTGTCCGGCTGATGCGCGATGCGCAGAGCTCGCGCGCGCCGATTCAGCGCCTGGCCGACCGGGTTAGCGCGGTATTCGTTCCGGTCGTCGTCGCGATCGCGGTGACGACTTTCATCTCCTGGTATTTCCTCGCCGATGTCGCCGCGCTGCCAAGGGCAATCGCCGCGGCGGTGTCGGTGCTGATCATCGCCTGCCCGTGCGCGATGGGCCTGGCGGTTCCCACCGCGGTAATGGTTGCGACAGGCCGCGGCGCGGAGCTCGGCCTCTTGATCAAGGGCGGCGAGATTCTACAACGCGCTGGCGACGTCGACACCGTGGTGCTCGACAAGACCGGCACCGTGACCGAGGGCGCGCCGGCGGTGGTGCGGGTGATCGCGACTGGCAATGTCAGCGAATCAGAGATACTCGGCGTTGCAGCTTCCCTCGAGCGCCACTCGGAGCACCCGCTCGCGAGTGCAATCGTGCGTCACGCCGCTGATCGGGGCGTCAAGCTGGCGGATGTCGGTGCATTTCAGTCTCACACCGGCACTGGTGTCAGCGGAACGGTCGGGGATCGACCGATCGTGGTGGGCAATGCGTCGAGGATGTTGAAGGAGGGCGTGATCGTCCCGCCTCTTCACACCTCGGGAGCAGAAATCGGCGCCAGCGACATCTACGTCGCTATCGATGGAGTGGTGCGGGGCATCATCGTCATCGCGGATTCCATTCGCGCGACGTCGCGGGAGGCAGTGAGCGAGCTCCGAACACTCGGGATCGACGTCGTCCTCTTGACCGGCGATCGACGTTCGACCGCCGAGTCGATCGCGCGAGCCGCGGGAATTGACAACGTGGTTGCCGACGTCCTGCCCGCGGACAAGCTGACCGAAGTCAGATCGCTTCAGCAGCGCGGCAAAGTCGTGGCGATGGTTGGCGACGGCATCAACGACGCGCCGGCCCTGGCCCAGGCCGACATCGGTATCTCAATGCCAAAGGGCACCGACGTGGCGATCGAGGCGAGCGACATCGCGTTGATGCGGAGCGATCTGCGCGCGGTGCCGACCGCGATCTCGCTCTCGCGGCGCACCATGCAGACAATGAAGCAGAATCTGTTTTGGGCGTTCATCTACAACGTGATCGGAATTCCGATCGCGGCAGGCGTCCTTTTTCCGCTCACCGGTTGGATGCTGAGTCCAATCATCGCGAGCGCGGCGATGGCGCTGAGCTCGGTGAGCGTAGTAAGCAACAGCCTGCGCCTGCGCACGGTCACGCTGTGAGGGAGAGGAAAGAGATGGCAGTCACCACCAAGCCAAAGAAGCGTCCAGCGAACCCGGTCGACACCACGAGCGCGGCGGAATGTGGCTGCGCCGTTCGTGACGCGGACCGCGGCTCCCGCACTGCCCTCGCCGTCGACCCGGATGCGAAGTCGAGAAACCTCATCCGGCTGCGTCGGATCGAGGGCCAGGTGCGCGGGCTGCAAAAAATGGTAGACGCAGATCGCTATTGCGCGGACATCCTCACCCAGATCTCATCGGTCCACGAAGCCCTGCGTGGCGTTGGGCGCGAGCTGATGCGCAATCATCTGAAGCACTGCGCATCCAGCGCGATCCGCAGCGGGGGCGAGGAGGCGGATCGGATGTACGATGAGATTGTTGGGCTCATGGATAGGCAGGGCAGGTGACCATCGTTCGCGATTGTCGGAACTGAAACGCAGCGGATGCCAGGCTTTGGAGCTCCACTGAACGGGTGCCAGACGTTAGTGGCAGAGTGCCAAGTTGGTAGTTCACTACGCCGGGACGTTTCATCCCGCGCCCGTTTGCGCGGCGACTACCGGTCTGTGCCCCGATTCCACTCGCGACGTCCCGACGTAGTGAACTAAGCGCTAACAGCTACGCCACTTAGCACTGGCACCCGTTCAGTTGCAGTTCCTGGGCGGTGAGCAAATGGATCCAAACCGGACTACCCGGGCGGGCGAAACTATCCTACTATTGCCCCCGTATTGTCCCAATGTAATAGTACAAGTGCACAATGCCCAATTTCCACATCGATTCTGCCAGCCCCACCCCGATCTACGCCCAGCTGGACCGGTCCATCCGGGCAGCGATCGCGACTGGGGAGCTCGAGCCGGGTAGCCAGCTGCCAACAGTGCGGCAGCTGGCGGTGGACCTCGCCGTGAACGCCAACACGGTCGCCCGGGTCTACACCCAGCTCGAGCGCGATGGAATCCTGGAGACCCGCCGCGGAGTGGGCACCTTCGTTCGCGACGTCCCGACGCCGCAGCCGGCGCGGGCACCACGCGAACGGGAGCTGCGCGAGCTCATTCGCCGATTCATTGGGGACGCAGCGCTGTTGGGATTCACTTTACCCGAGCTAATCGATCAGCTCAGAAACGAGGAGAAGAAATAAATGCCTGGCATGGACGAAGTTCTCGCAGCACGCCGCGCCGCGCGGGCTTCGCGGTCGCAGGGGCGTACAAACGTGGTAGCAGTCGCAATTCTGCTTCTGTCGGTCCTGATTGGAATTCTGTTGACGGCGTCGTCCCAGAATCCTCTCTGGCTCGTCGCGGGGATCATCATTGGGGCGTTCCTGTCCCAGTCCCCGAAGATCGCAAAACAGTGGGAGCGCGCAGTGGTGCTTCGGCTCGGCAAGTACACCGGGCTCCGCGGGCCGGGCCTCTTCTGGATAACTCCGTTCGTGGAGACGATTCCGATCTACATCGATCAGCGCGTCATCACCACCAGCTTCGCCGCGGAAGAGACCCTGACATCGGACACCGTGCCCGTCAACGTCGACGCAGTTTTGTTCTGGATGGTCCACGACTCCGAGAAGGCAGCGCTCGAGGTGCAGGACTACACCCAGGCGGTGAGCTGGGCGGCGCAAACTGCCTTGCGCGACATCATCGGCCGCACTTCGCTCACCGAGCTGCTGCGCGGACGCGAGCGGATCGAGAGCGAGCTACAGGCGCTCATCGACCAGCGATCGAATCCATGGGGCGTGACGGTACAATCCGTGGAGATGCGCGACATCGTGATCCCGACGTCGCTCCAGGACGCCATGTCGCGCGAAGCCCAGGCGTCTCGCGAGAAGTCAGCGCGGATCATTCTCGGGCAGGCCGAGGTCGAGATCGCGAATTTGTTCTTCGAGGCGTCAAAATCGTATCAGAACAATCCGACCGCGCTGCACTTGCGCGCGATGAACATTCTGTACGAGGGACTCAAGGAGAAAGGCGCGCTGATGCTGGTGCCGAGCACCGCAGTGGAATCGATGGGACTCGGCGGCTTGATGGGCGCCGCCGCGATCAGGCAGCAGACCCTCAGCGAGGGTGAAGCGCGACAAGGGCCGCCGGCGATCTAGCCGCGGCGCACAGTTTCCGGAGCACGCTGGCCGGCGCCGAGCACCGGCGCCGGCTGGCCTTCGGAAAGAAGCTTCGTCACGAAGCGCTGGCCTTCTGAAACACGCTCGATCTCGATCGCGATCGCATCGACCGAAGCTTCGAGTCTCTCCAGTCGCTGCGCTGTCTCGCTGAACACGGCCGGCGGCGGACCGGGACGGACGGCTTTCTTCATCATCGCGCGACCAACGCCGACCGCGAGCGGAAAGAGCACGAAAATTATCGACAGCACCGAAAGCGTCATCACCTGGCTCTGTCGCAGACCTCCGAAAACAGGCACCGACGTGCTGCCGAGCAATCCCGCTGCGGGACTTGCGAGCGCCTGGCCGTTGGTCTGGATGTCCGTCTCGAGCTGGAGCTGTCGGGCGTCGAGAAGGGCAATTCTGTCCTCGAGCCCCTTGATGACGGTTGGATCGCTCGCCTGTTTGAGTTGACTCATCAACCTGCTGCGGCGCCCGTCTACGGACGACAGCTGATTGGACAGCTCTGCTCGCCGGGCCTTGAGCGCGTCGAGGTCGCGCGTGGTCCGCGGGATCTCGATGGCTACCGGACGCGAGCCCGGAGTGCCGATCTCAAAGACGAATGGTCCGGTGGTCGGAGCCTGCGTCGCCGGTGCGGCCTGCCCTGCCGGCGCTGCCGCGGGAGCGGGAACTTGCGCAGTCATGTGCATTGGCACCTTACGCTTTGGGAGGCGCCGCGGTTGCAGGCCGCCAAGCAAAATCGAAGGTGCGTTTTCTCATGCGGAATGACTACGCCGCGGCCGGTGGTCCGTCAAACTCGAACGGACTCTTTGGCTGCTCGATCCCGACGCTGCCAGAGGTGATATCCGCCTTGACGTACACCTCGGAGCGAATCGGCGAAAGATCCTGCCGTCTGAGCATCACCAGCTGTCCGATGTGGGTGAGCACGTCGGATACAGGTCCCTGAAAAAGCTCCTCGACGCTCGTTGCGATCGTGGCATCCGACGCGAGATATCGGTCGAGCGCAAGCAGCGATGCATGAAAGCGCTCGACCTCTTTCCGCCAGGAGCGCGGTTTCTGCGGCGTCCACTCCGAGCTGCCGCGCGCCATTCCGAGCGCCCAATCGAGAAGATCTCCCATATGCGCCAGGATCTCGACCGGGGTGCGCGCGCCCTTGCCAAGGGCGAAATCGGCGAAGCCGGGCGGCGCGTCGCGCTCGACCTTGGCGGCGCGGTAGGCGATGGTCGCGAGCATGTGACGAACAAACGCCCGCCTCGGATCCGTCAATGCCAGTCCGGCTCGTCGGTGAGCGTGTCGACGTGGACGCGCGCCACCGATGCCTTGCCGGAGAAACGCTCCCAGGTGCCGGTGGTGTTGCGGTGCGCGACCGCGATCTCGAAGCTGTCGGGCGGGAACCAGCGCGCGTGGTTGAAATCCTCGTCGCAATCGCACCCCCCGCCGCCGGGACCTCTGACCACCATCCGACCCGACTTGATGTCCCGGACCACCGCGTAGGTGCCGGGATTCGCCGGCGTGCTGTCCTCGGCGACGTACGCGACGAAACGGCCGTCGGGCGAGATCAGAACATCCTGATACGACGGCCACACATCGTCGGGGAGGGGAGTCGTCTCGACGCGGTGCTGGCCGAGACGCAGGCGGAAAATCTGACGTTGCGGGGTGGAGGAGTCCTCCGATGCCTGCACGAGTCCGATCACCAGAGTGTCACCGACCACGATTGGCGCCGGTGGAATCACGTTGCGGATCGTGTCCGATCCCACCGGCGAGACGACCTCGATGCGATAGACGATGCCGGTGTCTTCCATCGGCGCCCACGACGATGTGTAGGTCGAATCGATGACCCGAATCTGGGTTGCCGCCTCGTTGTCCTCGCGGCTGCACGCGACGCTCGCCACAACGGCGACCGCGCCGAGCAGAAAGAGTGCGCCACGAGTGCGGAGGGAAATCATCGATCGTCGTCATCCTCGAGCGGGGCAGCGGGGCCAGCCTCACTCGTGATTGTTGGCTCCGTCGCGCTCGGCACAATTGGAGGCAGCCCCGCTTGCTTGAGAGTCGCGTTGAGGAGGGGGAGCGTGACCATCAGCGGTCCACGCATCGCCTGCAGCTGGCGATCGAGCTGCGCCGAGAGATCGTTGAACACGGTGTAGGACTGGCTGGTCGGCTTTGCGTCGACACCGCCGACGACGCCCGCCAGCGCGGCGATCTTGTTGTTCAGTTTGATCGGATAGTTGAGCGGATCCTGACTGGACTGATTCTTCACTTGATAAATCTCGCTCTCCACCGCGGACAGCCGCGCCGTCAGATTGGCCGCCAGCTCCGCGAAAGACCCGGCCTTGGGACCGGTCATTCTCTTGCTGCGATCCGCAAGCTGCGCCTTCACGTTACGAATCGTTTTCACCGCGTCGTTGGCCTCGCTCGTCTTGTCCCGAATGCGCATCAGAAGATCGAACTGTTCCTTCAGGTCCGCGTCCGTGGCAGTAGTGCGCGGATCCTTTACGATTGTGAACGGCTGACTGAATCGCTGCCCGCCCACCGTCATTCGAACGCTGTAAGTCCCGGGCAGCGCCGTTGGACCGGCGACGCTTCCCGCCCACATGATCATGTTCTGGAACACCGACGCATCGGGATACCGCAGGTTCCAGGCGAACTGGTTCAGCCCGGCCTTGTTCGGCACCCGGGGCGGCGGCCGCCGGCGAATCGGCCCTTCATCTCCAGACTCCTCGCCCCGAGCTTCGCTGCGTGTCGCGGTATCGGTCGGCAAGCCCGCGCGCCGCAGGCTGTCGTTCCGTGCGGTGCGGATGCTGTCGGCGCGCACGGAATCCGCGGCGATGGTCGGATCCTGCTCGCTCGTGAAGCTGCGAATGACCTTTCCCTGCTGATCGAGAAAATCCATCGTCACGACCTGCCGTGGCTGTGCCAGCCAATAGTAGATCACCGCGCCCGAGGGCGGATTCGCGCCGCTCGGGTGACTGCCGGCGGCTCCGTTCCCGCCGCCCCCGCCGAAGCTGGCGCGATAGACCTTACGCGGCTTGAAGAGATGCGCGCGCTCGCGGGGCACCGCCGGCGACAGCTGGCGTAGCGCCGACAGGTCGTCCAGAATCCAGAACGATCGGCCGTGGGTGGCGGCGATCAGGTCGCCCTCCTTGATCGCGAGATCGTGAACCGGAACGATGGGGAGATTCCTCCGCAGGGACTGCCAGCTCGCGCCGTCGTCGAACGAGACCCAGACGCCGCGCTCGGTGCCGGCGTAGAGCAATCCCGCGCGCTCCGGATCCTCGCGCACCACTCGAGTGAATTCAGTGGCCGGTATTCCGTTGGTGATCGACGTCCAGGTCGCGCCGTAATCGGTTGTCTTGTACAAGTACGGCTTCATGTCGTCGAGCTGGTACCGGTTTGCGGCGACGTACGCAGTTCCCGTCGCGAAATTCGACGCGTCGATCATCGAGATGCGCGCCCATTCGGGCAGTCCCGGCGGCGTGACATTTTTCCACGTCTTACCACCGTCCCTCGTGACGTGCACGAGTCCGTCGTCGGAGCCGGCCCAGATTACACCAGCAGTGCGCGGTGATTCCGCGATGGTGAACACCGTCGCGTAGTACTCGACCGACGTCTGATCCTTGGTGATCGGTCCACCCGAAGCGCCGAGGGTGCGCGGATCGTGGCGGGTGAGGTCCGGGCTGATGACCTTGTACGTCTGACCCTCGTCGTCGGTCTGGAAGATCACGCTGCTGCCGACGTACATCCGCGATGGGTTGTGCGGCGAGATCACGATCGGGAAAGTCCACTGGAAGCGGTACTTCGCGTCGGCCGCGTCGTGCCCCATCGGATTGTTTGGCCATGGATTTACGTCGCGCTCGAATCCGGTGTTGATGTCCTTCCGGGTCAGGAGTCCGCCATACGATCCGGCGAAGACGACGTCAGGGGTGTCCGGTCGCACCGCGATGTAGCCGCTCTCCCCGCCGCCGACATCGTACCAGTCTTCGATGGAAATCCCGCCGCTCTTGCGGCTCGGGCCGCACAGCGTCGAGTTGTCCTGCTGCGCACCGCACACCCGATACGGAAAGTGGTTGGTGGTGACGACGTGGTAGAACTGCGCGGTTGCCTGATCCTGCTCCGTCCACGACTTCCCGCCGTTGAAGGAAACGTTGGCCCCGCCATCGTTGGATTCGATCATCCGCTGTGGATCATTGGGCGCGATCCACAAATCGTGGTTGTCGCCGTGTGGCACCTGAATGTTGCGGAAAGTTTTTCCGTTGTCGGTCGAGCGATACATGCCGGTGTTCAGCACGTAAATCGAGTGCTCGTCCTTCGGATCGGCGAAAATTCGGGTGTAGTACCATGCGCGCTGTCGCAGACGCCGGTCGCTGTTGGTGCGGGTCCACGTCGCGCCGCCATCGCTCGAGCGGAAAACGCCGCCCGAATCGGCCTCGATGATCGCCCAGACCTGGTTGGAGTTAGTCGGCGACACCGCGAGTCCGATGTTGCCGATCACTCCGGCCGGCATGCCTGGATTGCGGGTCAGCTCGGTCCAGTGCTCGCCACCGTCGGTCGATTTGAAGATGCCGCTGCCGGCGCCGCCCGAGACGAGCTGCCACGGGGTGCGCCACGCCTGCCAGAATGCAGCGTAGATGATGTCTGGATTGTTCGGATCGAGCACCAGATCGGTGATGCCGGTCGAATCATTCCGATAGAGAACCCTGCGCCAGGTCTTTCCGCCGTCGGTCGTCTTGAAGACCCCTCTCTCGCTGTTGGGCCCGAAGACGTGGCCCTGGGCGCCGACGTACACGATGTCCGGATTGGTCGGATGAACCCGCACCCGCGAGATCTGTCGCGTATCGGCGAGACCCACCGATGTCCAGGTCTTGCCGCCGTCGATGCTCTTGAAGACCCCATCTCCGTGAGAGACGTTGCCGCGAATGGGATATTCGCCGGTGCCGACGTACACGATGTCTGGATTCGACTCGCTAATTCCGATCGCCCCGATCGTACCGCCGAAATATTTGTCGGTAACGGGAACCCAGGTGATTCCGCCGTCGGTGGTTTTGAAAACTCCGCCACCGGTGGTGCCGAAGTAGTACTCGTACGGCCGCTTGCTGGATCCGGCGACGGCGACCGAGCGCCCACCGCGGAAAGGACCGATCTCCCGCCAGCGCAGCGCGGCAAACACGCTCGTATCGTACGCGACGGCGGCTGTGGGTGCTCCGCCACCGGCCCGGCCGGGCAGCGGGACGCGCTGGGCTTCGGTGTGTTGTGCGCACATGAATAGCGCACCGGCGGAAAGCGCGACTGCGGGGGCAAAGCGCGTTGACACTTAAGAAGTCTCCGGACGGGTGGGTGGGGACGCGCTACTATGTAGCAATCCGCCCGCTCGCTCGGCAAGTGGCCGACGCGCTCGCTTCGCGCCGGTCGGGCTCAGCGCAGAAATCTCTCCGCGAGCTGCGCCAGTCGCTCGTCACCCTCCTTCTCGGCGCGCGTCCGGATGTTCTCGACGTACGGGCGCAGCTTTTTTTCTCCCCAGTAGTAACCGGTGGCGCTTTCGGCGCTTCCGGTGTCGCCCGATCGCGCGCCCTCGAGCAGCGCCTCGGCGGCGGCTTCGTCGTAGCCGGGATCGCCGCGAGAGGGAAGCGAATAACGTTTCCCGGGGTCACCCCAACCGCTGTCTTCCTTCACGAATGCGCGTGACATGCTTTCACCCTCGACGGAAGTTGTTGATTGTCGCAGCTTTCACGCCGGTATCACGGGACTTGCAGAGTACTATCGTAACCCGAGATCACGGAGGCTGGATGAGCGAAGAATCCTACGAGGAGCTGCAGGAAGATCTGGATCCACATCGACAGCAGGAACGCGATGGTGCGGCCCTGGAGAACGTCGGTCGGCTGCGACAGAAGGGCATCCTGCTCACGGGACGCGAAGCGAGCGCCGAGCTCGACGACATTCTGACCGCGGTGGAGCGGTTCGAGGCGGCGATGATCGCGCGTGGGGGCGACTCGTTCGTGAACACTCCGTTCTCGGACCAGCCCGAAGATCCACGGTTCGTCGTCCCGCAACGGATCGCCGGTGAGGACGCGGAGGCTTATGCAGCGCGCGTCAACGAAGCGGCGGAAAGACTGGAGAAAGCGGACCTATAATTGGCAATTGCGGTGAATAACGCCACGCGACGCAGCATTCGCTGGGCGCAGGCAGGACTAGTGGTAAACGCGGTGCTGGTCCTGGTGAAGTTCGTCGCGGGGATCGTCGGTCATGCCAACGCGCTCGTCGCCGACGCCGTCGAATCCTCGGCGGACATTTTTTCGTCGATGATCGTCTGGATGGGCTTGAGCATCGCCGCCAAGCCCGCCGATGAAGACCACCCCTACGGGCACGGCAAGGCGGAGCCGCTCGCCGCCGCGGTGGTGTCGCTGATGCTGCTCGGGGCGGCGGCGGGAATTTCGATTCTCGCGATTCGTGAGATCCTGCACCCGCATCATCTGCCGGCGTCGTTCACGCTCTTCGTCGCGGCAGGCGTGATCCTCGTCAAAGAAGGTCTTTACCGGCGCGTCTCCCGGGTCGGACGCGACGTGGGAAGCACCGCAGTCTCGGCGGATGCCTGGCATCATCGAGCCGACGCGGCGAGCTCGCTGGCTGCATTCATCGGCATCAGCATTGCGCTCATCGGTGGACCAGGCTGGGAAGCGGCGGACGATTGGGCTGCACTCGTCGCCGCGGTACTGGTCGCAGTCAACGGCGTGCGCACGCTGAGGCCCGCGATTTCGGGTTTGATGGATGAAGCCCCGGACAGCGCGGTCAACGCCCGGGCACTCGAGGCGGCCAACACGATCGATGGCGTACGCCGGGTCGAGACTTTGAATGTTCGCCGGTCAGGACTCGGGTTTTACGTCGACCTCCACGTGCAGGCCGATCCCGGCATCTCTCTCGAGGAGGCGCACGAGATTGCCGCGAAAGTGAAATACGCGATCCTCGAGGCGATTCCGAGCGTTATCGCTGTCCTCGTGCACATGGAGCCCTATCGCGGTCCCGCGGCGCTACCCGCCGATACCGTGCTCAGCCTGCCGCCGGCCTGATCTCGGTTTTTCCGCCGCTCTTGGCCGTGACGCGAAGACCTGAGATTTCCATTCCGCGGTCGAGAGACTTCGTCATGTCGTAGATGGTAAGCAGCGCGACCGACGCTGCCGCGAGCGCCTCCATCTCGACGCCGGTCCGGCTGCGCGCGGCTGCCCAGGCCGTGACCCGAATTCCGGGCAGCGCTCTGTCGATCTCGAAATCGACACCGACGTCTTCGAGCGCGATTGGGTGGCAGAGCGGAATCAGCTCCGGCGTTTTCTTCGCCGCCATGATTCCGGCGACTCGCGCGGTCGCGAGCGCATCACCTTTGGCGAGCGCGTTGTTCTCGACCGCCGACAGCGCCTCCGCGTTCATGGTGATCGTTCCCACCGCCGATGCCCGGCGCGCGGTGACCGGCTTGGCGCCGACGTCGACCATCCGCGCGCGCCC